>Ga0209292_1002064_pt1 | contig 23626 bp, 18 predicted proteins | sample GOMGulsemesocosm_2_FD_184634 | JGI IMG/M metagenome (GOLD analysis project Ga0209292, IMG submission 184634) | Methane-oxidizing microbial communities from mesocosms in the Gulf of Mexico - GOM9C Gulf of Mexico (SPAdes) (version 2) | ecosystem: Environmental > Aquatic > Marine > Cold seeps... | reverse complement strand
TAGATTATATTATCACTCACTATAATTCTAGGCGCGGGCATAGCTATAATAATTATCTTTCGCCAAATGAAGCAGAGAGAAGAGCCTAAGTTCCTATAACTGTGTACAGATTTACTTGACCACTTCAAGTCCAATACTTAGAATCCCCAATGTAGTTAAGGGGTATGTTTGTTCTTCTGATTTAAAATACTCTGTTTTAACAGAGAAGGAAGAGAATGAATATGCACTGCAACAAGGAGATTTATTGGTTATTCGCTCAAATGGTAGCTTAAATATAGTTGGAAGTTGTGCTGTCGTGGATAAGAACCATGAAGGATTCTGTTATGCGGGGTATTTAGTTCGGGTCAGGTTAAGTCATAACTTTTATAACTCAAACTTCCTTAAGCTAGTTCTAAGTTCTGCGCTCATAAGACGACAAATTGAATTGCCGATCAGGTCAACAAGTGGAGTCAAAAATATTAATAGCACTGAAATTAGTCAATTAGTTATGCCCATAGTCCCAATGAAAGAACAAGTGCGAATAGTTGAGAAAGTTGAACAGCTCACTACACTCTGTAATCAATTTAAGGAAAGTCTTATCTTGGCACAACAAACCCAACTTCACCTAGCTGATGCGATAGTTGAGAAGGCATTATAATTATGCGTTTAAAATCGATATTTATTAGCGAGTATAAAAACCTAAAAGATTTTAATCTTAGCTTTGCTGAGGACTCATTTTTAGAAGTCTTTGTTGGGAAGAACGGTTCTGGTAAATCAAATTTTATCGAAGCTCTGGTAGAAGTGTTTCGCCATGTATATGAGTTCGACCAAACAGACCCTTATGAAATTTATTTTGATTATAAAATTTGTTATGAAATTAACGAAGTCGAAACAACAATTGAATATGCATCTTCGATTAATCAACTCAAAATTAATGGTGTCGAACGTGCTACGGTTGGACAAACGCTAACACCAGAAAATATTCTGATTTATTATGCTGGGCATAATAAAGTGATCGACACAGTATTAGATACCTATGAGCAAAAGTTCTCAAGAAAAATCCTAGCAGCTGATGCAAATGAAAGCCGTAAGTTTATTGGTGTTAATTCAAGCTATAAGGATCTTTTTTTAGCTGTATTACTTTTACTTGATGATAGTTCAGAACTTAAGCAGTTTGTTCTCAATAAGCTTGGTGTGGTTGCTGTGGGTGATGGCCTTAAAGTAAACCTAAAAAGACCATTATATGCAAGTAGAACAACGAGAAATACTTATAACGTTGAAAATAATGATGAGACCGATAAGTATTGGAAGCTAGCAGGCCCATCAAAGGAGTTTTTAACCCAGCTTGAAGAGTGCCCTCTGCCTGAAGATCCGAATAACCCTAATAGAACAGAAGGGTATCTTTCCGATAGTGATACTTATCAGCTTTATTTCTCCTTAGAAAGCATAAGACAGGAGTTTTCGGGCGTCTCTTCGCTGAATTTTTTTAAATGGTTTGATAACTTAAAATCATTAGGCATGCTTGAAACAATGTCGGTGCCGATGACGTTGGAAAATGGACATGTTGTCGACTCATCAACTTTTAGTGATGGTCAGTTTCAAACAATTTACTTATTTGCCATTACCGAAATCTTTAAAGATGCAAACAGTATCACCTTAATGGACGAACCTGATTCATTTCTTCACCCTGAATGGCAGGCTGATTGTGCCGAGCAAGTTCAAAGAGTTTCGGCGCAAGCTGCGCAAACAAACCATGTTCTTATGACAAGCCACAGCGCTGTTACCTTAATCAAATCAGCTAATGACAGGGTGAGATACTTTGACCTTAGGGAAGGTCTGGTAAATATCTACCCATTACCTAAACGGATTGCGGTAGAAAGGCTTTGCTCTGATGTTATTAAGTATACAGAGCAAGAGCAGATACTTAGTGTACTCAATGCTATTCAAATAGAAAACAAACCAGTCTTGTTTACTGAAGGCAGCACAGACCCAATTATTATAAAAGAAGCTTGGCACAAGCTATACAATGTAGATATGCCTTTTATTCCTTTTTATGCTTTTAGTTGTACCTACCTTAGCCAACTTCTTACCGATGCACGTATACATAGTGAGATGAATAACCTGCCAGTATTTGGGCTGTTCGATTTTGATAAAGCGTTTAATACATGGAACGGATTAAACGGACAAGTAATCGAGGCTGCTCCCCATACTGGCTTGATTAAGAAATGGGCAAACGGAGAGTCTTATGCCTTGATGTTGCCAGTACCAAGCAATAGGGACATTTCAAGGCAGGTTATAAGTGCTGATGGGGAATTTGGAACCTATGGTGGTGAGTCATTATGTGAGATAGAGCATCTTTTTTATGGGCTGGCTGAAGTAAATGATTATTTTGACACCAAGCCTGACCGAGGTGGGCACTTAATCGTTTTTAAATCATCAGTTGGTAATAAGACGACTTTCGCTAAAGAGGTTGTTCCTTCACTTCCAGTTGAAGCCTTTGAGCCATTTAGGCCACTCTTGGAGTTTATAAAACAAAAGTGTTTAGAGCATGTACAACAACCAGAGGTCGCCTAGAAAGTAGAAACGCTAATAAGCGTGTATTTATAAATGGAATAAGATTATATATTGCAGGAGTATTAAAGTGAGTGAGTTAGGTTGGGTGGATTTTTCATCCGAAGACAGGGAACTGGTCAGGAAAGTGCTGGCTATGGTGCGAGAACCAGGCACTTTGGATGAGTTAGGCATCGGGCAAATCAGAGATGGCTTCTCCGATTTATTGTTTCCTGGCATCTCCACCATCCAGACCCGCGCTAAATATTTTGTCACGGTTCCTAGAATTTTGCGTGATTATTATGATTTGAGGGTGAATAGTAAAAAGCACATGCCTCTGGAAACCTATTTAAAGTCTGAAGAAAATGAAGTCGCCAGAATTTTAACTGACCTGCACGGTAAAGATGAAAAGGGTATTATTGGTAGCACTCAGGTAGCCAGTGGCGGTGTTGCGAGGAGGCCCTCTTCAGTCTACTGGAATGGACTACGGCAATTTGACATTATCAACATCAAAAGTTCTTTGGCTGAATTTGGCCGTGAGTACGGTGCAAACACGTTTATCGGAGAAGAGACCTGTCACGAATACGGTCAAGACGATTTAAGCCAGCTCAAGGCTACCCAGCCAGTTCACTTACCCAAAGGAACAAATATTAATTGGCAAGATGAACTGGAAATCAATTTAACTAAACAAGAAGCAAAATTTTTAGCTAATAAGATAAAAAATGCTAAAGGCATAGAGCATAGTGTGGTTGCACAGCTATATCTAAATGATCTAGTGGATGAGGCTCTACAACTAAATGATGCCAACAGCAGTAGCTTCATGCAATTGCAAACCTTTCTGTATGACAAAAATGAGGTTTCTGACCTGTGTAAAAAACGTCTGAAAGCAGCCGAAGAGTTTAGTTTCGCAATGGAAGGGCCACATCTGCGCTACAACATACTACTTGCCCAAAAAAATAACTTTCTAAATCGGGTAGAGCAATACGAGGCTGACTTTGAATCTTGGAAAAAAGTCGCACAAAAAGCATTTGGCCCAAGTAGCGTCGATTTTTGGTTAGATGTAGCAGTGGTACAAAAAATTAGTCCTATGACAAAAACATTTCTACAAGAATTCACATTGGCTATCAGCACGTGGAAAGGAAACAAAGTGCTTGATGAATTAGTGTCAAAGCAAGCCCTCCATAATAAAAAGAAACGCTCTTTACTCAACAAGAGACTTACACATGATTCCTGGATGGGGATCAGACGACTTGATTACCGTTGGGGAGCGGCTCAGCCAATCCTATTCGACATACAAAGAGGGTTACTATGCTAAGCCCAGAATCCAACAGGTTCGATTATGGCGACCAGTTAAAACCACCGTACATTGATGGCATTCAATATGAATTTGATGCGGCAATTGCTACTAGCTATTCATTGGATTTAGATACCTTACTGGCGGCACCAATCGCGCTTTGCTTCGATGCAACCCTTGAAGGTGATTTAACAGGAGAAAAACTGGCATTATTGGAAGCCCTGGGGCAACTAAAGGGGCGGCTTAGAGTTTTTTACCAGCAAGGTAATATAAAAGTTCCGCGTGAATACAATAGATTATTTACATTACTTGAACCTTGCTTAAGAGGTGTTGTACCTGATGGCGGTGAACATTCCTCATTCCACCCAAAGCTCTGGTTGATCCGTTATAAGCAAGCCGATGTATCAATAAGAAAAGCTAAGGTATTCTATCGCCTGATTGTTTTGTCACGTAATCTGACGTTTGATCGTAGCTGGGACATTGCAGCTTCCCTTGATGGAGAAGTGACAAAGGAACAGCATACCCAACTCAAATCTGATAGCTGGGCTGATTTTTTTATAGGTTTGCTTAAATATGAAGACGATATCGATTTTAAATCAACATTTAAAAAGGAGCTGCCAAAAATAAAGTGGACTATTGGCTATGGTCGCCAGCCAAAACTACTGCCAGGTGGCGTAAATTTTGGTAAGCCGTTAGATCTACATAATAGCAATGACGCGATTATGGTTGTTTCCCCTTTTTTAAAAGATTCAGGCGGTCAGGTGCGGGCCTTAGATTGGTTAGCGACGAAAGCACCCGATACCAAAGGAATATTACTTAGCCGAGCTGGTGAATTGAATGATATTGGCAGCGAAAAGCTAAAGGGCTGGGATTGCTTCGCCATCAATGATGCATTAGTAGACGGTGCTGAAAAGCTGGAATTAGGCAAGGAAACACAAGATCTGCACGCAAAGCTAATAATTACTCAGCGTGGGCAGACAAGTCATTGGCATTTAGGTTCGGCAAATGTGACTACGGCAGCATTGGGAGATGCAGAGCAGGCACCGAGAAACAATGAATTCATGCTGAGATTCACAGGAGAAACCGCAAAAATAGGCCCTCATGTGATACTTAAAACCTGGCTTACCGATAAAGAGGGAGAGGGGTTATTTATTCCCCATGAGTTTAGTGTTGAACAAAGTGAAGATGGTTCAGATGAATTTGATTTCAGGCGTTTTACTTTTCCTCTCATAAAAGCGCAATGGAAACTTAATGCGCATATTAATAACGATTCTGGGCAATATGATTTAACACTTACGAACAATATTGCACATGAAGCGTTAGACAATGTTTTAACTCATTGCGATGTCGAAGTGGGGCAATTAGCCTTACCTAATCAATGCATTGAGTTAAGCAAAAAACTTCATTGGCGTGAAATAGGTTTGTGTGAAATAAGCGCCTTGATACCCGTTAGGCTTAAAGCTAAAGGAACAACACAAGAGCAACAAAAAACCGTGATTATACAGGCTGACCTTGATATTGAAGGCGGTGATAGCAGGCATAAACGGGTATTAACCGAGCTTTTAAATAGCGAAGAAAAACTACTAAATTATGTTCGCCTGTTGTTAAATCCAGACAGCACTAAAGAAGACTGGCTAGTCGTCCCCAAAAAAACACCTGGAAAAGGGCAGGGTGAAGGGACAAGTATTTTTGACCATTCGCCTATTTATGAGCAACTTATGCTTGCCTCTGCCCGCTATCCAGCTGCACTTGTTAGAATTCAAACCTTGCTGGATCGAATAGAAAATACAGAAGTAAAAATTCCTGAGCAATTCTTGTCATTGTGGCAGCACTTTAAAAATGAGTTGGATAGTTAATGAGCGAAACAATTTTAAATTTACTAGACAACTCTCTTTCAAAACTAAAGGATTTTCAGCAAGAAACCGTCGTTCGCATAATGGAGAGCTTTCGGGATGATACCCATACCGGACGGGTATTGGTGGCCGATGAAGTTGGATTAGGCAAAACTGTTGTCGCCAAGGGGGTGATTACCGAAATGCTGCGCCTTAAACATTTACAGCGCTCCAACGGCAGTGATAATGGCCCGCTCAGGGTGACCTATATCTGTTCAAACCTAACTCTGGCTAATGAAAATAAAAGAAAACTGGCAGTATTCGAAGGTACTGACCATGACGAGTATGTTTTGGAGCCATCATTTGGTCGTCTAACTGAACTTGCGGTTAGAGATAAGCATAATCACAATACTGGTAGAGAGTTACTAGAAATCTGCTCACTCACGCCATCAACTTCGTTTACCTTATCAAAAGGAGATGGCTGGCATCGCGAACGTTATATTATATTTATGTTGCTTTGCCAACATAACGAACTTGAACAATACCAGAGGTTTTTAAGTGATTTTTTTCAGGGGGGCTGTGGTGATAATACCTGGAATTATAATGAATGCTGGTTTGAGGAGAGTCGTGAAATTGATGTTTGTGTTCTTAAATTATTTCATCAACAGCTCCATACCCAATCGAGCTATATCGAGGACAGCTGGGAAGTTCTAGGTAGTGCATCCTGGCTAACTATTCTTAAAGGCATATGTGAAAAAGAAATAAAGTGTGAGAATCCTCACAGGCTTCGTTCACATGTTCGCCAACTGCTAGCCCGCTGTTGTGTTAGAAACATGAAGTCAGACCTATTCATTTTAGATGAATTCCAAAGGTTTAATAGCTTGCTTGACACCAACGAAGATAATGAACTGTCTGTTATAGCAAGAGGCATTTTCGGTCAAGAATCTGATGCTAAGTTATTGTTGCTATCGGCTACCCCCTTTAAAGCCATGTCTCGGATAGAGGATGAAGAAAACCAGTCGGCTCACGTTGATGAATTAAGGCATTTGCTTAATTTCTTAACAAAAAAAGATGATAGCTTTATGTCATCTTATGAATCCAGCCGAGAAAAATTACACTGTCAAATTATTGGTTTAAGAAATCCGGCAACTAAAATTGGGGAGCTACAGCCAACCCATAAAAATAATGTTGAAGGCGCACTGAGTCCTTATATTTGCCGGACGGAGCGAGTGCAGGTCGCCGATAACGCAGACTCTATCATTGGCTCGAAAAAAGGGAGTGACCAAGCATTAGCGTGCCTAGCAAAATTTGATTGCAACGAAATAGCCGCTTTTAAAGAACTGGATCAAATCGCAGCTGAATTGAGAAAACTTAATAAGAAAAGTCATTCGTCTTTTCTTCTGGAATACCAGAAGTCCGCTCCCTGGACTTTATCTTTTATGAATGGCTATCAATTTAAGAAACACATCGATGAATCGCTGAAAGGTGGCAGGTCTTTATCTAAAGTGATCAGAAATTCTAAAATGAGCTGGCTATCCAGAGATCTGATCAATAATTATAAGCTTGATTTAACTAGGCACGGAACCAATGCCAGATTTAAAGCAACACTTGATACTTTTTTTGATGGCAAGGGAGAAGAGCTACTTTGGATGCCGCCATCGAATCCACACTATCCATTGGAAGGTAGCTTTAAAAACCAAAATAACTTTAGCAAATCTTTGTTGTTTTCGTCCTGGGCTATGGTGCCAAGGGCTTTAAGCGGCTTAATTTCTTATGAAGCCGAAAGGCGATTGCTAGCCGGACGTAAAGGCGTCACCAAGGAATATTTTAAATCAAAAGAGCACGTTCCAAAAATTCGATTCGATGGTAAATCGAGTCTGATAGGTTGGTCTTTGATTTATCCGAGTAAGGTATTAACAAACTTAAAGATTTATGGTGGTGGCAAGAGTTTAAAAGAGCTTACGACAGACATTGAAAAGCAGCTGAAGCCGCTTGCAAGAGCGTTTAATAAATATGATTCAGGACGGAAGTCGAAAACCAATTGGTATGCTGTTGCGCCGATTTTACTGGATATGCTTCAAGGCTATGAGCAATATGTAATAAACTGGAAAATTGACATGGAATGTTGGTTGAATGATGGTAAAACTAAAAGTCGTCATGATAGCTTTAATCACTTAAACAGCTTGATTGAAAATGGGCAACTTGGCCCGATACCAGACGATATATATAAATACTTGGCTGAACTTGCCATTGCTAGCCCTGCAAATTGTATTTCCCGTAGTATCAATACTCTGAGTGATGAAATAAATACTGGAGACATAAGTCAGGCTGCACTTGGTTTTATCAGTTTGTTTAATAAGCCAGAATCAGAAAATGCTGTTAAAAAAAGCCATCCTAAAACAGACTATTGGCTTTCGATTATAAAATATTGTGCAGATGGCAATTTGCAGGCAGTTATTGACGAATATTGCCATTTGTTGGTTGATTCGGGCTTAGAACATCAGGAAGTTCTTGAGCGATTAGTAAGCGTGCTAAGTATCAATACAGTTTCCGTAGGTTGTCATTTTCATGAAGATATAAAAAATAAGAAGCAAGAAAGTGCGGGGGGAGATAAGTCAACACTGAGGTGTCATTATGCAGTGCCTCTTGGAAACCAGAAGATGACGGATGAAAAAGGTTTGGTGCGGGTTGCCCATGTTAGGGATGCTTTTAATTCACCATTTCGGCCCTTTGTATTGAACTCAACATCAATTGGACAGGAAGGGTTGGACTTTCATTGGTATTGCAGTCGGGTCGTTCATTGGAACCTGCCATCAAACCCGATAGATTTAGAACAAAGGGAAGGGCGTGTTAACCGCTATAAATCCCTGGTCGTTAGAAGGCGTTTGGTTGAACTATTCGGTTCTGATATAGATAAAACATCTGCGGATGTTTGGAATAAGCTATTTGAATATGCGGACGAGCAAACAAAAGCTGATAGGTGTAGTGACTTGGTTCCATTTTGGCATTTACCTGACGGAACAGCACAGATAGAGCGTGTAGTCCCTTTAATGCCAATGAGTAAAGATCTGATCAGGCTAAACGACTCATTGAAGATACTGTCACTATATCGATTGGCCTTTGGTCAGCCAAGGCAAGAAGAGTTAATCGATAACCTGTTAGAGAGAAACTTCACTGCCAATGAAATTGAAATGATTAAAGATAAGCTGGTGATTAACTTATCCCCCCTCATTAGAAACAAAATGCTCAAATCCGCATTAGTATCTTGACAGAGGTTGTTAGGAAAACTGACGGTAAATTGATTTTCACTAAGGACAGAAAACTTAATATTTATGGATGAATTACTAACAAAGTCGAATCAACTTCTTAGAGAGGTCAGCCCCATAGTTGCTGTTGGCCCACTAGGTAATGATAAACGTCGGATCGGAAGTTGGATAATGTGTGACGTCGCCATTGAGCATGCTGATTCATTACAAAACTTAATGAGCATCGGTAACAGTACGTCAGCAGTGTCAATACTTAGACTTCAATTTGATGCATTAACACGTTCTGTATGGCTACTATGGGGAGCAACAGAGGCTAAGGTAGATCGCATCATGCAAAAGTTGTCTGTAGATACTCCAAATGCAGACAATGGCTTACCTTCTCATGCTGACATGATTAAGCAAATAGAAGGTAAAGCGCCTGCTGAAGCAAGTCGCATGTTACAAGAATTTAGAAATGTTACTTGGAAAGCATCAAGCTCTTATGTGCACGGTGGAACTCATGTAATGCAACGTCATGGCGAAGGCTACCCAATGCAGTTACTTAAACAGATTGTTACTAATTCTAATGGTCTTGTGATGTTAACGGCTGTCCATATGGCATCAATGACTGGTAATCATCATGTGGTTGAGGACATTGAACGTATTCGAGATGGATATCGCGATATCTTACCTCAACTGAACCTATAACGAATGGGCTTCAGGTTGAACATCGCTTGGCTCAGCGATTCTTTTTGTGTGTAATGATAAAATGGATTACATGTAGAGGGATTCTTATAAATTTCAGAAACTCTCACTTGATATTTATATATTAGTTTAATAAAATTAATAGTTTAAATGGTATTGCTGTTGGAAAGGAGAAACATGATTAACGAAATATTTATGGATAGGGTTCCAGGTTTTGATGATGAAAATATCATTGATAGACTTGAAAGTGATGAGCCGATTTTTCTTAATTTGGTTGATACTGAGTATGCATATTCTCCAACCGAGTTAGAACACTTAAGCTCTTATGGCGAGCAGATCTCTGGATTATCAATCGGCATTGATTGCTGTGATGAAGAAGAGCTTTCTCCGTTATGGGCTTTTCATAGAATCAAACACCTGAGAATTCATTTTTCAGATACGCCCATTGGCCCTCGTGATTTTGGGTATTTACTTAGTTTATTAAGCAACTTCAATTCATTAACTGTATTAATCCTTGAAACCTTACCTTTCGGTGGAGAAGATTATTTATCAAATCTTGCTAGTACAATTACAATACCAAAGAGTCAGCCCATAACCCTTGCTTTAGAAAAACCTAGAGGCCCGATTAGGGGAAAGAAAGTTTCACATCCTCAGATTCCGGAGCTATCTAGGCTGCAAGTTTTGTATTTTAAGCGTAGACGTGGCTCACTAGGTAGAGTATTAAGCTTGAATAGCATCTTGGAGTCAAAACATAAAACCCAAAAATTTGAAGCCAAAGAAATGCAATATTCCGGCTCACTAATTGTTGAGGATAATGAATGGGATTTGGAGGTTAAAAGCATAAACATTGATCCTTTAAATGAAGTTGTTGTAAGTTTTGAAGGTGTAGATGAGGATGGTGATTTTTCCTGTGCTGGTCGGTGCTTGTGGAATGATAAAGAAGGGGGGTTCTTTTTCGGTCGTTGGCTTCCAATACACTACAGGGATTACACTGGCGAGCCAGATAAAGCGAGTGTTCGCTTTAGTGAGTTTAGTTTTTCTCCAGATGGTTCCTGTATGCTTAGCGGTGAGTGGATGCAAAATGGTGGAAACTGGAAGATAGAAGGCAAGCTCGACCGAGTAAGACTTTTGGAACAAGTTGAATCCCTGAAAAAATCACTTAGTGCGGAATGAATCAATGGTTCGATGAGAGGCAAGTTAACTCATTGAACCTGACTCCATTAATAAAACGGGTATATACCAGGTCTAGTCTGAGCAATTACAAATTACATATAAACGGCACCGCGTTGTATTTTATTCTTTGGATTATTGTGACGCAGTAATATACCCCTTAACGCTGCTCTAAAAGTTCAACACTAGTGAACAATTGTGTCGGTGTGCTCCTTTCAAAACTCAAACTACGATTGGATACCAAATAGATACCAAACATTTATCATTACATGGTAATATTCAGTTCTTAAATTTTTGGAAAGGCAATAATAATGCATTCTCATAACACATCATCACTTATCATTAATGCCGTGCCATTTGGCATGAAGATGCCGTTCTAGTCGATGAAATTTAGCCCACTAATTACTCAGCTGATCGACGGCTTAACTTCGTTACCTGGGGTTGGTCCAAAGTCAGCGCAACGGATGGCGTTTCATTTATTAGAGCGAGATCGTCGTGGCGGGCAGGGGCTTGCTAAAGCACTTGAGTTAGCGATGACTCAGGTGCAACACTGTCGTGATTGTCGTACTTTCACCGAAGATGATCTCTGCCATATATGTGCTAATCCTAAGCGCCGTGAAAGCGGCCAATTATGTATCGTAGAAACGCCGGCTGATGTCATAGCATTTGAGCAGACGGGACATTTTTATGGTCGTTATTTCGTGCTAATGGGTCATCTATCACCATTAGACGGTATTGGCCCGCAAGACATTGGTTTGGATAAGCTAGAGCTGTTGTTGCAATCTGGTGCGTGGACTGAGGTTGTCTTAGCGACGAACCCAACTGTCGAAGGTGAAGCAACGGCACATTTTATTGCTGATTTGTGTCGAGACCATCATATTAACGCCAGTAGGATCGCTCATGGTGTGCCGGTGGGCAGTGAATTGGAATATGTTGATGGTACAACATTAAGTCATTCATTTAATGGCCGAATAAGCATTTAGCAGGCTAATAGCAATCACACTGCTATTAGATTTCGACATGGATGTCGATATTAAGCAGTCATTCACTAAGAAGTAATCTGACTAACATTATATAGATACGGATATTGAGAGTATTAATTGTGGTTTATCGTAGCTAATCTATAAGTTTTTGTGCTTTGGGAACTTTGAGTGTTGTGAAGATATAAAAGAAGTGGTGCGCGATACAAGACTTGAACTTGTGACATCTAGCATGTCGAGCTAGCGCTCTACCAACTGAGCTAATCGCGCATAACGTGATTTGTTGTAAATGAAAGTGGTGCGCGATACAAGACTTGAACTTGTGACATCTAGCATGTCGAGCTAGCGCTCTACCAACTGAGCTAATCGCGCCTTTCATAACAACAACTTGTTAACGAGGAACATCTTAGCGATCACGCTAAAAGTTAGCAAGCGTTTTTTAATAATAGCGGTTTGATTGCACAGCGAATGACCAAATAGGATTTATCGACACAAACTTACACAAAACATTTTGGTATTTATGTCATTATGCATCGCTAACCCCTTGCTAAGGAAAAAGATGTTTACAGGTATTATTCAAGCAAAGAGCAGAATTTCTAATATCACCAAGCAACCAGGCCTTTGGCGTTTTGCGATGGATTTTAATTCGACACTGCGACAATCCCTTAATCACGGTGCGAGTGTTGCGCACAATGGTGTGTGTCTCACGGTTGCAGGGCAAGATGAAAGTGCAGTCTATTTTGATGTGATGCAAGAAACACTGCAAGTGACCAACCTTATTGCATGCGCTGTCGGCGATACACTAAATATTGAGCGTGCGATGCGCTTTGGCGATGAAGTCGGTGGTCATATCCTATCAGGTCATATTCAGTTTACGGCGCAGTTGGCTCAGCGTATTGCAACACCTGAGAATTCTAGTCTTCGTTTTAAATGTGATGCTCGCTGGATGAAATACATTTTGCCCAAGGGCTTTGCCGCCATTGACGGAGCCAGCCTTACGATAGGTAAGACTGGTGAGGATTGGTTTGAAGTTTACTTGATACCAGAAACAAGAAAGCTAACGACGCTCGATAGTAAACCTACCGGCAGTCACTATAACATTGAGATAGACAGCCAAACTCAAGCCATTGTAGATACCGTAGAGCGAGTGTTAGCCAATCGCTAACGGATTAGTAGACTTGTTCGTCATCGGCATCGACAATCAGCTCTATCTTGGTCGTTTCTTCATTTAAGTGAACGATCACGTGTAGTTCGTTACAACAGTTTGTACACTCATCATAGTAATTCTGATCGCCATTACTTAAATCAAGATTGAGGTGAGTGTGATGGCCGCAATGTGGGCAGATCACCGTGGTTGCTTTGGTATCTTTCATAGGAACTCCTCAGCTAGGCACCCTTGGATGCTGTATGTTGACGTCCTCCGTCAACTGTCAATACTTGGCCCGTTACGTACTTAGCCTGCACTAAATAGCCTATTGCGCTGGCAATGTCTTGTGGTGAACCAATGTGGCCAAGTGGAATTTGACTAATCACTTGAGCCTTGTCGTCGTTAGTTATGCCGCTTGTCGGCCACTCGATTGCACCTGGCGCTATACCATTGACTCTCACCTCTGGCGCTAGTTCGTTGGCCAATGAATGCGTCATCATCATCAGACCCGCTTTGGCCATACAATATGCGGTATGACCTTTGAGCGGTCTTGATGCATGAATATCACACATGTTAATTACAACGCCATTATTCTTTGCTAATAATGGGTGGCACGCTTGAGTTAAAAATAGCGGTGCGGTCATGTTGGTATTAATAAGATCATTATAGTCAGAAAATTTAAGTTGTGTAATAGGCGTCGGATAAAAAGACGAAGCGTTATTAACCAATACATCTAAGCGATTAAACTTATCTGCTAAAAAATTACTTATATCACTAATATTCTCAATATTATTTAAGTCATAGCTAATGATACCGGCTGAATCAATACGTCGGTTATTGAGTTCATCTGCGAGTTCTTTGGCGGCACAAGACGAATTATTGTAATGGATCACGACATCAAAACCCAATTGATGGAGGTGTCTGGTTGTTTCTGCGCCAAGGCGCTTGGCGGCGCCGGTGATCAGTGCAACTTTATTCATAGCGTTGGTGCTTAGCGTAATCATGTAATGACTTACATTCTATCAAAGCTTTAGCCTGATGGTGTGTTTTAATTTTTAGGGGATTAAGTGACCGTGATAGCGTGTCGAAAATGTTTAGCATTTTATGTGAAGTCTTCTATGAAGCTGTTATTCTAAATACATAAAAACACGGAGTAATATGATGAGATTAATAACAATTATCGTAGGGATTGGCTTAACCGCCAGTTGCAGCGGCGATTTAGGCAGCAACGTTCAACAGGAACAAGCCCTCGCGCAATTACCAGACCAAGAAAAAGTGGTACGCGTCCCTAAAAAGCGATGTGGCCAAATGCCGCCAATTAACAAGGAAAAGTTAATTCTAATGTTACGTAAAGGCAACAAGATCACGCCAGAGATGACTGACAGTGAGCAACAACGAGTGTTGATGGCATATTTGAAGGACAAACGTCAGAGGTATAGCAAGCAATGCAAATAATTAAACATATTCTCCTCGTTGCAGCGGTTAATACGGCCTGTCTTTCGGCGGCAAACGGAGCGCAACAATCACGGGAAATTGACCGGGCGCTAGTTAATGAAGAGCGCTTAGCCCAATGGCTTGAACAGCACAATAACAAGTATGGCCGCCAAGACGAAAAATTTAATGATGCTGTCGATGCTTATATCACGCGCTATCAAAAAAACAATCAACGAAGCCTATCCAAATTTGAGCGGCACGTAAGCGAGGCACCGTTAATTGTTAAAGGGAAAAGACTGTCGACACAAGCGCCCAATTATCAGGCGAACGTACTTGCTGTACTGATTGATTTTCCTGATTTAACCGCAACGACTCCGCAAATTAGTAGCGCCCATACTGATATGTACTATGATGATTATAGTAAAAGCCATTATGAGGAAATGTTATTTTCCAACACCGGATTTACTGGTCCAAACGGTGAATCGTTTCAATCGGTTGCACAATACTTTTCACAAGAGTCGGGCAATAGCTTCGATTTCGATGGTGAGTTTGCGGGATGGGTGCGTGCAGACAATAACGCCGATTTCTATGGTACTAATGAAGGTAGCTCCGACAAGCGAGTAGAAACCTTAGTAGTAGAAGCTGTCACTAAGGCGGTGGCTGCTGGGGTAGAGCTCAGTGATTTCGATGCCAATAGTGATGGTGTTGTCGATCATCTACTCATTTTTCACTCAAGTATTGGTGAAGAGGCCGGTGGCGGCGTATTAGGCGAAGATGCAATCTGGTCCCATAGCTATTCGGTGGTCAATGCTAATGGCGGTCAACCACAATCAATTGTTGGCTCAAATATTAAAATTGCGAACTACACCATTCAGCCGATTGATTCTGCACCGGGCGTTGTGGCCCATGAATTTGGTCATGATCTTGGTTTGTATGATGAATATGACCTAAATGATATTTCCGTCGGAGCCCCCGTTCAGGAATGGTCAATTATGTCTGGTGGTAGCTGGGTTGGCGCCGTTAGTGGTACGCAACCAAGTACCTTTAGCCCATTAGCACGTGAACAATTACAAAATAGTATTGGTGGTAATTGGATTAATCAAAGCGTCATAGATTCAGCGTCGCTCGATGATACGGTGCAACGTTTTGAAATCGTGTCTGCCACGACACATGACACCGGAATCAATCAGTTAAAGATCAGTTTACCTCCAACCACCACGCCATTTATAACACCGCGTAGTGGCCAATATCATTACTATTCTGGTAAAACTAGCGATACACGGGCCGCCTTAACATTCGATGCGTCGTTGCCTTCTTCGACGGCGCTGTCATTATCAATGTACGCACAATGGGATATCGAAATTGATTACGATTATGTCCAACTGTTAGTTAACGGGGTTCCACAAGCTAATACGCAAACGGCAATGAGTTCAGGTGCTATACCGGGCGTTAGCAATTACATCACTGGCGCATCGGAACAGAATGTGTGGCAGTCACTTAATTTTGATTTGAACGCATTCTCCGGTCAAGACGTGACGATTGAATTGATATATGTCACCGATCCGGCAATTAATGAGTTTGGGATCGTGGTAGATGACATCACGATAGTAGACGGTCAAGCCGTTATATTTAGTGACACAGGCGAGGGCACGACAAATAGTGTACTAACGCATTTTACAAAAATAACCAAAGATTTACCGCTAGAGCCCGTGAGTTATTACGTTCAATACCGACCGTTAACGAGTCTTGATGCTGGATTGACCCATCGCAGCTACGAGCCTGGGCTGCTATTGTGGCTCGGCGATGAAAACTATTTAGATAATAATTCCAGTGAGCACCCAGGACATGGTTTTATTGCCGTGGTCGATGCAGATCAAAACCGAATTGGTAACCGTGATACAAACGTGCAACTACGGGATGCGACGTTCAGTCTGTTTGCACAGCAAGCTTATAGCCAGGATCAGCATCTCGAAGCACGCCCGACATTTAAAGATAGCGACGACTATTCAAGCCCTATACAGCCGCGTGCAGGCGTAGTTTTACCGGTGCACAACATCGAATTTGAAGTGGTAGAGCAAACGGATCAATCGGTGATCATTGAATTAACTAAGCCAGATTTGACCTTGGGTATCGACTTTGATTTTAGCATTAATGATAAAACTATTAACGCGGAATCTAGCGTCGAATATGCCCAGGGTGATGTAACTTACGCCTGGACATTTGGTGATGGTAGCAGCTCCCAAGAGCAAAACCCGTCTCATACTTATGCTAACTATGGAGTCTATGACTTAGCATTGGTGGTGGAAGATGGGAGTGGCGAGCAGGCCACCTTGTCTCAACAGATTACGGTAGCGCCATCGCTATCATTTAATGTGGCTGTAGATAGCGCCGGTATGGTGGCTGCAGCGACTGTTGATATCGAGTCAGGTGCGAGTCCATTCACATTGTTGGTCACCTACAGTGACGGTGAGGAAGAACAACAAACGCTTGCTAGCGTCGGTTCTGTCGACCTACAACATACTTTCTCGCTTTCTGGCGAATATGATATAGAGGTTTCTGTTACCGATAGCGTCGGTCAGCATGTTTCTAGTGGGGAAAAAGTAACGATAGATTCTGGATTGTCGGCATCATTTAGCCACACAGTCGACGATTTAACGGTAAATTTAGTGGAAGCTGTGGTCAGTGGCTTGGGCAACAAGTCGTTATCTTGGGATTTTGGCGATGGCACGACAAGTACCCAAACTTCACCTACTCACGTATACAGTACGGCAGGTACTTATAGTATTACGCTGCAAGTAACCGATGAAAGTCAACTGACGGTGAGTCAAACGACGACGTTAACGGTTAGTGAAAGTGCGGTAACTACAGACACATCGACGACAACCACCACATCAGATAGTGGCGGCTCTGGCGGTAGCTTAACGTGGCTATTATTGATCGGCTTTGCGGGTACTATGCGTTCTGGTGTCAATAAAGCGACGCGATGGTTAAATATCAAGCGCTAAGGGCGATAGCGCTAGTAAGCGCCTAATAAAAGCTGTTAGAATCGAGAAAATCTGTTGAACAAACAAAAGAGAAGAAATAATGGGTCGTAGTTTTGAAAATCGTAAAGCGTCTATGGCAAAGACGCAAGGTGCAAAAGTTCGTGTATATTCACGTTATGGTAAAGAGATATACGTCAGTGCAAAAAATGGTGGCGGCGATCCAGATACTAATATATCGCTAAAACGTTTGATCGAAAAAGCGAAAAAAGATCAAGTACCGACGCATGTTATTGACCGAGCAATCGAGAAAGCAATCGGCGGCGGTGGTGAAAACTACGAGACGGCACGATATGAAGGGTTTGGTCCCGGTGGTTGTATGGTTATTGTTGATTGTTTGACAGATAACAATAAACGAACCTATACCGAAGTACGTAATTGTTTCATTAAAAACCACGCTAAAATCGGTAGTACAGGCACGGTTGCACATATGTTCGACCATCTAGCGATCTTACGTTATGCTGGTGAAGATGAAGATGGCGCATTTGAAGCATTACTAGAAGCAGACGTTGATGTCAGCGATATTGAGAACGAAGACGGTAAAATAACTGTCTTTGCACCACATACTGAATTCTTTAAAGCGAAGACTGCGTTACTTGAAATGGATGCGACGATTGAGTTTGAAGTCGAAGAGATCACCTTTGTGGCGCAAACTGAAGCAAATGTTAGTGGTGATGACGTTGAGATATTTGAGAAATTTGAAGCAATGCTAGATGATTGTGACGATGTCCAAAATGTTTATCACAACGCGATTCTAGACTAAATTATTTGTATTAGGTCGTAAAAGACCGCAAATATTATTTGCGGTCTTTATTTTCGTTGTTAGCGTTTCCACTTAATTAGGCTAAACTCTTGCGCAGATTTTTGGTTTGCTTTTAACAGAACGCGCGCATACACCAAATCAAACTCATCGTCTTCAACCAAACCAATTCGTACTTCAACATATTCTTTATCTAATTGATCGTGTGACACGTCGCTCAATTCTTCCCAATCGTTAAAGGCACTCACGAGTTCAACGGCACCTTGACTATCACACTGCTCAATATAATAATCGAGATCTGGACGGTCGAGGCAATCAATCGCTTGCTCTTCAAATAAATCTAGTGCGAATTCGATTAATAAATCGCTATCTATTGCTATTGGTTTTGACATACAAAAATTCCTTAGTGCACCGACATGGTGACAACTTGTGGCGACATCATAAACTACTTTGCGCCGCATATCTGTTAATTTGTCAATACTGTGGGGCTAGTTGGTTATTTTTTGCAATATTTGAGCAAGCCTGTCCCGCGTGAGCATTTTACGGCATATACCAATTACATTAAGTAAATGCTCTTGTTGTGCGAAGGTAAAATAACTAGAACAAGGCGATCGATTGAGTAATAGCTCGCTATTGGGATTGAGATCAACGCAGCTGCATTCAGGACGGGGTAGCTTTATCGTTAATTTTAACCAGTACAGGTGGGTAAGTATTTAGTGTAATTGGTATTACTTATGCAATACAGATCTGTTGTTGAAATTGGATCTATCGCTATATATTGAGGGTATTACTTTACATGAAACGCCGTGCCGCCTAAAATTGGCATCATTATAATAAACAAGTGAGCTAAGCGATTTATGACAACTTTAACGATTACACGCCCGGATGACTGGCATTTACATTTAAGAGATGGCGATGCTTTGACAACTACGGTGGCTGATAGTGCACGTTATATGGGGCGCGCTATTATCATGCCCAATCTAGTGCCACCAATTGTGGATACAGTCGGGGCGTTATCTTATTATCAGCGTATAATCGATCATAGACCAGCTGCTAGCTCGTTTGAACCATTGATGGTTATCTACCTAACAGACAAAACCTGCCCAAGTGAATTAGAAAAGGCACATGCGTCGGGTAAAGTATTTGCCGCGAAGTTATATCCTGCAGGAGCCACTACCAACTCAGATTCTGGCGTTACTGATGTTAAGAACGTTTATGGCGTTTTGGAAATGATGGCGAAACTTGGTATGCCGCTATTGGTACATGGTGAAGTCACTGCCGATGAAATCGATATCTTTGATCGTGAAGCAATATTCATCGAACAAATACTTAAACAAGTGGTACAAGATTTCCCGTCGCTTAAGATAGTGATGGAGCATATTACGACTAAGCAAGCTGTTGAATTTGTGACTAATGCACCGAGTAACGTTGCTGCAACGATTACTGCACATCATTTGTTATACAACCGTAATCACATGTTAGTTGGCGGCATCAAGCCCCATTTTTATTGTTTACCTATCTTAAAACGCAATATTCATCAGGCGGCGCTTGTTGGTGCAGCGACTAGCGGCAGCGCTAAATTTTTCTTAGGCACCGATTCTGCGCCGCATCCAAAGGATAAGAAAGAAGCAGCGTGTGGTTGTGCAGGTGCATATACATCGTTTGCAGCGATAGAGTTATACGCTGAAGTCTTCGCCCAAGAAGACGCGCTAGATAAACTTGAAGCGTTCGCTTCACATAACGGTCCTGATTTTTATGGCATGGCGCGCAATATCGATACCATTACGTTGGACAATAATAGCTGGACAGTGCCTGATACCATGCCATTGGGTCACGACTCGGTAGTGCCACTAAAAGCCGGTGAACAAATTACTTGGTCGGTAACAGACTAAGGTAATGAAGTCAGAGCCGCTTTAAGGCGGCTTATTGCGCTTAGTTACCAGAAATTCATGCTATGGATAAATATTGTGTGCATAAATATAGTATGCTTAATTAAAGTATTGATTATGTAAGCCTTTGAATATTTAAGGTAGAAGGAGAACAATGGATCTTTTTGATAATCACATCGTGTTACTCGGTAATATAGTGAGCAAAAATAACACGCTTAAATATTTTGCGGATGGTAAGGCTATCTTATCATTGCAATTGTTAACCAAGCGTAAATGGCGTGACAGTGCGGGTAAATGGCAAGAGTTTGCTAGTTACTTTAATGTTACGGTGCTTGGGGCAATGGCTGAGAGCATAGCAAAGCAAGCCAAGCCTGGACTTGGTCTGTATGTGCGGGCACAGTTACGAGAGAAGACTATTGCTGGCGGCAAGATCAGTGGCGTACTCGAAGCGAACTCTGTTCAGCTGATTGATAAGGCCAGTTCAGTGAATTGGAATCAAGCGCATATTAATGGACGTTTAGTGTCGCATTCTGGGTTAGTACAGACAATCAACGGCCAAGCCTTAATCACACTTAACGTTAATATTGGTGAAGGTGCTGACAAAGAGCAATTGGTTGAAGTTAAACTCAAAGGCGCCACAGCAAGGCTAGTCTCTAGCCAATTGGAAGAGGGCATGGATAGTAAAACCAACGTGCTGGTAGAAGGATCTTTAAACTCTCAATCGAAAAAAATGAATGATGAATTTACTCATCAATATTGGATTGACGGTCATACCTGCGTGCTTGCAAGTAGTTAAACAGCCGCCAATCGACAAAGTCGTCGTAAGCGTAGTAGGATCCTTATGAATAGCATAAAAGTATTATTAAATAGTGTCGGTGTTCTTGCCCTAGTAAGCTGTGGTGCGAATAAAGTGCAACAATATGTAGATCCGTTGAGTATCAATGGTATTTTGGACACAACACAAAGTTGTAATGCTAATATTGTCTTACGTTATCAATCACTCGAGGATTCGGAGACCGACAATCTGTGCGCGAAGCTAACAGCTACCGAACAGCGCTTTCATCAGTTATTTGGATCCGCGGATAAACCGGTGAAAAATGATAATAATGGCGTATTTAGGCTAAATATGTATCGCTCATCGCATGAGTTTTCTCGGTATGCTCAGCAGCACTACAATTTGCCTAATATAGCAACGTCGCCATTTAAAACGCGCCGAATTATTGAGCCAGAAGTCGATTTTGTTAGTTTTAATCAACCAATGCAAAGCGTGATTAGTCAACGAGCATTGATTGAGTATCTGGATGGTCGATTTAATATCTTAGGTGATTATTGCCAAGGTTTGCACGATGACAGACAATCAGAGTGCACCGACGCTACACCCAGTTATCCGCACCTTGTTTGGTGGATGGAAGGGCTCACTGAATATATGATGCACGGTGACTATAATCCGGCGGCCATTAATGCACTTAAACGGCAACGATATTTACTCAGTGATTTATTTAATACCAGTTATCATCGCAACGCTGGTAAGGCTCGAATAAAGAGTTTTACCTATTTGGCGACGCGCTATATGCTTGAAAATCATCGAAAACGGGTAGATAAAATGCTTGAACTAACCAGAGCGGGAGATTTTTCCGGTTATCAAACACTGATAAAATCATGGGGCCGAACGATGGATCAAGATTTTGATTCATGGTCCAAAAATCTCTAAATGATAGGGTGGTTCCAAGGACGGTCCCCTCACAACACACTTGTAATATCGTGCGCTATTGTCACCTTGACGGTAGCTACATGGTCAATCAATAGTACTTAGTACACTTTAATAAATCGCTCCCTGATAAAACAGTTCAATATACCATTGCCATTAAACATATGATCTTCGAAAGCCTAAATTAGTCATAGAGATCACTTTATTAACGGTTATGGTATTAAAGAGTAATCATTGGACGCAAGCCAGCTACTTTAAACCACAACAGGTAATAACGCTTCGAGCTAAATTGTGAGGGGCCCTTCGCTGTCTGACATAAATTATACCAAGCTCATGCTATTCTCATCCCCAAACAAATCGCTGCCAAGCGAATTGATCTTCACAAAAGCTATGATGGTAGACCAATTTTAGTTACCAATTTATCTTACGTGTTTACATTAAAATGTTACTTTGGTAATATCAGTTTCAATTGGTTAACATATTACTTACATCTGTTGGCCTCAATGTTGTGTGAGAGGTATGCTTGAGTATTAAGAAAAGTCTAGTATTTGTCAGCGCTATTTTAGTGCTATCGGGATGCAGCGAATCGCAATCAACTGATACGAGAGATGAAATTGACTCTGCCCCTAAGGCTAGCGAAACAACGCCATTTATTGAGCAAGATGTTATTTGTAGTGGTTTGGCAATACTGCCAACTAAGGCAATCAGCGACCAGGGTTTAGTTGCTACAACGCAAGCGAATATAGCCGTTGATGGGGAGTTTCTTCCTCAATCATATTGGTCGACCAGTAGCGTCAGTTCGGAACTAGTACTTAGCTTGGATAACGTTGCATTAGTCAAAGGAATTGCGATCAGTTGGCTACATAGTGAAGACCAAAACTACACTTATGACGTTGAAACCTCCCAAGATAATATCAATTGGACCGTGATCTTGGCCGCTCACACAAACGCCAATCCAGAGGCTGCCAGCGAATTTATAGCGCTGACTCCTCACACTGCAAATTACGTAAAGATTATTGCCAGTGCATCTGACGACGATCAGCCTGGCGGTATCGTCGAGATTGAGACATTTGGCTGTGAGCATGACATCACTACAAATATTGAGCTAGATGACTGGTACCTGAGTATTCCACAAGAGAAAGAGAACGGGTCAACGGCCACCAGTATCTATGAATCTGAATTTGGCATTGACTACTTTCATTCCCAATTCTTTTTTTTAAATCAGGATGGTGGCATTGTTTTTAGAGCCCCTATCGCCGGGGCTAAAACCTCTACAAATACTAAATATACCCGCACTGAACTTAGAGAGATGCTTCGAGCGGGGGACACAAGCATCAGTACCCAAGGCATTAACGGCAACAATTGGGTGTTTTCTAGTGCGCCACAAAGTGATCAAGAAAGCGCAGCTGGCATTGATGGTGAATTAAGTGCTGTGTTAGCTGTTAATCATGTCACAACTACAGGTGATAGCAGTCAAGTCGGGCGGGTTATAATCGGTCAGATCCACGCCAACGATGATGAGCCTATTAGGCTTTATTATAGAAAACTTCCAAACAATGAGAATGGTTCAATCTACTTTGCCCACGAGATTAAAGGCGGCGATGATATTTATTATGAGTTAATCGGCACACGCTCTCAAAGTGCCGTTAATCCTGTAGACGGCATCGCGCTAAACGAACAGTTTTCCTATTCAATTACCGTTGTGGCTAATCTGCTCACGGTCAAAATTATTAGACCAAATCATGCTGATATCACAGAAACAGTGGATATGACGGAAAGTGGCTATGACTCAGGTGGTCAGTACATGTATTTTAAAGCCGGTGTTTACAATCAAAATAACAGTGGCGGGGATAACGATTATGTTCAAGCAACATTTTACCAAATTAACAACA
>Ga0209292_1002062_pt1 | contig 23646 bp, 19 predicted proteins | sample GOMGulsemesocosm_2_FD_184634 | JGI IMG/M metagenome (GOLD analysis project Ga0209292, IMG submission 184634) | Methane-oxidizing microbial communities from mesocosms in the Gulf of Mexico - GOM9C Gulf of Mexico (SPAdes) (version 2) | ecosystem: Environmental > Aquatic > Marine > Cold seeps... | reverse complement strand
ATAAATATTATTGGCGGGGAATCATATGAAAAAATTTAAAAAAAGTAGAATAAATAGAAGTGTTGTATTGGGTAGCTTGTGTATGTCTTTAATGGCAACGGCAGCATTGGCTGAGGAAACAAAAGATCCGATACCGTCAGAGAAGACAGTATCAGAAGGAAAAGGCCACTTTGATATTGAAGTTATCTCTGTTACATCTCGTAAACAAGAAGAACAGTTACAAGATGCACCGATAGCTGTTTCTGCTTTTACAGGGGACGAATTAAAAGATCGAGGTGCGATCGATGTTACTGATGTCGCTGCAGCTTCACCTAATGTTCATTTTCAAACAGGCGGCGCTACTAGTGGTATGTCTGCTGCTCCTACCGTTTTTATTCGAGGTATTGGTCAGAGTGACTTTAACATCAACAGCGATCCAGCTGTGGGCATGTATATAGACGGCATTTACTTGGGCCGTATGGTTGGCAGTATGACCGATTTAATGGATCTTGAGCGTGCGGAAGTTCTTCGTGGCCCACAAGGAACATTATTTGGGCGAAACTCAATTGGTGGAGCAATTAATTTAATTACCAATAAGCCAGATCCAGACGGTGATTTAGAGGGTGACTTAATGGTTGCTTTGGGAGAGCGTAACTATAGTACTATTAAAGGCTCTATGCATATTCCACTTTCTGATTCAGTTGCGGCACGTGTAGGTGGCTTTGTACGTAAACGTGATGGTTATGTTAACGCCGTGCAGTATGATGACTTTAAACTTGGCGGTGAAGATGTTTGGGGAGTTCGTGGTGCCTTGCGTTTTAATCTTAGTGATGAGTTAACCCTTGATGTTACCGCTGATTGGTCAGAAAGACGTGATCCTCCAGCAGCTGTGTTACCAACACAGTTAGGTAATGTTTCTCTTGAGCCTGGTGCAGGCGGTAATGCTGGTTGGGTTGATTGGATAAATGGTGGGAATGTTGGTGCGCCTCCTAGTAGTTCCGATAGATCAACTACGGCAAGTGCTTGGCGCTTTAATACGGGCTTTAGTACACCTGCAGGTACTGGCACTGGTTTGCCACCAGCACCCAATCCAGCCTGGGTATCAACGGACCTTGCAACTTGTAGTGGTACCTCTGCGCAAATAAATAGTAGTTTAGATTGTTACGGCAATGCACATATACTAGCAGGTAATAATGTAAATTCAGTTTGGTATGACAAAGAAGGTAATAAAATTGAACCAGAGCAAGCATTAAATGTTGGCGGAGTTTCTGCGGTACTTAACTGGGAAACATCTCTGGGTGTAGTCACTTCAACTACAGCGTATCGTGAAATGGATGCTCAGTTTTTTAATGATAATGATTTTACCCCTTATATAATATTCTCTAATATTAATGATGAATTTACTCAAGAGCAATTTTCTCAAGAGCTTCAATTAGCTGGATCTTATAACGATAATCTTAAATACATTGCGGGTTTATATTATTTTAAAGAAAATGGTCAGCAAACAATTAAACTGTTAGCGCCATTATTACCACCTGCAGGGGCGCCACCTGCGGCAGCGCATCTACCACTTTTTCAAACTGTTGACCGAATAGTAGAAAATACGTCAAAGGCAATATATGGTCAGATTATTTATGACTTTACCGATAATGTTCATTTAACTACTGGTGTACGTTATACCAAAAACGATAAAGTTTTAAACTTAGACTTAGCACGTGGAGATGTAAGCCAACCATGGTTTACTGCAGAGGGTTCAGCTGAAGATTCCATCAGCGAAACTAATACTTTACTTAACCTTTCTTGGAATATAAATGATGATGTAATGGTGTATGGGCAAATTACCAACGGCTTCCGTGATGGTGGTTGGCCAGTACGTTTCCCTGGGTTACCTGCGGGTATTCCAGACTTAGATACCGTAGGCTTTGGACCTGAACAGGTTGAGGCTTACGAATTAGGTATTAAATCTACTTGGTTCGATAGTGCTGTACGTATCAATGCAGCAATTTTCACTACTGCTTATGACGATATACAAATCGAATTTTCTGATAGTGAGCTTAATGGCGCGCCTAATACTTCAAACCTAGGCGAAGCAACAATAACAGGATTTGAAGCTGAAATCAGTTACGTAGCAACAGATAATTTGCGCTTTGACTTATCGTTAGGTTATTTAGATGCAGGTCTAGATAGCATCACAAATGGCAGTTTAGACACTGGGGCTGATAACACGGCCACGACAATAACAACGGCTAATCAAATGCCATATACACCAGATTGGCAGATTGGCCTAGGTGTAAGCCATCTTATAGATTTAGAAAGTGGTGCCTATATTCGATCTAGAGTTGATTGGAGCTACACAGACGATCAATTTTATACTATTGAAAACAGTCCTCTTAATTCACAAAAGGCTTATTCTACCCTTAATGCTAATATTGCTTATATAACGCCAGAAGAAAATTGGGAGTTAACCTTAGGAGCGAAAAACTTAACGGATGAGTCATATTCAACAACTTCTAGAACGGCAGCTGATGCAGGTAGTGTCTTTGAAAGTGTATCACGCCCAAGGGAAGTGTATGTTCAAGCGCGTTATTTGTTCTTTTAAGTTGTCATAAACGCTCAATCAGTAACTAATATTTTTTAGTTGCCAAAATAAGCGCTGTGAATAGTGTAATTAATTCACAGCGCTAAACTAATTTTAGAATAAGGCTTTATTTAAATGAGTGCTTGTAAAAAACTTGAAATGAGACCTAACTGGTTATTAATCACCACAATATTATTAACTTCAATATTATATATGTCGATGGTTGAAGCATCTTCAGTTATAAAAACTAAAGTAGGTCGACCAAATATTTTACTTGTTGTTGCTGACGATTTGGGGATGCTAGATATCGGTGCTTTTGGTAGCGAAATACGAACGCCTACTATTGATAGTTTAGCTAATTCAGGCGTAAAGCTAACTGACTTTCATACATCAGCAACCTGTTCTCCAACGCGTGCTATGTTGCTATCTGGTGTAAATAGTCATAAGGCCGGCATGGGAAATATGATCGAACATGTAGCACCTAATCAACGAAATCAACCAGGTTATGAAGGGCATTTAAGCCAGAACGTTGTCTCTGTTGCCTCATTACTAAAAGACTCTGGTTATCATACTTACATGGCGGGTAAGTGGCATTTAGGGAAGAAACAAGAACAATTACCTTCTAGTCGAGGATTCGAAGAAACATTTACGATGTTAGAAGGTGGCGCGAGTTATTTTAATGACATGATGGGGCTTACTAATAAAGTACCCAAAGCTAATTATAGAATGAATGGAGAAATAGTTAAAAATTTGCCTGAAAACTTTTATGCCTCTGAATTTTATGCTGATTTTATTATTGATAAAATCGAAGGTAATCGTAAAGATAATACTCCTTTTTTTGCATACTTAGCTTTTTCTGCTCCTCATTGGCCATTACAAGTACGCGACGAACATATTGATTTATATAAAGATCGTTATAACGAAGGTTACGACAAGCTATTTGATGAGCGTATCAATACCGCTAAAAAAATGGGTGTTTATCCTAAGAATGCTGTATCTGCAGTAAGGCCTGAACATGTAAAACGTTGGGAAAACTTGAGCAGAGAAGAGCAAAAAGAACAAGCTCGCGTAATGGAAATATATGCTGCGGTAGTAGAGCGAATGGACTTTCAACTGGGTAGAGTTATTAGCTACCTTGAAAGTAAAGGCGAACTTGATAATACCTTGATTGTTTTCATGTCAGATAATGGGGCTGATGGTTCAGATCGTTCTAAATTACCCGGTAATGCTTCTTGGTTACCAGAAGCTTGGGATTTAAGTTATGAGAACATGGGTAAAGTAGGTTCTTATGTATATCCTGATGCTGGTTGGGCTCGAACGAGTACAGGACCCTCTAGAATGTATAAAGAATTTTTGTCGGAAGGTGGCATTAAGTCGCCCGCGATTATTTCTTATCCAAAAATGCCTAATACAGGGAGCACAGTAAAAGAGTTTATTTCTGTAATGGATATAACACCGACATTATTAGAGTTTGCTGGTGTATCTCATCCAGGTAATACATATAAAGGTAAGTCAATACATTCTCTTGAAGGTAGTTCACTAAAAAGTTTCCTAAGTGGTGATGAGGCCACCCTTCATAAAGAAAACCATGTTGTTGGTTGGGAATTATTTGGTCAAAAAGCTATTCGACAAGGAGATTGGAAATTACTTTGGTTGTCTTCTAAACCTAAATGGTTAGTACAACCCGCTGGAGCAGATAAGTGGGGATTATATAATTTAGCGGTGGATCCTGGCGAAACCAACAATTTATCGATGCAGGATCCTGAGAAGCTGAAGCAGATGCAATCTCTTTGGAAAGCATATGCGCAAGATAATTCGGTTATATTACCAAGCTGGAATTAAGGTTGTTGGTACCTATACTTTTACCTTTTAAGTAAATATTCATTTTTTATATTTAGGTAATTTATTCAACATTAGAAGGTTTATTAGGGGGGATCTTTCGAGTTTGTATCCTCAGTAATTTATGATGCTTTTATGCAAGGTAGAGTCTATGGCATGTAATTATTCTACATAAATAGATGATAATGCAGTAAAAAGTATCATAAATTCTGTCTTTAATTCATTTAAATGCCTTTTTATTTTGCTACTTGCACTTTATAAAATATGTCATCTTTACTTTTTACAGTGTTAGATATAAATTCATTAATAATCATACTGTTACAGAGGAAAATTCAATAAGAGTGTAATATGAACAAAAAATTAACAATAGGGCGTTTATTTAAAGTTATAGGGTTTATCTTACTTATAATTTTACTCCTTTTTACAGGGCGTGAGCTAATGGTTGATGTTGAGTATAATTACCCAAATTATACTAATAGTCAGTATGTGTATGGTGATTTAGAAGGCCCGATGCCAGGTGATGTAGCAGTTGATTTTATAGCGACAGATCTAGAGGGCAATGCAGTACGTTTAACTGATTTTCGAGGAAAAGTGTTAGTACTAACCACAGCTAGTGCTACTTGCCCTATGTATGTATCGAAAGTAAACCCTATGAATGAATTAGCAAAAAAACGTCAAGACATAGTATTTTTAGTGCTTTATGTGCGTGAAGCACACCCAGGTAAAAATATGCCTCAACACGAGTCTATCGAACAAAAGCTAGAGCATGCCAAACTCATTAAAGAAGAAGAACAAGAGCACAGGTTACTCGTTGTAGATGATCTAGAAGGCTCTGCTCATAAAGCTTTTGGGGCATGGCCTAATATGGCATATATTATCGATATAAACGGGGTTGTTCAGTTAAGACACAAATGGGTTGATCCAAATGCGCTTGAATTGGCACTAAACCAAATGGATGCAGGTCAACCTATAGATACTATAGGTTTTCAGATGATACCTGCTCCCTCAGACTTAATGGAAAGAGTGATGAATAGAGCCGGTGAAGGGGCGATGAAAGACTTTGTGCTCTCTGCTCCAGGCTTGCCATACCATATGTTTGAAGAGCATTACACTAAATAGCTATACATTTATTATAAATATTAAAGGTCGTTGAAGTTACATTGCTTATTACAATATTTTGAATAGAACAAATTCAAAATATTGTATGTGGGGAGTAAGAGTGGCTTTGATAATAAAATACTCAGATGGTTTTCTATTTTAAAATAGTACATTTAAGGCTAAAAAACACCTAATTAATCATGGGTTAAGGTTTACTTATATGAAATTTTTTATAAGAACGAAAATGATGTTAAGTTATCTAATAATGTTCATTTTTCTTTTAACGTCATGCCATTCAATAGCTGATAAAGAATCTACTCTACAGGTTAACAGGCCAAATATCTTACTGGTCGTTGCAGATGATCTTGGTATGCTTGATATAGGTGCTTTTGGTAGCGAAATACGAACACCTACTATTGATAGTTTAGCTTATTCGGGTGTTAAATTGACAGATTTCCATACATCGGCAACGTGTTCCCCAACTAGAGCTATGTTGTTATCCGGCGTGAATAGTCATAAAGCGGGTATGGGTAATATGAAGGAACATATGGCTCCTAACCAACGAAATCAACCTGGTTATGAAGGGCATTTAAGCCAGAATGTTGTATCTGTTGCTTCATTACTAAAAGATTCTGGTTACCATACTTATATGGCAGGGAAATGGCACTTAGGTAAGAAAAAAGAACAATTACCTTTTAACCGAGGTTTCGAAGAAACATTTACTCTGTTAGAAGGTGGAGCCAGTTATTTTAGTGATATGAAAGGGTTACATAGAAAAGTATCCAAAGCTAATTATAGAAGGAATGGTGAAGTAGTAAAAGCATTGCCTGAAAACTTTTATGCAACTGAATATTACACTAACTTTTTGATTGATAAGATTGAAAGTAATCGTAAAGATAATAAACCTTTTTTTGCTTACATGGCATTTTCAGCGCCTCATTGGCCATTACAAGTTCGCGATGAACACCGAAACTTGTATAAAGGTGTTTATGATAAAGGTTATGAAAAATTATTTGATGAACGCATAACCACCGCTAAAAAAATGGGAATTTACCCTGAAAATGCTATATCAGCAATTCGACCAGAGCATATTAAAAATTGGGATGAATTAAGTAAGGAAGAACAAAGGAAAGAAGCTCGTACAATGGAAATATATTCAGCTGTCGTAGAGCGAATGGATTATCAACTAGGGAGGATTATTGATTACCTAAAAAGTAAAGGAGAGTTAGACAATACTATTATTGTTTTTTTATCTGATAACGGCTCGGATGGTGAAGACCGTTCTAAATTACCTGGTAATGATACATGGCTGCCAGAAAATTTTGATTTAAGTTATGAAAATATGGGGAAAGTAGGATCTTACGTATACCTCAATTCTGGATGGGCACGTACGGGAGCTGGGCCTTCTAAAATGTATAAAGCATATTTGTCTGAAGGTGGAATAAAATCGCCTGCCATTATTTCATATCCTAATATGTCAAATAGAGGAAGTACAGTAAAAGACTTTATTTCAGTAATGGATATAACACCGACATTATTAGATTTTGCTGGCGTATCTCATCCAGGTAATACATATAACGGTAAGTCAATTCATTCTCTTGAAGGAAGTTCACTAAAAAGCTTCCTAAGTGGTGATGAGGCCACTCCTCATAAAGAGAATCATGTTGTTGGCTGGGAATTATTTGGCCAAAAAGCTATTCGACAAGGTAATTGGAAGTTACTTTGGTTGTCTTCTAAACCAAAGTGGTTAGTACAACCAGCAGGTGCGGATAAATGGGGCCTGTATAACTTGGCTGTAGATCCGGGTGAAACAAACGACTTATCGATGCTAGAGCCTGAAAAACTTAAACAAATGCAATCACTTTGGAAAGCATACGCAGATAAAAATTCAGTAATATTACCAAACTGGCATTGAGATTATAGATATCCACAGTAATTTACTTTTAGTTAAGAGAAAATAGGTGTGGATGTTTTTGGTACCTAAGAGTTTATAACGCTACGTTCATCGTTTATATCTTTAGTTAGCTTATGGAATACTCTTAAATCTTGTCATCACTAATCATGATTTATGGTGGTATTAGGGTACTTGTTATTTACTAGGTGGGGGCTGAAATGACCTTAATTAAATCAATAATATAAATTAAGGTGGCAGAGCCGCTCTATGTTAACACTAGCAAGTCATATCTAGATAGGATAATTATTTTGTTCCAGATTTAATACAAATAGGAATATTGAAATATGAACAAAAAATTCGCAATAAGGCACCTTGTTAAAGCGATAGGGCTGATCGTACTAGTCGTTATAGTTCTTTTTTCAGGACGCGAGATCATGGTTGATATTGAGTATAATTATCCAAACTATACCAATAGGCAGTACGTTTATGGGAGTTTAGAAGGCCCGATACTGGGTGACTCTGCTGTATTCAAACTGGAAAAATCAAGACCATAATTTATGGTATTTAAATATTATTTAAGGGGAAAATCGTGAGACTTGTGTCATTTATACACGAAGGTAAAAATAGCGTTGGTTGTTTGGTCAATGATAATATTGTTGATTTATCGATCGCTGCGCCGTATCTTCCTACTGACCTTTTGAGCCTATTATCTTTAGGCCCAAAAGTATTAAAACAAGTAGAAGAGGCTTCAAAATCCGCAAGCAGTGAAGCTTATGTTTCATCTGAAAATATTTCTTATTTACCGTTAATTCAAAGGCCGCCCAAGATCATTTGTATTGGACGTAATTATGCGGCACATGCAAAAGAGGGTGGTGCTGAGCCATCAAAATACCCTGAAGTTTTCTATCGTGGTTCAACATCAATAATTGCTCACAAGGCTCCAATTATTAGGCCAAAATGTTCCGAAAAACTAGACTATGAAGGTGAATTAGTTGCTATTATTGGCCGTACAGCACGCCATGTTTCCATAGAAAATGGTCTAAAGTATGTGGCAGGATATTCAATTTTTAATGATGCTACTTTACGTGATTATCAAGGTAAAAGTTCTCAATGGACTATAGGTAAAAACTTCGATAAAACAGGGGCTTTTGGACCTGTATTTGTTTCAGCTGATGAATTACCTCCTGGTGCTGCGGGTTTAAGGATACAAACACGTCTTAACGGTAAAATAATGCAAGATGCAAATACGAGTGATTTTATTTTTCCAATTGAAGACCTGATTGCAAAGCTTAGTGAGTGCATGACGCTTGAACCTGGCGACGTAATAGTAACAGGAACACCTGCAGGTGTCGGTTACGTACGTAGACCTCCCGTTTATATGAAAGATGGGGATGTTTGCGAAATTGAAATTGAAGGCATTGGCGTGTTAAGTAACCCTATTTTGGATGAATTATAGGGTCTGTTGATCTTTCGCGGTTAAAAATAATAACGAAAGATCAACAGGCCTAACATTTTCTGAGAGATTAAATTTGTATTATCAATTTACTTGACCAGATCACACTGTTCAATAGTGAAAGAAGAAATTATGACTAAAAATATTATTAAACCTCAACTTACATTTGCACATGTTACGCGTGCAGTTCGTGACATGGATCGTATGGTCTTATTCTATCGTGATGTTCTTGGTTTTCATGTTAACGATAGGGGGTTTATCGAAGAAACTGAACTTGCCTTTATGAGTCAAGCTTCTACCGATCATCATCAATTCGTGTTGGTTAGTGGAGTTGAGCAACGGGAATCGGTATCACTCTTAGTTGATCATATGGCTTTTCGTACTGGCTCACTTGATGATCTTCGTACAATACGCACAAATCTTATTGATGCTGGCATAGACGATGTTATGGTAATTAGTCATGGTAATGCATGGTCAATTTACTGTAAAGATATTGAAGGTAATGGTCTAGAATGTTTTGTTGACACGCCTTTTCATGTGGCTCAACCTGTTGCTGCTGAGGGTTTTGAACTTGATCTTAGCGACGAAGAAATAGTGGAGTGGACACGTAAACTATGTGAGTCTGGAGACGATTTTCAACCAATGATCCAATGGCGGGAATCATTCATAAAACGTCTTACACAGTCAAAATGATTTGTATGTATTCTAGTCGTTCGTTTTATCTAGCTAGAGGAAGGATTTAAAGAAATTTTTAAAGACTGAAACGACTTCGAATACAGAAATTATCTACCAGTACCATCCAGTTTGACAACTTTTTTTCAACAAGGAATTACGAATGTCTTTAGTTTTATATTACGCACCAGGTGCCTGCTCAGGTGTCACGATAAATGCTTTAGAAGAACTCGGTCTAGAGTGTGAATACCGGAAGATTGACATTGCTTCAGGTGAGCAAAAGACGGCTGAGTACTTAAAAATCAACCCTTATGGCAAAGTTCCTGCTTTGATCGTAGACGGTAAGTTATTAACCGAAAGTCCAGCTATACTGATTTACTTAAATTCATTAGTACCGGGTTCAAAGCTTATACCTGCACCAGATGATGCATATCATGAATCACTTTTATATTCTGATTTAATGTGGTTATCAAGTTCAGTTCACCCATCAGTTCGTCATGTGTGTATGCCTTCTTTCTTTACTGTGAGTAATGATGTTAAAGAGGTAGTAGAAAAGGGACGTACAGCGCTGAAAGTATATTTTGATATTGCAGAAAATCGCCTTGTAGGATCTCGTTATTGGTATGGGGAACAATGTTCTATTTTTGATGTATACTTGCACTGGTGCTATACGCGAGCACTACGAGGTGGATATCCACTTGATGATTTTCCTGCGCTTTTAGCCCACCAACAACTAGTTGAATCTAAACTGAGTTTTCACAGAAGAGTAGCCATCGAAAGTAGTTGTTAATTATTGGTAGAAACTATAACGAATGTACCTGGAAGCATCATCTCTGTATAGCGTTATTGTTAGATATTAATTAGCAAAACAGTGGCTACGCCCCAACCATCTACTAGTAACATTGCTATAAGCATACACCAAAAATTTACGTCGTCATCCTCGTGGTGTTTTAATCAAGGATCCAGTTTTTAAAATACAATGGATCTTCGATCAGAGACTTTGAAGATGACGATTTTTCTATTTTTGTTCTTTGCTTATAAATCAATACCTTAACTTTATGTTACTTAGAAGCAAATCAGCAGCTGCGCCCCAACCATCTACTAGTAACATTACTATAAGCATACACCAAAAATTTACGTCGTCATCCTCGTGGTGTTTTAATACGAGGATCCAGTTTTTAAAAGACAATGGATCTTCGATTAGAGACTTTGAAGATGACGATTTTTCTATTTTTGTTATTTTCTTATAAATCAACACCTTAACTTCATGTTACTTAGAAGATCAACAGACCCTAGTCTTTATTTAATAAAGATTGCAATTCCTGAAAAAAAACTCTCCTCGATAGTCGTAAATTCAGGCTTACTATGGAAATAAATCATATTTCGCAATGCACTAGCCCTGCTATATTAAGGGGTAAATCTGTTTTCTCAATAGAGTGGAATAACCTTACAGCGTATCACTATATAAAACATTGCTATTGAGCCAAGAAGCGTAACTGCTTATTCTAGATAAACTTATTAAGGTTTAAAGTTAAGTTTTTAAATAACTACATTCAGTGGCTGAAAGAGGATTGTGTCGATGAAAGATGATGATGAAAATGCAACAGGGGGCTTGAGCAGAAGAGGCTTCCTTAAAGGTGGACTTTATGCGGCGGCAGCTCTTTCGGTTCCGTTAATAATTAACACTAGTTCGAAATCAATGGCTGGTGTAACAAACTCTTCATATAGCGCTGATGTATTAGTCATAGGTAGTGGTTTTGCGGGCACTTTCGCCGCACTTGAAGCTAGAAAACAAGGTTTGTCTGTAACCATGGTTGATAAGTGCAACGTGGGTTGGTCAGGCATGTCACCTTGGGCTTCAGATAGTAGACCGTTTGATAAAGAAATTTATGACCGAAATGAATGGCATGAAAACCTTGCTATGAATACAGAATATCTTAATGACCCTAAGTGGTTTGATATTTTTATGGATGAGTCTTTAGATATTTTTGATATTCTGCATAAAATGGGGGCACACGATACAAAGCCTTATGAGAGAGGGAGTGTTGTATTTAGACGCGAATTAGAAAATGCCAACGTGTCGCTTGTGGAAAGAACCATGATTACCGGTCTTGTAAAAGATGATACTGGCCGTGTGTGTGGTGCATTAGGTTTTACCTATGATGATTCAAAAGAAGAGTGTAAGGCGGTCGTATTATCGGCAAAAACCGTCATTATGTGTACGGGTGCTGGCTCTTATAAAAGTCCAGGTTTTCCTATTCATGGTTTAACCTTTGATGGCGATGCCATGGCCTATGAGGCAGGAGCCAAAATAGTAGGCAAAGAATTTAATGATACCCATCCTACGTATGCTAATGCTCCAGGAGCGGCTTATGAAGGTTGGGATTGGGCACTGAATGTAACCGGCGCTTTTGTTATGGTTGGGCCACCTGAGAAATTAGATGGTGGACTAACACTCAATAACGCACTGGGTGTATTAAAAGATGGTGTAGATCGTCGATTAGGCATGGGACCTGGTGGCGAGCCAGCGCCACTGCCTGGCGCACCTAAAAAAGCGAGTCCTAACGAAAAATACTTAGGTAAAGGTTATTTAACAACACCTGGGATGCACCTTGATATGGGAGGGCCACCACCAGCGCCACCAGGAGGCAACAAAGACGCTTTAGGTCACCGCGTTGGTGGAGCTACAGCGGGTATGGGTGTTCATAAAAGTGAAGGCGTTTTTTGTTCTGACTACACGTGTGCTGCAGATGGGGTTGCCGGTTTATATGCTGCGGGTGACGCTTTGGGCTCAATGCTTTGTGGATCACTTTATCCAGGAAGAGGTTTTTCTTCGTATGGCTCGGCAATTCAAGGCAGGCGTGCAGCTAAATTTGCAGCTGAATACTTGAAAACTGCGCCAGTACCTTTAGATCACAGTAAAAATGTAAAAGAATTAACAGAAAAAATGTGGGCTCCTCGTGAAAATGAACAAGGTTACAGCCCAGAATGGATAACGGCAACGTTGCAGAATACCATGACACCATTTCATATTCTTTATATCAAAGAACCTCGTAGACTTGACGGTGCGTTGGCGAGTATAGAGTTTTTAAGAAATCATTGTGTGCCCCGTATGATTGCACGAGATGGCCATGAGTTGAGAATGGCCCATGAAGTGAAAAACATGCTGTTAAATGCTGAAATGAAATTACGTTCAGGTTTATATAGAGAAGAAAGCCGAGGTACTCACTTTAGAGAAGATTTCCCTGCTAGAAATGATAAAGAATGGCATTGTTGGGTTACTGTTCAAAAAGACAACGAAGAAATGAAAATGGGTAAGCATATGTTGCCTGAGGCATGGAAACCGGATAGCGGAAAATCTTATCGTGAGAATTATCCAAGAGAATTCCCTGGTGAAAATGAATTTCTGGCGCAAATAAAAAATAGTGCTGATTCAAATATAGGTTAATACGTGTATCTCCTGAGTAATCAAGGGATACGATTAAAAATTATAAAAAAGGTACTGAACGATGCCAATAGATAAAATTCAGGGTTGTATAGGTTGTGAGAATTGTGTAAAGGCTTGTCCAACCGATGTTATACGTATTGATCCTAAAACTTTACAGGCCGTAATAGCCTACCCAAGTGAATGTCAAATATGTCATTTATGTCGCTTATCATGTCCGGTAGATGCGATTACTTTAACAACAGATAAACCCATGTTACCTACAACCTCCTGGGGCTGATGTCGCTTCATTTTATGAGTTAGTATACTAGTTGAATTATCAAGAATGGAGATATGCCGTGAGAAAAAAATCAGAACAAAAACTAACAGCTATCGAGAAAACACTTGAAATACTCGTAGCTTTTTCTGATAGCGATAGAGAACTCGGTACTGTTGAAATAAGTGAAATAACAGGCTTTCACAAAGCAACAACCTCCCGAATATTAGCTACTTTAGCAAGTTATGGTCTAGTCACTCAGGAAGGGAAAAACAAGAAATTTAACCTCGGACCTTTAGCTTATAAGTTAGGTATATCTAAAGCGAGTCAATCTATTCAAGCCTTAGTTAATGTAAGTAAACCTCGTATTGATTTGTTAAGAGATAATATTAATGAAACCATTAGTCTCGAAGTATGGACGGGAAACAGTACTATTGCTTGTTATCTAGCCGAAAGCCGAAACCCTTTGAGAGTATCAATGTTACCAGCAGATTTACTTCCTGTTCACGCCCCAGCAGGTGCAAAAGCTATTTTATCTTTTTTGCGTGTAGATCAAATAAACAAGCTGTTGGATGAAGAGCTTGATAGCTTTTGTGACAATACCATTACCTTAAAAGAGGAGTTACATCGAAAGTTAATAAAATACAATAAACAAGGGTATTCAGTTGATAACGAAGAATTACACCTAGGGATTTTTGCTATAGGCGTTCCCATATTTGATTATTTACATAAGCCTATCGCTGCAGTTGTAGCGGTTATGCCAGCAACAAGGGTTAATGAACAACGAGTCGCGGAAATTGTCAAAGAATTGAAGAAAACATCGAGTTATATTGCAGGCCAAGTTAATGAAAATCGGTCTCTTTACCCTTATCATGTAACTAATTGATTTATGATGAAAATTGACTAGTCAAAGTTATCATATCAACACCCCAAATTGGTCTACTTTAGCTGCAATGGCTTCTTGCCATGTGGCTGGACTGTTTTTCTTACCGTTAATGCCACTTCTTTTAGGTGCAATAGCCAGTGATTTTAATGCTAGCCCAATACAACTTGGCACTTTAGGGGCTGTTCAACTAAGCTGCACTGCAATAGGTGCGATATTATTATCAAAACTTGCCACTATAGTTAACGGTCGTACTTTAGTTCTAATCGCCATTTTATTTGAGTTATTGGTCAATATTGCGAGTGCAATGGCCGATTCAATGACAACTATTACTTTGCTACGAGCCATTTCAGGTTTAAGCCAAGGTGCGTTATTAGCGTCAGCTGCTGCAGTTGCTGCTTTAAGTACAAATACAGAACGTACTTTTAGTTTTTACAATTCTACATTAGCCTTGTTTGCTGTTTTGGGTTTATTGCTCGGAGCCCAAATTATTGAACTTTATGGTCATGGTGGTGGTTTTCTTATCATTGCAGTAATTGACTTGATCGCTTTATTTTTTATTTATAAACAATTCCCACACTTTTTAATTCAAAAAAAATCTATTACAAGAGAGATAGAGCCTACCAGTAAAGCGTCCATAAAATTTAGACCCATGTTTGCGTTAGTACTGTTTGGCGCCGCACTATCGGGTACTCAAACTTTTATTGAGCGTATAGGCGTTTGGCATGGAGGCTCTATAGGAACAATAGGACAATCTTTAGCTGCTGGTTGGTCTTTGGCTATTGTTGCGCCATTTTTGGTTATTCCATTGATAAGAAAGTTCGGTGGCGTTACAGCCTTAACGGGCGCCTATATTTTTTTTGCATGCGTAGCACTTGCACTATCATTAACAACATCCCTTTCATTCTATTTAATTGCGGCAGCACTTTTTACTCCAACAGCGTTGTTTATTGAATCTTTACAATTTGGCATATTAGGGTCTATTGATAATACGGGTAAATTGGCAGCCTTAGGGCCTGCTGCAATTTCGATAGGCTCTGGTTTTGGTCCCATTATAGCGGGTAGCGTTGTTGGTATTTATGGGCTTAAAAGTATCGGCGTTCTTGCGTGTCTGTTTTTCTTGATCTCTATTTTTGCATTATTTCCTTTAGCGGTTCAAACCTATAAGAATAATTATCGCTAAAAGTTAAATTTAGCGATTAGTTTTGTTTCACTCCTTGAGATTAGTGTATTGAAAGTGTTTGCTGGAAACAATAATCTTGATAACAGAATATCTATACCCGCACCACTTTAATCATGCACCCTTAAGTGGAACGAGTATATGTTTAAAGCCTGTTATTACAGGTATTAATTAATTTATTTTTGGAGTAATTATGAACGGGTCAATAGTTGAAGAACGGGTAGGGAATGATGTACCAAATCCCAAACGAACTCCTGTTGAGAAAAAAACACAACCATTCTCTTTTGGGACTCTTATGGTGGTTTATTTTTGTATTGTACTTATTCCTTATGGATTGGGCTTTACTTCAGAACATGTAAGTTATCGTGGTTGGTATACTGAGTTGGTAACCATATTGTCTATGGGTGGATTTTCCATGATGTTAGGGCAATTTCTTTTATCGGGCCGTATGGGAAGCTTGTCTTCTAAAACGGGTGTTGATAATGGCATGCTTTTACACCGTAAAGTGGGTGAATACCTTGCATTGCTTTTTTTCTTACACCCTTTATTAATAGTATTACCACGATTTTGGATTAGCAGTAACTTTGCTGTTGATGATGTGTTTTCGTTGTTCACTGAAGACTTAACATTAAATGGGTTTTATGCTTGGGCATTGATGATAGTGTGGGTTTTAATGTCAATGTTTAAAGATAAATTAGATATGCCTTATGAAGCTTGGCGTATTACTCATGGTATTGGTGCTATAGCGATTGCTATTTTAGCAACCGATCATGTTATTACCATTGGTCGCCATGGGCACTACGAAGAATGGTTTGACTGGTTTTGGATTGCCTTATGCGCTGGTGCGGTTAGTACCTTAGTTTATACTTACTTTGTTCGTCCAAGAACGAATGCTAAAAGACCTTTCAAAGTTGTCAGTTGTGAAAAAGCAGGTAGCATTGACTGGTACCTCACACTTGAAAAAGACGGTGATTTTGATTTTGAATTTGTTGCCGGTCAGTTTGTTTGGCTTAATACATCAGGTAACCCGTACGATAGAACTGAGCATCCATTCTCTATTGCTACTAGCCCTGCATCACTACCAAAAATTTCTTTTGTTATCCGTGCATTGGGTGACTATACCTCTAACTTAAGTGATTTAAAAATTGGACAGCGGGCTTATCTTGATGGTCCCCATGGAGTATTCACCCTTTGTGGTCGTAACGCTAAAGGTATATCCCTCATTGCGGGTGGTGCAGGCATTGGACCCATTATTGGTATTTTACGTCAATTACGTGACATGGATTATCATAATCCAGTACGTTTAGTTTACGGTAATCAATTAATGGAACAGATGGTATTTCAAGATGAAATTAATGCTATTAGCGAGTCGCTAGATTTTGAGCAAATGCTAGTGCTTACCGAGCCACCTGAAGACTTTAATGGTCATAAAGGTGTAATGGATAGAAATATACTTGAAAAAGTTTTTTGTACTGCGGATCGTGATGATTGGGATTATTATCTGTGTGGCTCAGAAGGCATGGTTAAAGCCGTTGAGAAAACTATGCATAATATGAAAATTCCTAAAAATAGAATTATTTTTGAACAACTTGGATTTTAGGAAATGGAAATTCATTTGGTTTACTGTTTTTACACGGTAAGCCAAATGTTATAACAAGCTGATTTTGATATGGTATTCAATTTTTAGGGTGAAGTCTAAATTGACTTTTATTGAAAGATTAGCCACATACATAAAATAATTTTCATTTAATTTAACCATCGATAATGGTCAAAAAATAAAATTTTAAAAATATAACAAAAAGCACTGTGTGTATCATAATATGAGATGATTGTATTGCTTAGTGGTGATTATTTTACTAACTTAACATGAGTATTATTTAGTTAGCTTAACTCATTAATGCAATAACAAAGATCACAACAAATAAAAACACTATAAATTTTGGGGATTGATATGAACAAATGGTCAAAAAACTTACTAGCTGTTGCCATCAGTACAGCCTTATTACCTGTTACCACAACAATTTATGCAGCAAATGCTGAAGAGGTAGACAGTAAAGAAGTAGCTACTATAGAAGATAAAGAAATTGATGAAACATCCAAGTTGGGGTTGGAAGTGTTAGTCATAACGGCAGAAAAGCGATCACAAACATTACAAGAAACCCCTATGGCTGTAACGGCCTTCACACAGGAAGATATGGAGTTACGTGACGCCACAGATTTACGAGGGTTACAAAACTATACGCCGAACCTTGAATTTAATAATGAATCAGGTGGACAAAATAACTCTCGTGTAACACTTCGTGGAATTGGCACCGAAACTTTAGTGGGTGGTGGTGACCCTGGTGTTGCCTTACATGTTGATGGAATTTATGTTGGTAGAAGTTCTGCTTCAGCAACAAGTATTTTTGATGTAGAAAGACTAGAGGTATTACGTGGGCCGCAAGGTACTTTATATGGTCGTAATGCAACCGGTGGTAGTATTAACATTATTAGCGCAAAGGCAAAAGAAGATTTTGAAGCTTCTTTTGATCTAACTGCAGGTAATTATAACCGTACTCGTGCACGAGGTATTTTGAATGTGCCATTAACAGACAATGTCTATAGTAGGTTTTCGATTATCAAAGAAGATCGTGATGGTTATTTGGAAAATAGTTTTGCTGGTGGAGGAGACAATGACGATAAAGATTTATTAAGTATTCGAGGTCAAGTGCTTTGGGATCTTGACGATGATAATGAAGTTATTTTTCGAGCATTCCATACTAAGGTTGGTGGTGTAGGCTCTGGTTCTAAATACCTTGGCGTGGATACAGATTATCAATTTGGTCCAAGCCTAACAGGTATTTCTGATGGTTCTTCTGGTCCACCTGCTGGAGTCCCTTTGGCGACTGCGCTGTACACAAACCCTGCAAATGGTATTCCTGCAAATCCTCAATCTTCAGATTTCTATACCATTAGCAAAAACGCAGCAGAGTTTGTTGATATGGAGCATAAAGGAATTGATTTAACGGTTGAGTGGAATTTATCTGACAGTGTTGTGCTTAGGTCTATTTCTTCTTATCAAACTATGGATAATGCGACATTAGTTGATGCTGATAACTCTGAATTAACTATTGAGACCCGCTCACGACAAAATCAAGCAGACCAGCAGAGTCAAGAGTTTAATTTATTTTCTAATAGTGACAGTGATCTTCAATGGATTCTAGGCGCATTTTACTACCATGAGGAACTTGAAGAGGAATTCCAAACATTCGTAGGAGGAGGGCTATTAGACCCAACAATACCATTAGTTGGTGGTCAATTACCTGGAGGTAATGGTGTAAGTCAGAATCCAACGGCTTCCCATGAAACCTATTCTTATGCTGTTTTCGGTCAAGCAACTTATAGTTTTACTGATGCATTAAGGGTGACTGCAGGTATGCGTTATTCGAAAGATGATAAAGAACAATCACGAACCAATGGTGGCGTTATAGATTCTGTTAATGGCTATAGACTAGGTGCGGGAGGTGCAACAGGACCAGAACCCGATACCTTAGTGGAAGCTGATTGGTCAAGTACCACGGGTAAATTGAGTGTTGATTATGATTTAAGTGATACAAACCTACTTTATGCCTCATATTCTACAGGGTTTAAAGCTGGAGGTATTCCTTTTAATGGTGTGCAGATCGCTTATGAACCAGAAAAAGTTACGTCTTTCGAAATTGGGTCTAAAAACGAATTTTTCGACAATAGACTTAGGTTGAACGTAGCCGCATTCTCTTATGATTATGAAGATCTTCAAGTATTTCGCCTGACTGGTGATGGACCTCGTGCAGAAAATGCTGCGCAATCATCTGTTAAGGGTATTGAAGTGGAATTTCAGGGAGTTATAACTGAGAGTCTAAGAGTTGATGGTTCAATGGGATATTTAGATGCCGTTTATGATGAATATACTATTGATATTCCGCCAACTGATTATAGTGGTAATACACTTAATCATGCTCCTAAAAATATGTTTAACTTAGGGGTGCAATATCAACATGAGTTCTCTGAAGGTGGACTTACAGCGCGTGTTGACTATGTACATCGAGGTGATACTTATTTCGATCGAGCTAATACCGACGTTGACCTTCAGGAAGCTTATGGTTTAGTTAATGTTAACCTTCGTTATGAGACAGAGGATTGGTTTGTCGCAATATACGGCAAAAACTTGACTGGCGAAGAATATGTAACTGGCCAATTGATTAACCCACCTTTCTCTTGTAATTGTCGTACAGTTGGCGTTGGAGAGCCCCTTACATTTGGTGTTACTGCCGGTATGTCATGGTATTAAGTTATCTTTACTCGATTAATTATATTAACTAGGTCTCTCATTGAGTTAGTTGGTAATTAATCATAGAAAGTGAGAATACTCCCTACATTTTTTATGTAGGGATATTTTTTAATATTGAGCTATCAGGCGCCAATAGGAAACGACATGCAAAAACTAGGTATAAAAACAAAAGTTAAAACAACCAGCTTATTTTTTATGGTAATAATATCCTTTTTGATTATTTCATCATGCACTGCTATGGATATTGTGGAAGATGATAAAGCTTCTTTTTCGGTTAGTAGGCCTAATATTTTACTCATTGTTGCAGATGACCTTGGTTATTCAGATTTAGGCGTTTATGGTGGAGAAATACAAACACCAAATCTAGATCAATTAGCCAATAATGGAGGGGTGAAATTCACTAATTTTAATGCTGCGCCTACATGCTCACCAACTCGTTCAATGATCATGTCAGGAACCTATAATCATTTAGCAGGTTTGGGAGCGATGGCCGAGTGGACTGCTGATAATCAACGTGGTCAACCTGGTTATGAAGGCTTTTTAAACGATAAGGTAGTCACTTTACCTACACTTTTAAAAGAGTCGGGCTATTACACCTTTATGGCTGGCAAATGGCATTTAGGTATGAAACCTAAACAAGGACCACATATGCGCGGTTTTGATGACTCGTTTGTTATGTTGCCAGGGGCAGGAAACCACTACTCTGACAAAGGACTATTTCCCAAATTACCTTTTACTCCTTATCGCGAAAATGGTCAACCAACGAAGTTACCAAAGGATTTCTATTCAACAACTTTTTATACAGATAAAACGATCTCTTACATCAATAAATCGGTTAAGAACAGCGATAAACCTTTTTTTGGTTACATAGCTTACACAGCACCTCATTGGCCATTGCAGGTTCCAGAGCGTTTTAGTGAAAAATATAAAGGTAAGTATGCTAAAGGATACGAGAGTGTAAAAAATGAACGTTTGAAACGTATGGACGATATTGGAATAACTGATACTAATAGCACAACTTACAAAGGGAGTGAGTGCAACACTTCATGGAATGATTTATCCGAAATTGAACGGGACCGTCAAGAAAAACGAATGGAAATCTATGCTGGAATGGTAGATGCACTTGATGAAAACATTGGACGAGTGATTAATCATCTTAAAGAAATCGGAGAGTATGATAATACACTCATTGTTTTTATATCTGATAATGGTGCCGATGCTAGGCCTCCACAAGGCCTTAATAGGGAAGCAAGATTCCTTGATGAAAATTATAATAATAGCTTAGATAACTTTGGCAAAGAGAGTTCTTTTACATCTTACGGTGGAGCTTGGGCTGAAGTTGGTAGTACTCCATTTAGAATGTATAAGGGGACTACAACTGAAGGTGGTATTAGGGTACCTGCAATTATTCACATGCCAGGTGGTGATAAGAATGATCCTGTAATTTCTAAGGATTTTGCATCTGTGATGGATTTGTTGCCAACATTTCTAGAGGCAGCAGGCACAACTCATCCCGGTACAATATATAAGGAACGTGAGGTTCTTCCTATCTCAGGAAAATCTATGCTTTCTTATTTAAAGGGAGATGTTGCTGAGATTCATAAAGATGACTTGTATGGCTTTAGTATCTTTGGACGTCAAGGATTACAGTTTAATCAATGGAAGATCGTGCGATTACCTGAACCATATGGGACAGACGAATGGGAGCTTTATAACCTTGGGGTAGATCCAGGAGAGACAACTAATTTAGCGAATAAACTTCCAGAAAAATTAAAAGAAATGATTAAACGTTGGGATGATTTCTCATCTGATACAGGGGTTGTGATCTCCAACTCTTCTAATCAGTCGCCTAAAGAATGCTTTCCTCAATAACCTCGTAAAGTTATTTACCACATAAATAAAACAGCCATTAAGTCAAATATATTACAGAAACATGGAGCAACGAATTTTCTCAAAATATATTTGACCACTACAAATAATTAGGTTCTATTTAAATGATTAATCTTTTAAAAATTAAAATTGGCATGTTTTTTTCGATTACGTCGATTGTTTTACTTTCAATATCGAACAACTCGTCAGCTAATACAATACCTTCCGAAAAAACTAAAAAGGGTCAGCCTAATATTCTGCTTGTTGTTGCCGATGACTTGGGTATGCTTGATATTGGTGCTTTTGGAAGCGAAATTAGAACACCTGTTATTGATAGTATTGCTAATTCAGGCATAAAAATGATGGATTTTCATACCTCGGCAACCTGTTCTCCAACGCGAGCAATGTTACTGTCAGGTGTTAATAGCCATAAGGCTGGATTAGGAAATATGATTGAGCACATATCACCAAATCAACGTAACCAAAAAGGGTATGAGGGCTATTTAAGTCACAATGTTGTATCAGTTGCTTCATTATTAAAGGACGCCGGATATCAGTAAGCGCGTAATAAGCCCCACATACCAATATCAATCAAGCCTGCGCATAATTATCTCAGCACATTAACACGAGGTAATTATGAATAAACAGCAAAAAATCAAACACTGGAAAAACGTCTTTGAACAGCAACAACGTAGCGATTTAACTATCATTCAATTTTGCCGCAACAATAACGTTAACCCCTCCACTTTCTACGCTTGGCGTAAACGCCTACCTGATAAAGCGCTACCAGTTAAACAGCAACAGGTGATCCCCTTTGTTATTCATGAGCAGCCTTCAGCTCAGCCTTCCATGATTAAACTCACCACGCCAAGTGGCTACCAATTAGAGTTTGAGTCGACGCTAATGCATCAAACATTAGTGCAATTATTGAGTGCGTTGTAATGCATTCACCTAGCCAAGTCTACTTAGTCACTGGCTTCACTGACATGAGAAAATCAATCAATGGTCTTAGCATTATTGTCAGTGAGACCTTATCGCTCGATCCTTTGAGTCAAGCTTGGTTTGTTTTTTGTAATAAACAGCGTGATAAATTAAAAATATTATTTTGGGATACTAATGGTTTTTGGCTTTATTATGTCGCTTAGAGCAAGGACGATTTCAATGGCCAAAATCCGGCGAAGTACCCGTGGCAATGAGCATTGAGCAACGCCAACTCCAATGGTTGTTATCCGGTTTACCCGTGACGAGCCAGACCAGGCACCCTACATTATCAGGTTTGTCGGTGATGTGATCTATTGCGATCATTTTTACCCTCTTGAACGATCTTGCCAGTGTGTCATGCTATAAAAATGACAGATGACACACCACTTCTCACCCTACAAAATTAACTTGCCCGTATGCAAGCGCAGATAGACGCCTTGCAAAAAGATAAGCAAAATCTGCAAGAAGATAAAGTCGAAATGCAAACACGTATTGACCATCTACTTGCCGAGTTAAAGTTAAGTAAATCACAAAAGTACGGTAGAAAAAGTGAAAAATCTCCCCGGGGTACCTTCAATGAAGCTGAGCAGCATAAGTCGACTGAGCCACCGCAGCATAATAAAAAAGGAAAACAAACACTGGCTGAGCACTTTGAACGAGAAGAGGTTGAGCACACCTTAACCGAGTTAGCTTGTCCGTGTTGCGGTGAGCAACTGCATCACTGTGGTAGTGAATACAGTGAACAAGTTAAAATCATTCCGGCCAAAATTAGTGTGATAAAACATAAGCAATTTAAATACGCTTGTCGTCACTGTGAGCACGAGGAGTTAAGCAGTAAAATAATAACTGCACCTAAACCAGCGGAAACGGGTGATCGGTTCAGGCCGAAGCATGCACTAGAAGCCTGTTTATGGATATCAAGTTTATTTGTGGCGATAGCATCCTTGTTATCATTAAAATTGAAGCAGTGAGACCCTCTATATAAAAGGTTTGTTTTTAAAAGCTCATAGTCAACATTAAAATTGAACATGAATGTCGGCAATGAGCCTTGCAGGAGACACCGAACCTCCAATCCTGATTGTTCACCACTCGACTGGCGAGTTAGCCACAACAGTGGTCATTCGCGTAATTTCTATGACCTTACTTCAAAGTGACAAAAGCATACGATGATAATTTTAACTAAGGCATATAAACACGCCTAATTGTATTA
>Ga0209292_1002059_pt1 | contig 23672 bp, 19 predicted proteins | sample GOMGulsemesocosm_2_FD_184634 | JGI IMG/M metagenome (GOLD analysis project Ga0209292, IMG submission 184634) | Methane-oxidizing microbial communities from mesocosms in the Gulf of Mexico - GOM9C Gulf of Mexico (SPAdes) (version 2) | ecosystem: Environmental > Aquatic > Marine > Cold seeps... | reverse complement strand
ACCCTAAGAATAATAAAATATTTTTAATCATAAATACAAAATAACTAAATCTTAGATTGAAAACGCATGTAATTCAAAAATATTTCACAAAAAAAAATAAGCCTCAATATGAGGCTTATTTTTTATAGATTTTTAGCATTATTTACAGGTTGTTTTGTTACCGCTAGTTTAACTACATCAACCATATCAGATACATAATGAAACTTTAAACCTTTTAAATAGGCTGGTTTTATTTCAAGAATATCTTTTTCATTATCCACACAAAGGATTAGCTCTTTAATTCTAGCACGTTTAGCTGCTAGAATTTTTTCTTTTATTCCGCCAACTGGCAATACTTTACCTCTCAAAGTAATTTCCCCTGTCATTGCTAAACTTTTCTTTACTTTCTTTTGAGTAAATAATGACACTAGAGAAGTTAACATTGTTATTCCAGCACTAGGCCCATCTTTTGGAGTAGCTCCTTCAGGTACGTGAATATGAATATTATACTTCTCAAAAACTTCAGGATTAATATTAAAGATTTCTGCATTTGCTTTAATATACTCTAAAGCAATAGTTGCAGACTCTTTCATTACCTTCCCTAAATTACCAGTAATAGTTAGCGTCCCTTTTCCTTTGGACAATATAGATTCAATAAACAAAATATCACCACCTACACTTGTCCATGCCAATCCAGTAACTACACCGGCAACATCATTGTTTTCATATTTATCTCGTTCCAATCGTGCAGGCCCAAGAATGTCAATTATATTTCCCTTCTTTAATTTTACATTATACTCTTCTTCCATTGCAATAGACTTGGCCGCATAACGAACAACTTTAGCAATTTTTTTATCCAAGCCTCTTACACCAGATTCTCGCGTGTAGCCTTCAACAATTAACTCTAATTCTTTTTTTCCTATTTTTAAATGATCTGCTGATAATCCGTGCTCTTTTAATTGCTTAGATAACAAGTGCTTTTTAGCTATCTCTACTTTTTCTTCAATAGTATAACCACTTACATTAATAATCTCCATACGGTCTCGCAATGCTGGTTGTATACTGCCTAAGTTATTTGCAGTTGCTATAAACATTACTTTTGACAGGTCATATCCCATTTCCAAGAAATTATCGTGGAACTCAGAGTTTTGTTCAGGATCAAGCACTTCTAACATTGCAGAAGAAGGATCGCCTTGATGTGAATTTGATAACTTATCAATTTCATCCAACACAAAAACAGGGTTTGAGGTACCCGCTTTTTTCATGCTTTGAATTAAACGCCCAGGCATTGCACCTATATAGGTTTTTCTATGACCACGAATTTCTGCTTCATCACGCAAACCACCTAGTGAAACCCTAACATATTCTCTTCCTAAAGCTTCAGCTATTGACTTACCTAAAGATGTTTTTCCTACACCTGGAGGTCCATATAAACAAAGTATAGGTGATTTCATATCATTACGCAGTTTTAATACCGCTAAATACTCTATGATTCGCTTTTTAACGTCTTCCAGACCATAGTGATCTCTGTCAAGGATTTTTTGAGCTCGCTTTAAATCAAATTTATCTTTTGAAAATTCATTCCATGGTAATTCCAAAAATAACTCCAAATAGTTACGCTGAATAGAATACTCAGCAACTTGTGGATTCATTCTTGACATTTTAGCTAACTCCTTATCAAAATGAGCTGCAATTTTATCGTCCCATTTTTTTGATTTAGACTTAGCACGCATATCCTCTACCTCTGCCTCATATGAAACACCACCCAATTCCTCTTGAATAGTTTTCATTTGTTGCTGTAAAAAATACTCACGTTGTTGTTGATCTAAATCATTACGTACTTTAGATTGAATATCATTTTTTAGAGACAACTTTTGCATTTGCATATCCATATGCTTTAAAGTTGCCATAGCTCGTTTGGATAAGTTTTTAATATCTAACAGCGTTTGCTTTTCTTTTACATTCAAATTCATATTAGACGATATGAAATTGATTAAAAAAGCATTACTTTCAATATTCTTAATTGCAAAACTAGCTTCAGAAGGAATATTCGGACTTTCTTTAATAATGCGAAGTGATAACTCTTTAATTGAATCTATTATCGCTTTAAACTCCTCATTTTCTACTTTGGGTTTTTCTTCAGGAATTTCAGTTACAGACGCAACCAAATATGGGTCTTCTTTAATAATTTCATTAATAGAAAACTTCTTTTTTCCTTGAATGATTACTGTCGTATTACCATCGGGCATTTTTAATACGCGCAAAATCTTGGCTACAGTACCTGTAGTATTAACATCCTCTATTGTAGGATCTTCTACGGAAGCATCTTTTTGTGCAACAACACCAATTGCTTGCTTGTTATTATAAGCGTCATTAAGTAATTTTATCGATTTATCTCTACCGGCTGTTATTGGAATAACTACCCCAGGGAAAAGCACCGTATTACGTAAAGGCAAAATTGGTAATTCTTGCGGGATTTCTTCATTAGCTATTTCTTCTTCATCTTCAGTAGTCATCAACGGAATAAACTCCGTATCATCCTCCATCCCTTGTAATGACAAACTGTCAATATTTAAAAACTCTGAATTGCTCATATTTTATATTTGTCATTCTGTCATTGAAACAGAATGCTGTTTTTTAATAGTTAAACACCATAAAACACTTGATACAAGAGCTTTAAACAAAACCCCTATATTCTAATGTTCTATTACAACTGTATAAAACAATTAATATGCCATAGCTTTTTAATTGCATAAAAAAAGCAACCAGATGGTTGCTTTTTTTATATTTCAAATTCGTTTTTAGCTCTTACTCATAAGTCACATCAAATGCCCCTTCAGTAATAACATACCATCTTGTTGGAGTCTCCCCTATAGAAGCTGAAACGAAGCTATATGTACCTACAATTCTTTTATCAGTAGTATTATGGGTAGAAATATTTAAACCTCTTAACACATCAGGCTGCGCATAAGGAACTTTAGAAAAAGACCCCTCTGTAAATGTTTTATCTAGGAAATCTAAAAAATAAGGATCTGTGTTATCTCCTAATGTTAGTGGATCACCATCAGGTCCATTAATTTCATCTATGTTAGATACCGTGTCTCCATCGCAATCAGCAGCTTTCCATATAGAATTATCAGCATCATATCCAGTGTACTTTTCTAACTGTACTGGGCTACATGGATCAGCACTATCAGAACCATCAAGATCTTCCTGCATATCGCTTATCCCATCTCCGTCTGTATCAGGTCCATTTCCTCCGTAAGGATCAGTATTGTCATCAGTTAAAAGCGGATCCCCATCAGGTCCATTTAACTCCTCTAAATTAGTAATACCATCAAAATCACAATCAGCTGCTAACCAATCTGGATTAGTTACATCATAAGCAGTGTAACCTGCTTCTCTAATTGGACTACATATATTATTAGGATCATAGCCTAAGTCAGATTCTACTCCATCAAACATTCCATCTCCATCAGAATCAACTCCATTAGGAACTGTATATGTAGATGTGTATGTTTCAGTACCATCAAAACTAAATGTTCCTGAAATTAATTTATTTAAATCATCAATTTCTAATGTGATTGCTCCATTGTCAACCGCAGTATCAGCTTCAAATACATTTGCACCTGCACCCGCCTCTGTATAATTAGCTGTATGATTAGTTGTTCCAAAAGTATATGAACCTGCTTGATCTGTCTGTAACATAAAGTTTACTGACTCTCCATCAGCTCCTTTTATACCATTTATAGTTGTTACACCACCTGTAATAGTAGCTAAGGGACTATCCGCTATCCACAAATTATTATCAAAAGTCATGTGTAAATCACTTAAAGTAGTAGCTTCAGAAACCGTTGAAACATCAGTATTGTAAAATGCTGAGTAGTTTGTTCCTGCACCATCCAAAGTATAAGGATTTGTTACACTATTAATTGCTATATCTGAAGGCATGCGTAAAGTAATTACTTCAGCGCCTCTTTTTCCCGTAATAGTAATCACACCATTGGCGCTTACCGCTGTTGCAATATCAATAGTATAATCGGCACCATCAATTTTACCTGTAAAAGTCCCCGCAGATACTGGAGGAGTTACTACATCTGGTATATGTAGTGAAGAATCCAATTCTGCAGGATCTTCAGTACTACAAGCCATCAATACTATTGAAACTAAAAATAATTTAAAAATTGTATTTGCTGTTTTCATAATTAATTTAAAAGATTAATAGCTTACGTTAAATTCACCTTCAGTAATATTATACAATGGACTTGTATTACCTGTTGGTGTTGATATAAAATTAAATTTACCGCTAATAGTTTTAGCAGTAGTATCATGAGCAATAATAGTAATTGTACCTGAATCAGCTCTTGTAAAATAAGTATCTGGCGCAACATTCTCCTCGAAAATCCCAGTATAAGTAGTTGGGTCTATAATAAAATCTCCTACTGCTATATCTACTGGCAAGCCTAATGTAATTTTACTTGTAGCAGCATCAGTTCCTCTTACCCAAAGTTTATTATTAAATATATATGCTTCTATAAGTGTTTCTGAAAACTCAACTCCTTCCACTTTTGCGAAAAAAGGAGCTACAACTTCTTCTGAACCACCTCCAGTTCCTCCATTTGTACCATCAGGTACTCCAGACTCATCTATAAAAGTTCCTGTTAGGGGTTCATCATCACAAGAAACTAATGCAACACTAGCCATTATTGCTAGTATAAAAGTAAATTTAAAGGCCTTCATATAAGTTTTTTTTTCAATATCACACAAACATAGAGAAAATTATTTAATTTTTTGAGGAACTTTATAAAGAAGTACAAGTCCTACTAAAAAGAATACCACTAAAAACAATATTGCATCACGCATAGACCCTGTTATTACTTCTACTGAAGCAAAAATCCCCATCCCAATTACGATACCTATTTTTTCTGATACGTCATAAAAACTAAAATATGAAGTAGTATCCTTAGTTTCTGGTAAAAATTTAGCATAAGTTGAGCGTGAGAGTGACTGGATACCTCCCATTACCAAACCAACTACTCCTGCAGTTATAAAGAACTCATAAGGTGATACTACAAAGTAAGCAAATACACATATGCCTACCCATATAAAGTTTATAATAATAAGCGTTTTTATATTACCAATTTTATTAGAAATATAAGATGTTAAATAAGCCCCAGCAATTGCAATCAATTGAATTATTAAAATACTAATTATTAAGCCTAATGTTTTATCAATTCCATTTTCAGCCCAAGCAATTTCATTTTCTCCAAAAAAAGAAGCCACTAACATTACTGTTTGTACGGCCATACTGTATACAAAAAAAGCAATCAAATATTTTTTTAACCTAATTTGCCCTTGTAGTTCATTCCAAACTAATTTTAATTCTTTAAAACCATTAAATACAATATCACTTGTTATTTTATTGTTATTCTTAAAATCTGGTAAATACTTATACGTATAATGGCTAAAACCAAACCACCATAGCCCTACTAAAACAAAAGAAAAACGCATCATAGCAATCCCAGTTTCATCTGTAGAAAAGAACATAATCATTACTAGGTTAATTATTAATAGCAATACACTTCCTATATATCCTAATGAATATCCTTTGGCACTAATTGCATCCTGTTGTTCTTTATGTGCCAAGTCAGGTAAATAAGAATTATAAAAAACGAGACTTCCCCAAAAACCAATAAGAGCAAGTACATAAAAAAGTAAACTTATATATATATACTCCAATGAAAAGAAATACAAAGCCATACAAGAAATAGACCCCATATAGCAGAAAAAGCGTAAAAAGAACTTTTTATTCCCTTTATAATCAGCAATACCAGATAGTAAAGGAGATATAAATGCAACTACTAAAAAACCAAATGCCGTAACATAGGTCATCAATGCCGTGTGAGAAATACTAACACCAAATGCATCAATCTTATCAATACCTTGGTTTTTTATATATGCTCCAATAAACAATGGAAAAATTGAAGATACAATTGTTAAACTATATACTGAATTTGCCCAATCATAAAAAGCCCAAGCATTTAATATTTTTTTATTTCCTTTTTGAAAACTTGCCATAAATATATTACGTTAAAAAGCTGCTCAGTATTTACTGAGCAGCTTCGAAATTACAATATTATATTATATACTAAAGTAAGTTGTTATTTTTTAATTCAATTTAGCACCAATAGGTCGGAAAGTAGTAATCCCGAATTTTTTAGCTTCCGCTTTAGCAAAAGGAGCCAACTCTTTTAAATTTGCTATTCTTGAGTCGTTAGATGGATGGGTACTAAGTATTTCTGGTGGCGCTTTCCCGCCACTATTTGCCTTCATACGAACCCATAACTTAGCAGCTTCATCAGGATTATACCCTGCAATAGCCATCATAATTAAACCTATTTTATCTGCCTCTGTTTCATGACCTCTGCTAAATGGCAACATACCTCCTACTTGACTTCCTAATCCATAAGCTTGCATCCACATTCCTTGTTCTTCTTGAGATTCTCCACTGGTAGCCACTGCAACAGCAACACCTCCAACTTGTTGAATAGCTCCAGCTGTCATTCGCTGTCCACCATGATCAGCTAACGCATGCGCTACTTCATGCCCCATTATTGCAGCAATAGCTGTTTCATTTTCAGCAATTGGCAAAATACCTGTGTAAAAAACTATTTTACCTCCTGGCATACACCAAGCATTTACTGTTTTATCGTTTACTAAATTATATTCCCATTTATAATCCTTTAAATACCCTTCATAACCATTAGCATTAAGCCAACGTTCAGCAGCAACAGCAATACGTTCTCCAACACGAGTAATCATTTCTGCATTTTTTGTTCCTTTAATTACTTTATTCTCTCCTAAAAACTGATCATATTGTTGAAAAGCCATTGGAAATAATGTAGCATTACCATATGCGTTTAACATTTTCTTACCCGTAAAAGGATTGGGTTTACACGCTGCTACAATTATCATAAACAATAGCAATCCTGTTATTTTTTTATAATTCATTTCTAATTTAATTTTGGCGTTATACATACTAAGTTCATCAACAAATATACCACAATTATCCTTTATTTTCATCTTCAAAATAACCAAAGAAATGATTCATTATCATAATTGTAAGCTCTAAAAGTTAAATCCGTCTTAAATAAAAAAAGTTATGTTAAAAAAAATATTTATAATACTACCTTTTATTCTTTTATTAAGTTGTCAATCCAACGCACAAAAGTCAAAAACAACTACTGAATTCAGTATTCAAAAGACAAAAGAAGAATGGAAAACAACACTTACTAATAATGAATATTACGTATTACGTGAAGCCGGAACTGAACGCGCGTTTACAGGTAAGTACAATAAATTCTATGAAGAAGGTACTTACCAATGTAAAGCATGTAATACATCTTTGTTTAAATCCAACAATAAATTTGATTCAGGGACGGGTTGGCCATCTTTTGATACTCCTATAAAAGGAAATATTGGCTATAATACCGACAATGATGTAGGATATACGCGCTCAGAAATTCACTGTAATACTTGCGGGGGTCATTTAGGACATGTATTTAATGATGGCCCAAAAGAAACTACTGGGAAACGCTATTGTGTAAACTCTGTTTCACTAACATTTGAGGCAAAATAATTCTTATGTGTTAAACCTTTTTGATTTTTTATAGTCATAACACTATAAACTTTTAAAAACAACTCGTATGAAAACTTTTATTTACACCATTGCTTTTATATTTATAACTATTAATTTTACATCCTGTGTTACAAGAGTACACACAAAACCTGCTTATAAAACTACAAAAATAGTTAGAGTAGCACCAAAAGGACATAAAATTGTACAAATAAAAGGTCAAAAATATTACAAATGGAACAATAAGCATTACAAAAAAACACGCAAAGGTTTTGTTGTAGTAAGATTATAATCCCAAAAAACAACTTTACATAAAGCGCTAACAGTTTAAAACTGTTAGCGCTTTCATTTTTCAAAGGCTTTTATTAAAAATTCAATTTCATTTCGTAAATTCGTGCGATTAAAATTCTGACTAAAAAAATTCATTACAATGAGTAAATACGATATTATAGTTCTTGGTTCTGGACCAGGTGGTTACGTAACAGCTATTAGAGCATCACAATTAGGTTTTAAAACTGCTGTTATTGAAAAGGAAAGTCTTGGTGGAATTTGCTTAAACTGGGGATGTATCCCTACAAAAGCATTATTAAAATCTGCTCAAGTATTTGAATATCTTAAGCATGCTGAAGATTATGGTTTATCAGTTGAAAATCCTGATAAAGATTTTACAAAAATAGTAAAGCGTAGCCGTAATATTGCTGAGGGAATGAGTAACGGAATTAAGTTTTTAATGAAGAAAAACAAAATTGATGTTATCAATGGGTTTGGAAAAGTAAAAGCTGGAAAAAAAGTTGATGTTACTACAGCTGACGGAACAGTTACTGAATACAGTGCTGATCATATTGTTATTGCAACTGGAGCTCGATCAAGAGAACTACCTGCTTTAAAACAAGATGGTAAAAAAGTAATTGGATATAGAGAAGCCTTAACATTACCTGAGCAACCAAAGAAAATAGTTATTGTTGGTTCTGGAGCTATTGGTGTTGAATTTGCATATTTCTACAACTCTATGGGGTCTGAGGTAACTGTTGTTGAATTTTTACCAAGAGTTGTACCTGTTGAAGATGCTGCTGTTTCTAAACAATTAGAAAAGTCATTCAAAAAATCTGGAATTAAAATAATGACTTCTTCTGAGGTTACTTCTGTAGATACTTCTGGAAACGGAATTAAAGCTACTGTAAAAACTAAAAAGGGAGAAGAGGTTTTAGAAGCTGACATCTTATTATCTGCTGTAGGAATCAAAACTAATATTGAAAACATTGGTTTAGAGGATGTAGGTATTGTTACTGATAGAGATAAGGTATTAGTAAATGACTTCTACCAAACTAATATCCCAGGATATTACGCCATTGGAGATATCACTCCTGGTCCTGCTTTAGCACATGTTGCTTCTGCTGAAGGAATTTTATGTGTTGAGAAAATTGCTGGACTACATGTTGAAGCTATTGACTATGGAAATATCCCTGGTTGTACATACTGTTCACCTGAAATAGCAAGTGTTGGTATGACAGAAGCTCAAGCTAAAGACGCGGGTTACGATATTAAAGTTGGTAACTTCCCTTTTTCTGCCTCAGGTAAAGCAAGTGCTGCTGGAACTAAAGATGGTTTTGTAAAAGTTATTTTTGATGCAAAATACGGAGAATGGCTAGGATGTCATATGATTGGTGCTGGAGTTACTGATATGATTGCTGAAGCTGTTTTAGGTAGAAAGTTAGAAACTACTGGTCATGAAGTATTAAAAACTATCCATCCTCACCCTACTATGAGTGAAGCGGTAATGGAGGCTGTTGCTGACGCATATGATGAAGTGATACATTTATAGTATTACATATATAATGAATTACTAAAAAAGCGTTTTGAAAATTTTTCAAAACGCTTTTTTAATATAAATAACTTAAATAATTACTTTATAAAACTCTGTAATGCCAATTCATAACTCTGTAATCCAAAACCAGCAATTACTCCTTTTGCATTAGGAGCCAAATATGAAACATGTCTAAAAGATTCTCTAGAATAGGTATTTGAAATATGAACTTCAATTACTGGAGTTGTAATTCCAGCTACCGCATCTGCAATTCCTATTGATGTATGCGTATATGCTGCTGCATTTAAAATAATACCATCGTAACTAAAACCGACTTCTTGAATTTTATCAATCAACTCTCCTTCAATATTAGATTGAAAATATGATAATTGAACTTCTGTATTCTTTCCCTTTAGTTCATCAAAAAACTCTTGAAAAGATAAATCCCCATAAATATTAGTTTCACGCTTCCCTAATAAATTTAAATTTGGACCATTAATAATGATTATTTTCATGCTATAAACTTTGAAAATTAGTATTCCTCAAAAGTAATTAAATTAACACAAAATAACAATCCCTACCGTTAAACTATAGTATTTACCTTTTAACGAGCCTTATATTATTTAAACTCATTAAAAACAAGTTGACAAAAAAACCGTAAAACACTTGATAGCAACAGGTTATGTTTTAAAACAATTAGTTAACAAATAAATAACATAATAAGTTTTTTGAGATTAATTAATTAGGCTTATTTTTGCTCCCGATTAACTTAAAATAAATTTAAAATGAAAAAATTATTATTATCTGCTTTAGCAGTTTGTGCATTCACATTCTCTAACGCTCAAGAAACTGAAACTACTGAATCTAATGGAGTTGCTAAAGGAGACATGATGATCTCTGGTGCTTTTGGATTTAATTCTACATCTACTGCTGATGCAAAAGAAAATTCTTTTGAAATAGCTCCAAGATTTTCTTATTTCGTATCTGACAACATTGCTGTTGGTGCAAAAATCGGATTTATGTCTGAAAGTGGTGATGATGCTACTGGTACTGAAAACTTAGACAGACAAACTTTGTCTTTAGGAGCTTTTGGTAGATATTACATGAGTCCTGCTTCTAAATTTTCAGTATTTGCTGAATTAGGATTTGACTACAATTCAACTGATGATAAATTAAGTGAAGTAAAGCTAGATGGTTTTGATGTTGCTGTTGGACCTGGTGTATCTTATTTCTTATCTGATTCTTTCGCTATTGAAGCTTCTTGGGGAGCTTTAAAATACGAAACTGAAAAAGGTGATTGGACTGATGCTGAATCAACTGATACTTTTGGATTAGGATTAGACATGAGAGATTTAACTTTCGGTTTAGCTTACAAGTTCTAATTAGAACACAAAATATATAATTAAAACCAGCGCAATGCGCTGGTTTTTTTTGTTTTATACTTTTATTAGTCTTAGCTTTATAACTTTTCACTTTTAAAATATACAACAAATGAAGAAAGTTATTTTATCACTTTTAGCAGTTTGCATGATTGCAATGGTAAATGCACAAGAAGTAAAAAAAATTGCAGATTTTGACGTTATATTTGGTGCTAAAGCTGGTTTAAACTTTGCTACAGTAACCGGAAATGTTTCTAATCCTTCAATTTTAGTCGGTGTTCATTTTGGGGGTATGGCAGAGGTTACAATAAACAAAGAACTAGCCATTCAACCAGAAGTATTATTTTCTATGCAAGGATCAAATTATAGCAAAAAGGGAAACACACAATTAAACTATCTATTACTACCAATTATTGGAAAATATTATATTAAAAAAAATATAAGCTTAGAAGCAGGCCCGCATTTAGGTGTATTAATTTCAGCAAGAGATGGAGGGGGAAATGTTAAAAAACATATTTCTTCAACAGATGTTGGATTTAATATTGGAGCTGGTTATAAATTAGATAATAAAATTAATTTTGGAATACGGTATAGTTTTGGATTAACTAACATAAATAATGATGGAAACTCTAAAATGAACAATGCAGTTTTACAATTATCTGTTGGGTATTTCTTTATGTAATAGCATTAAAAAAGCCAACTCTTTGTTTAAAAAAAGGTTGGCTTTTAATAATTTATAATTCTATATGAAAAATGTAGTCTTAAAGGATATCTCCAGTATAATTATCATCCCAATCTTTAACATGAGGATCCCCTAATTTATCCACTGATTTTGCCACTAACATTGATACCGCAGCATCACCAGTAACATTTACAACTGTTCTACACATATCCAAAGGACGATCGACTGCAAAAATTAATGCCAAACCTGCCTCAGGAATTCCTGCATAACCAAGTACACCAACTAACATTACCATCCCTGCTCCAGGAACTGCTGCAGAACCTATAGAAGCCAAAGTAGCAGTTGCTATAATCCCTAATTGAGTACTAAACTCTAATTCCATACCAAACGCTTGAGCAATAAAAACTGCAGCAACTGCTTGATACAAACTTGTTCCATCCATATTAATTGTAGCTCCAATAGGCAACACAAAACTCGCTACTTCTTCCTCAACACCAATATGCTCAGTAACTCTTTCCATAGTTACAGGCAACGTAGCCGCACTACTACTAGTAGAAAATGCTAATAATTGTGCCGGTGCAATATTTTTAATAAACCAAATTGGGTTCTTTTTTGTAAACACTGACACTAAAAGCATATATACTCCTATCATCACCAACAAACCTAACACAACACACATTGCATACATCCCTAGAGCCTTAAATAAGGCCAAACTTGGTGATTCCACAATTAAGGCCGCTAATAATGCAAAAACACCATATGGAGCAGCTAACATTATGATATCAACCATTTTTAGGATGACTTCATTAAAACCATCAAAAAATGCTGTTACAGGTTTTGATTTATTCTCCGGGATTAAAATCAATCCAATACCAAAAAACACCGCAAAAAAGATAACCTGAAGCATATTACGATTACTGCTGGCTGCTTCAAAAATATTTGAAGGCACTAAGTCTTCCAAAGCCTGTAATGGTCCTGATTCTTTTTGTTTAGCTGATGCATCAATTTTGCTGTTTGCTTTTTCTTGATTGCTTTCAATTAATTCATTACGAGTATCCTCATCAATATATTTACCAGGCTGAATAGCATTAACAACCAATAAACCAATTGAAACTGCTAAAACTGTAGTAACAACATATGTTGATATGGTTCTACCCCCCATTTTAGAAAGCTTTGAGATATCTTTTAAGTCAGAAACCCCTTTAATTAATGATGCTAAAATTAATGGAACTGCAATCAGTTTTAATGAACTTATAAAAATTTTACCAAAAGGCTTAATCCAATCTTGAATAAACACTTTTCCAAAATCAAAATTTGTCATTATCAGTGCAAAAATAACACCTAAAACCATTCCTAAAATAATTTGTATATATAATGGTAACTTTTTCATATGTACTTAAATTCTATTTGTTCTATTAATTAAATAATTATCAGCCAACACTAAAGCAGCCATGGCTTCTACAATTGGTACTGCTCTTGGAACAACACAAGGATCATGACGTCCTTTACCTATCATTTCAACTATGTTTCCATCTTTATTAATGGTTTCTTGCTTTTGCATTATAGTAGCTACAGGTTTAAAGGCAACTCTAAAATAAATATCCATTCCGTTACTAATCCCTCCTTGAATTCCTCCAGAAAGATTTGTTTTGGTTGTACCATCTGTATTAAACAAATCATTATGTTCACTACCTTTCATTTTAGCTCCACAGAACCCACTACCTATTTCAAAACCTTTAACAGCATTAATAGACAGCATTGCCTTTCCTAAATCAGCATGTAGTTTATCAAAAACTGGTTCACCTAAACCAATGGGGACATTTTGTATTACACAGGTAACTGTTCCACCTATAGTATCACCTTCTTTCCTGATCTCTTTTATACGAGCCTCCATTTTTTCTGCAAAAATCGGATCAGGACAGCGCACGGGGTTACTTTCTATTTTAGAAAAATCTAAATCTTGATAAGGTTTATCGATAAAAATATCACCAACTGAAGACACAAAAGCATTTATTTTGATATCTGACAATAATTGTTTAGCAATTGCTCCACCAACTACTCTACTAGCTGTTTCACGAGCGGAAGTTCTACCGCCACCTCTATAATCACGATGACCGTATTTTTTATCGAAAACAAAATCAGCGTGTGATGGTCGATAACTATCTTTTATATGTGAATAATCATGTGATTTTTGATTGGTATTATGAATAGCAAACCCAATTGGCACACCGGTTGTTTTTCCTTCAAAAATACCTGAATAAAACTCTACTGTATCAGGCTCTTTACGTTGGGTAACAATTGCTGATTGCCCTGGTTTTCTTCTATCCATTTCTAGCTGAATAGCATCAAAATCAATAGTTATTCCTGCTGGACAACCATCAATAATTCCTCCTAATGCTTTCCCGTGTGATTCTCCGAAAGTGGTCAACTTAAATAGTTTTCCAAAAGTGTTTCCTGACATTTACTTTGGTTTTTAGCAAATGTAATAAATTATCACTACACATACTTTAATTTACTTTCAAACTAAAATACTATTTTAGCACATACTTTGTAACAAAATTAAACATGAATCGTCTTATTGATAATTCAATAAAACTAAAAACTTTTTTATGAAATTTACTACTATTAAAACAACTTCATTCTTTATTTTATTCATAGCCACAACAATAATGTCTTGTTCTAGTGATGATAATCCTATAACAGGGGATTGTGTGCCAACGATGTGGTATCAAGATTTAGATTTAGACGGATTGGGTAACCCTGCTGTCTCAATTTCATCATGCGACCAACCAGATGGATACGTAGCAGACAATACTGATGATGTTGATTATGTATCGACTACTAATTACTTATCACTTGCTTTAAATAACAACTGGATATATGATGTTACTACTGATGATGGCACTAATCCAGTCACAAACTCTGTAGATGACATTACTGTAGATGAAACTACAACAATTAACACAATGGAATATTATGGAATGACCTCAAGTGTTGGAAGCACTGGTGTTATGTCACAATTATTTGATCAAAACTATTTCAGAGTTGAAAATGGTATTTCTTACATGCAAGGAGTATTTACATTACCGTTGAGTAATTTTGGTGGTACTGACATCTCTATTAACCTAGACGATGCACAATTAATAGATGAAACCAAAGCTAATGGGACAATTTTAACTTCACAATCTGATGTTACCGCTCAAACTATTGGTGGATTTGATCTTGACATTACATATACTCTAAAAACTGTTCAAAGAGAAACTTTAGCTTCTCATACTGTTGGATCAGAAACTTATAACGACATTATAAAATCAGATATTATTTTAAGTGTAAAAGTGACTACTGAAATAAATATTGGCGTACCTTTAGTTGTGACACTTTTAGATACTCAAGATTTACTTACTATAAATAATTTTTATGCCAATAATATTGGCTTAGTAGATTCAGATACTGTATTTACATATACACTTGAAGATTTATCAGCATTCCCAATTACAATTCCATTTCCAGAAACTGCTACAATTACTACAACACAGGAAATAACAGCTTACACAATTAACTAAACCTTAATTGCCTGTAATAATACTGATACTGGATGGAGCGCAACTCGTTGTGTTCCATCTTTTATTTGATGCCTACAACTAGTACCATTTGCTACAATAATAGTATCTTCTGAAGCCCTACGAACTGAAGGAAATAGCGTTTGCTCACCTACCTTCATACTTATTTCATAATGCTCTTGCTCATAACCAAAACTACCCGCCATACCACAGCAACCTGATGTGATAATAGTTGGTTTATAATTTATAGGTAAGTTTAATATATCAAAAGTAACTTTTTGATTACTCAACGTTTTTTGGTGACAATGATTATGAATTTTCAGAGCCTTAGCTTCTTTTGTAAACAGCTCCGAAGAGATATTACCTAAGGCAATTTCATTCGCTAAAAACTCTTCAATTAGAAAAGTGTTTTTAGCTATTTCAATAGCAGTTTCTTTATCCTCTACTAAACGTTTATACTCATCTCTAAAAGTTAAAATAGCCGAAGGCTCAATCCCAATTAAAGGAGTTTCAGCCGATATTTTACCTTTAAAACTTGCAACGTTTTTAGTAGCAACTTTTTTAGCTTGTTCCAAAAAACCTTTTGAAATAAATGTACGTCCACTTTCTTCGTGGTTTACAAACAATACTTTATAATTTAAAACAGTTAATAAGTCATAAGTATCAAATGCTATTTGAGCATCTAAATAGTTTGTAAACTCATCAACAAATAAATAAATTGATTTTATAGGAGTGGCTAGATCAAGCTTCCTTTTACGTAATGTACTTAAAGATGGTTTTGAAACTAAAGGTAAACTTCTTTCTGGAGCTACACCATTCATTTTTTTTAATAAACCTGAGGTTATCGAATTTGAAAACACAAAATTACTAATGACTGGCATTTTGGAAGCTAACTTATTCATTTTTGTATTGTAAGCAAACAGTTTGGCACGTAAACTAAACCCATTTTCCTTTTGATATTGATACAAAAATTCTGATTTTAATACCGCAATATCAACATTACTCGGGCACTCACTAGCACAAGCTTTACAGCTCAAACATAAATCTAATGATTCCTTTATTTCTTCTGAATTAAATTTATTTTTCTGTTCAGAGTTTGTTAAAAATTCACGCAACGTATTTGCTCGTGAACGTGTAACATCTTTTTCATCCTTTGTAGCTCGATAACTTGGACACATTGCTCCTCCTGCAAAAACATCTTTTCTACAATCTCCTGATCCATTACATTTTTCAGCTAATCGCAAAAAACCTTCTGAATCAGAAAAATCCATTAATGTCTTTAATTCAGGTTCTTTTCTATCCACCTCATAACGCAAGGACTCATCCATTTTAGGAGCGTCTACTATTTTTCCTGGATTGAAGATATTATTAGGGTCAAACAAATGTTTAATACGCCTACATAACTCGTAATTCTTTACACCAATCATAATTGGTAAAAACTCCGCTCTTACTATTCCGTCACCGTGTTCTCCACTAAATGATCCTTGATATTTTTTAGTTAAATATGCAACATCGGTAGTGATTTTCCTAAATAAACCTACATCACCTTTTGTTTTTAAATTCAAAATAGGTCGCAAATGAATTTCACCAGCACCAGCATGTGCATAATACACAGCTTGTTGTTGATGCTTATCCATTAATACCGAAAAATCTGCTATGAAATTAGCCAAATCCGGTAAGGCAACAGCTGTATCTTCAATACAAGCTACTGCTTTTCTATCCCCTACCATATTACCTAACAAACCTAAACCTGCCTTACGTAACTCTAAAGCTTGATTTATTTCTTTTCCTATTAATATTGGGTTTGCATAACTTAATCCAACTTTTTCTAAATCATATATTAATTTTTGTGCATTTTCTTTAGCCTCATTCATTGTTGGTGCTTTAATTTCCAACATTAAAATTGCTGCAGGATCTCCTTCTATAAAAAATCTATTTTTAAGTTGTGTTACATTATTTTTAGTACAGTCCAAAATGATTTTATCCATCATTTCACATGTATACAAATTATGCTCCATAGTATTGGCTACATCGCTTAAACAATCATCAATAGATTTATAATGAGAAGCAACCATAACCGCTTCCGTTGGCGGCAACTCATCAAGCTGTAAAGTGATTTCAGTAGTAAATGCTAATGTCCCTTCACTACCCGATAACAAATCGCAAAAATTAAAATCACGTTCTTTTTTACCAAAGGTATTTGACCACAATAACTCATCAACTGCATAACCTGTATTCCTACGATGAATTTCAGGTTTTGGAAATTCAGTTTCTATTTCCTCTTGAACTGCTTTATCAGATAACTCCTTATATATTTCGCGATAAAGCTTTCCTTCTAAGGTACTTAAATCTAACTTTTCTTGAAATGCTGACTTTGACAACCTTTTAAACTCAACCTCAGAACCATCTGATAAAATGGTTTTCATAGACACCGTTTTATCACGTGTAACTCCGTACTGTATAGATGTAGTACCTGAGGAGTTATTACCTACCATACCACCAATCATACATCGGTTTGACGTAGATGTATTTGGCCCAAAAAACAATCCAAATGGTTTTAAAAAAACATTCAGCTCATCACGCACAACTCCTGGTTGTACGGTAACCTGTTTTTTGTTTTTATCTATTGAAATAATATCCGTAAAATGCTTTGAGACATCAACTACTAATCCTTCCCCAACACATTGTCCTGCTAATGAAGTTCCAGCTGTACGAGGTATTAAAGATGTACTATTTTTATTTGCAAATGCAATTAATTCCTTTAAATCTTGAATGGTTTTTGGATAAGCAACTCCTAAAGGTAATTTTCTATATACTGAAGCATCAGTAGCGTATATACCTCTATGCAAATTATCGAACTTAACTTCTCCAGAAAATTTGTTATTTAATTCTTGTAAATGTTTTTTCATGAGTTTTCTCCTAATATTACTGGTACTGATCTATCAAAATTTGTTGAAAAACAGATAAATGAATCGGTACCTCCTACTCCTTCAATTTCATGTATCTGGTTGTATAAAATGGATCTTAAATGGTCATTATCCCTAGCATATACCAGTACAAAAATAGCATATTTACCGGATACGTAATTGCATTCTGTAATTTCTACTATCTCTTTTAAAGAATCTACAATTTGAGCTGCAAAACGAGCTTCTTTTAATCGTATACCTACATAAGATTTAGTGCTGTACCCTATTTTATTTTCATCTAATAACAAATCAGCCTTTAAAATAACGCCATCTTCTTTCATCTTTTTTATACGTTGATGCACTAAAGAGTTGGAAATTTTTAAATCATCAGCAATTTTAGAGAATGCCTTACGAGCATCAGCCTTAAGTGCTAATAAAATTTGTTTGTCGATATAATCAAGTTGATTCATTTTATTTTAATTTTAAACAAGTTATAATCATTTTGACTTTATAAAACCCCCAAACAAGTCGTATTTTAAAATAATCATAATTACACGGCAAATTTAACCAATATCAGGATATTAAAAAACAATATTGACTTAATTTTGCATCATAAATATCATTACTATGACAACAACACAATTATTTGACAAGCTTTGGAATGAGTATACTGAACGTACACCATCTGCCAAAAAGGTAAAAAATTTATTTGAAACTCAAGGGAATACAATTGTCAACGATCACGTTGCTTTTAGAACTTTTGATGATCCTAGAGTAAACATTGATGTATTGGCGACAACCTTTATCAATAGCGGATATGAGTATGTTGCTGATTATCATTTTCCTAAAAAGAAATTATATGCTAAGCATTTTGCTCATAAAACTGACAAAAACGCTCCTTTAGTATTTATCAGCCAATTAGTAACTTCAGACTTATCAGTTGAGTTACAATCAATTGTAAAAAACACTTTAGATACCGTTGATTTTGAAACTGTTTCTGCTGAAGAATTGGTTTTTAAAGGACGCTTATGGAATACTCCTAACTTTGAATTATACAATACGTTGCTAAACGAATCAGAGTATGCAGCTTGGTTATATGTAAACGGATTCTGCTCTAACCATTTTACTGTAGATATTAATAAGTTGGACACTTTCAATAACATAATTGAAGTAAACTCATTCTTAAAAGAAAATGGATTTGAAATGAATACTTCTGGAGGGGAAGTAAAAGGAACTCCTGAATTATTTTTAGAGCAATCTAGTATTTTAGCAGATAAGTTTACTGTTGAATTTGAAGAAGGTGCTAAAGAGATTACATCGTGTTACTATGAGTTTGCTTATAGACACACTATGAACAATGGAGAAGTATTTAAAGGATTTGTTGCTAATTCAGCAGATAAGATTTTCGAAAGTACTAATATGGTGTTACAATAAAATCATTATACACATTAAAAAAATGCGGTGAAATTTAATTTTACCGCATTTTTTCAAAAATAAACTCTTTATCTATGCTATTTATCTTTGCAAAACAAAATGGCTGAGTAATAACCATCGTAACCATATCTTTTGGACCAGGTTTTGTTTCCTTTATTTTAACTATTAATTTTTTATTTTCTTCCTTTACATTTTCAATAGCAACAGAAAAACCACCAGTGGTTTTTTCTCCCATAAACACAGCTATTACAGTTTCTTTAGAAAAATCAATCTTTGGAATTGAAAAACCAGGCTTTCTAATTCTATTCACATAGCCATATATTTCTAATAAACTTTTACGATCACTAATAACACGTATTTCTTCTTTAACATATCCTCCCATTTGACCTTCAACCAAGGTTTCAAAAGGTACTTGAGTATATTCATAACTCTTATCCATAGAAGTATTCATATTTCTTGAAGAATTACAACCAAGCAATAATGTGAGTATTAATAAACAAAATTTCATTTTTATTTTATTGAATCAATATACAGTTGTTCATAATTTCCCACAATAGCCTCTAAGTCAAACTCTTTAGCTACATTTTTAGCATCCTTTTTGAACTGAGATAACACCTGATCGTTTTGAAGTATTTCTATTGCTTTATCCCCCATAGTATCAACATCACCAACATTAGCTAAATATCCTGAAACACCATCAATATTTACCTCTGGGATCCCTCCAGTATTACTAGATATCACTGGTACTCCTGAAGCCATTGCCTCTAAAGCAGCTAATCCGAAACTTTCCGTTTCAGAAGGCAGTAAAAATAGATCAGAAAAACACAGTATTTTATCTACTTCATTACTTTTCCCTAGAAAAATCACATTTTCTTCAATTCCAAGATCTCTAACCAATTGTTCCGCTGGTTCAAATTCAGGCCCATCACCAACCATAATTAATTTTGATGGTATTTTTTTTTGAATTCTATAGAATACTTTTATTACATCATCAATACGTTTTACTTTCCTAAAATTACTCACATGAGTTACAATACGTTCAGAAACATTAGCTAATAAATGACGCTGACATTCTGCTAATTTAGCCTCTTCATATTTTTGAACATCAATAAAGTTTGGTATAACATTTATTTCATTAGTAATATCAAACAAACGCAAAGTATCATCTTTTAAACTTTGAGAAACTGACGTTACCACATCAGATGCATTAATACTAAAAGTTACTGCTGGTTTATAAAAGGGATGGTTTCCTACAAGAGTAATATCTGTACCGTGAAGTGTTGTTACAATCGGAATGTGAATTCCTTCGGTAGCTAGTATTTGTTTTGCCATATAGGCAGCATAAGCATGAGGAATTGCATAATGCACATGCAACACTTCAATTCCATGTAATTTTACCATATCAACTAACTTACTTGACAAAGCTAACTCATAAGGTTGGTAATGAAATAAGGGATATTCAGGAACACTTACTTCATGAAAATGAATAGTTCCTCCTAATAAATCCAACCGAACTGGTTGTTTATAGGTTATAAAATGTATTTCATGACCTCTTCTTGACAATGCAATCCCAAGTTCTGTAGCTACTACACCACTTCCTCCAAATGTCGGATAACAAACTATGGCTATTTTCATTAAGTTATTTTCTTTAGACTATTTACCATTTGGCAATAGCTGATTTAGTATTTTATATTATTTCACAATAGTGCTATCCGCAACTTTTGGCGCTTCAATTTCTAATGCACTATAAATTACACGCTGTATTTCTGATCTTATATCTTGACGTACTAACTTAAAGTTTGTTGCATCAGGAAAAGTTCTGTTAGACATAAATACATATACTAATTCGTTTTCCGGATCAGCCCAAGTAAACGTTCCTGTAAAACCAGAATGTCCAAAACTACTCATTGGTACACAATCACAAGTTGGGCCTACTTTACCTAATTGTGGTTTATCAAACCCTACCCCTCTTCTCACATCAATATTACAGTAATAACACGTATTGAATTTATTAACAGTCGAAGTTTTTAAATATTCCTTACCTCCATAATTCCCGCCTTGAAGATACATTTGCATTATTTTTGCTACATCAGTTGCTGTAGCGAAAACTCCAGCATGCCCACCAACACCATTTTGCATAGCAGCTCCCATATCATGTACATATCCTTGAACTTTTTGATACCTGAAATATGAATCCTCTTCCGTTGGAGTAATTTGGCTTAATGAGTACTTTTCAAGTGGATTATAAGTTGCACTTAACCCTAAGGGTTTATAAAATCTATTTTGAATTAATTCGTCCAAAGTTGTTTTATAATGATTTTCAATATATTTTTTTAATATATAATATGGTAAATCACTATACTTATACTTCCATTTTTTACGTAAATCAGTATCCTTAATTCTATTAAAAATAGAATCTTGATATGCTTTACTGATATATAGATTTTCAGCGACTTTATACGGAAAAACTGCTGATTTCTTTTTACTATAAAACTCCAATGAAGGCTTTTGAGTAATACTATCCAATGTAGTTTTATAAAAAGGTATCCATGCTTTTAAACGTGCATAATGTGATAACATTTGTTTTACGGTAATATTCTTTTTATTAGACCCCTCTAACTCAGGAATCATTGTTCCTAACTTTGAATTTAACCCTATTACTCCTTTTTCCTCCAACTCCATCATCAAGGGTAAGGTGGATAAAATTTTAGTTAAAGAAGCTACATCATATAATGTGCTATCGTTTACTTTTTGTTTTTGTGCATACGTATGATATCCATAATTTTTATTATAAACTATTTTGCCCCCTTTTGCTATTAATAATTGTACTCCCGGAGTCATTTTTTCAGTAATGGCATAATTGACTATAGAGTCTATTTTTTTAAACTTATCATAATTTAATCCATAATTTTCTGGGTAATCATACCCTAGTCTATTTACTTTTTTTAATTGAATTGATGTATTAACAGGGAAAATTTCATTTGAACTTACTGGCAATATTCCTTTTATTTCAATAGCTCCAAATAAGGCTTCAGCAGTTTTTTTCTGTGCTATTTTACTATTCTGATACGAAACAACAATGCTTTCAAAATTGGTAGTCGTTTTTAAGTCTAACAAGGCATAAGGCCGAGTAAACACATTTAAAACTACCCTATTTGTTCGGGCTATTTCGTACAACCAAGTTAATTCTTTATCACTTAGTTTATATGATTTCCATGGATTAGCATTCGATTTATGTACTCCAATAATTACCAAATTATAGCTATTTAACTTTGTAATAAGCTCATCCAAATGTGGAGCTTTTACTTCAGTAACTGTGGTGTATTGCTTTAATCTATTTAAATATGGAACATGGTCATCATCACCTAATTTTACATAAGCTATGTTAGTAGTAGCCAAATCATCTATTGGCAAAATAGCAGTATCATTTTTAACCACTGTTATTGCATTTTCAATAAGCTTAGTATACAACAAATCATTATCACGAGTATTCAATTCAGCATGAATATTCTCAAGCACAACAGGCTTATAATTGTTTAAACCGACCTTATATTTGGCCATTAAAATCTTTTTAACGGAATGCGCTAAACGCTCTTCGGTAATTTTTTCTTTTTCGTATGCAAGTTTTATTTTCGCTACTGCTTTTGGAATATCCTTAGAGATTAATAAAATATCATTCCCAGCCATAAATGCTGCAACATCCACATCACCAGGCTCTTTATAATTTGACGCACCTTTCATATTTAGTGCATCAGTAAAAATAAGTCCTTTATAACCCAGTTTTTCTTTTAATAAATCTGTTACTATTTTTTTTGATAATGATGAAGGTCTTCCTGTTTTTGTTCCTAGACTAGGAATATCCAAATGGGCAACCATAATACTTGCTACACCATTTTCTATTAATTTACGAAACGGATATAATTCAACATTTTCAATACGATCAGCACTAAAATCAATTGTTGGTAAGGTTTTATGTGAATCTTGAGAGGTGTCTCCATGTCCTGGAAAGTGTTTTGCTGATCCCAAAACATTAGCAGAAGCCATCCCTTTCATGAAAGCTATTCCCTTTTCTGCAACATTTACTTTATCTTCACCAAAAGAACGGTTTCCGATAATGGGATTATTCGGATTGGTATTTATATCTATATCTGGAGCAAAATTCATGTGCACTCCAACTCTATTACAATGCTCACCTATACGCTTACCTACTTCTTCTATTAATGTATTATCTTTTATTGCTCCTAAAGTCATATTCCACGGAAAAGCATATGTAGAATCCAAACGCATACTTA
>Ga0209292_1002058_pt1 | contig 23676 bp, 22 predicted proteins | sample GOMGulsemesocosm_2_FD_184634 | JGI IMG/M metagenome (GOLD analysis project Ga0209292, IMG submission 184634) | Methane-oxidizing microbial communities from mesocosms in the Gulf of Mexico - GOM9C Gulf of Mexico (SPAdes) (version 2) | ecosystem: Environmental > Aquatic > Marine > Cold seeps... | reverse complement strand
AAAATATTAAAGTTAAAAAATTATAATTTAGTCGTTGTAATTATTGTTGTGGTGCCATGTAGTCACCGCGTCAATAACAACAAACAATTAATGATCTTCGCAAGCCATGCTTAGATATACGATGGTTAACATCATAAAGATAAAGGCTTGTAAAATTACTACCATGATATGGAACACTGCCCATATAAAGTGTAGCGGTAATTGACCAACACCAACTAAGGCGATCAACATAAAGATCATTTCACCAGCATACATGTTTCCAAATAAACGCAAGCCAAGTGAAACGGGTTTAGCAATTAAGCTCACCAGTTCCATTACAAGATTTACTGGGATAAATGCCCAGTGATTAAAAGGTTGCATAGTCAGTTCTTTAACAAAACCGCTAATACCTTTAATCTTGATGCTGTAAAAGATCATTAAGAAAAAGACACTAAATGACATCGCTAATGCGATATTAGGATCTGTGGTTGGTACCACACGTAAATAGACATCCTGCCCAGCCGCGATATTAGCTGCCTGAGGCAACCAATCAACTGGTATTAAATCCATTGTATTCATCAGGATAATCCAGACGAAAATGGTTAATGATAACGGAGCAATTAACGAGCTTTTACCGTGGAAGGTATCTTTTACGGTGCCATCAACGAATTCGACAACGATTTCGATAAAACACTGTAATTTCCCAGGAACACCACTAGTTGCTGTTTTAGCAACACTGCGGAATAACCATAAGAAAATAAGACCTAAACCAACAGAAAAAAGTAGTGAATCGGCATTAACATGCCAAAAAGTACTTGTATCACCCACCGTCCAGTTATGGAGGTGATGCTTGATATAACTACCAGGAGTGAGGGCTTCACCAACTTCGGATGCAGACATCTTTTATCCCACTTTTTCGGATTTAAAAATTAATGGTGATAACCAGTGGAGAACTATTGCCATAACGTATGTAACGAATAGTGGCAAATAAATCACATCCAACAGCTTAAACACCACCCCAAAGAGCACTATCACTAAAACAAGCTTGAGTGCTTCGCCGCGAAAAAAATCTGTAAGGACTTCTTTTGCTGCGCTCGCTCCGGCATTGCGAAAAGCTAAGGTAGCAAAGACAAAATTAGGAAAAATAGAGATAACACCGCCACAAAGGGCAGAGAAACCTGCTTTCGTTCCCATTGTCAGGAAAAAAACAAATGCAGCCAATAATACAGCTAGTGTTTGCATGCCAATCAACCGATAAGCCATTGACCGCCCACGCTTAGCTAATTTATTAACCAATTCATTTACTCCGCAACCTGCTTATTTTAGTGGTTAATGATAATGTATATCATTCAAAAAATCGCGCCGAAAAAAGCATGCGGAAGTATACGTTTTTTGGCTCATAATGCAACCAAATCGGGCATAATATGACACAAATGTGTGCAACCTAAGACTAAAGAGTGAATAACCCCCGTATTTAGGGTTTATTTTGGAATAAAACACTAGTAACGGGGATTTAGCGAATGAATATTCGCTTATTGAGATAGCTTGAGATGTTCGATAATACCTTCAAGTTCATCAAGATTGGTGTACGAAATAACCATTTTGCCTTTTCCTTTAGCATTGTGATTAATGGCTACTTTTGCACCCAACTTATCACTTAGCCGTTGCTGTAAACTGGCAATATCTGGATCAATCGTTTTTTCAACTGGCTTGGGCTCACCCTTTAGTACCTTCTGAACTAAACGCTCAGTTTCACGCACCGTCAGGTTTTTCTCCGCGACAGCTCTGGCATTATCACTTTGTATTTCATCAGTTAATGCTAACAATGCGCGGGCGTGCCCCATATCGATGTCACCGCGCTCAAGCAATAACTTAACGTCATCATTTAAGGTATTTAAACGCAATAAGTTACTGACAGTTGCACGGGACTTGCCCACTTCATCAGCCACTTGCTGATGAGTCAGTTCAAACTCATTGATTAAACGGTCTAGCGCCACTGCTTCTTCCATCGCATTTAGATCTTCGCGCTGAATGTTCTCAATTAAAGCTATTGCAACTGTAGAGCGGTTATCTACGTCTTTAACCAAGCAAGGAACTTCGCTTAAACCGGCTAATTGTGCGGCGCGCCAACGACGTTCACCGGCGATAATTTCATAGCTTTTATTTGGTGACTCAGGGCTGTCAGTATCGCTCTTTGGGCTTATCTCTCGCACAATTATTGGCTGAATAATACCCTGCGCTTTAATAGAGCTAGCGAGATCATCAAGCGCATCAGGTGCCATGTCTTTACGAGGCTGATATAAACCTGGGCTTAAAAACTCAATCGCCAGTTGCTGCAATTCACTGGCTGGAGGTGCCACAGCAACAACTTCGAGGGCTTTATCGGTCGCAACTTGCTTAGAGCGCGCGGTAACACTGGTACTTAATAATGCATCTAGACCTTTGCCCAGACCTCTTTTCTTTAATGACATCTTGTACTCTTTTTTATAAGTCCGTCTAAAGGCTATTTTTATGCCAATTGAATTAAGTCAATAATCATTTTTAATGATTAAAAAATTGATCTCATTATTAATCAAATTGGTATTAATATTTGCCGCAGGTGCTTTAATTAGTGACAACTGATGGCGCGAAATAAGCGCCTACAAGGAGTTTTGGTTAAAGCCTTGACGATAGTTGATTATGACGCCAAAGGTTCATTAGCTGGTTCTGAGGGCGCTTGCTCTGACCGACGTAATATTTCACCTGCTAAGGCTAAATAGGCCTTAGCACCGGTCGACGACTTGTCATAATACATCACTGGCGCACCAAAACTCGGCGCTTCGGCCAAGCGTACGTTACGTGGGATCACAGTGCGATAGACCTTGTCACCAAAATGCTGTTTAAGCTGATCGGACACATCATTAGCTAAACGATTGCGAGGGTCATACATGGTTCGTAAAATACCCTCAATCGTTAAATCAGGATTAACGACCGCTGCTAACTTACCAATGGTATCAACCAGAGCCGTCAGCCCTTCCAACGCATAGTACTCACATTGCATTGGTACCAACACACTGTCAGCGGCTGACATCGCATTAACGGTCAACAGGTTAAGTGCAGGAGGACAGTCAATAAAGATATAGTCATACTGATCAAGAATTGGCTTGAGGCTATTTTTCAATCGTACTTCGCGAGCAAAAAATTCGATCAATTTAATCTCAGCAGCAGTGACATCGGCATTCGCCGCTACTAAATCATATTTTCCGGCGGTGTTTTTAACCATCACTTCTTCAATTGGCTGCTCATCGACCAATAAGTCGTAAACCGTCATTGGCACTTCGTATTTATCAACCCCACTGCCCATAGTGGCATTACCCTGTGGGTCGAGATCGATCAATAGTACTTTGCGACGAGTCGCCGCCAGCGAGGCCGCTAAATTAACTGCGGTGGTCGTTTTACCAACGCCACCCTTTTGATTAGCAACTGCTATAACTCTGGCCACAATCTTTATCCCTTAGTTTGTTTATACCCGTCATCCTTGAAACCGCAGCTTTATTGTCTACATATGGAATGAAAATCACTTAGCTTATTAATAGCTAAGGGCTTCCATTAGTTCATGCTATTCCATACTTGACGGCTTCACTGCAATTCCAATGATTTTGGGTATATATCTATTGTGCATAACTGGTAGCTATTCACCACACTGAATAGTTACTTTTGTTTTACAATCACCAGATGGCGTTCGCCTTCTAGCTCTGGAATTACCAGTTGGTGTACTTGCTGCAATTCCAATCCAGCGCGTAGTCGGGTTAATTCCGCTTGGGGAACTACACCTTTTAACGCGTAGAATTTACCTTGCGCATGCGGTAGATGATGACACCAATCGAGCATGTCGTCCAGCGAGGCAAATGCGCGACTTAAAACGCCATCAAATCCCGCCTGTGGCCACAATGAATTATCGGGCTGAAACTCTTCTACTCGCGACTGAATTGGCGTAACGTTAGTCAAACCAAGATCATGAACGACTTGTTTTATAAAGCGAATTCTTTTTCCTAAACTATCAAGCAAGAAAAACTGCTTATCGGGATTAATAATAGCTAACGGCAAACCAGGTAACCCCGGGCCCGTGCCAACATCAATAAAGCATTGACCCTCAAGTAGCGGTGATACCGCAATACTGTCCATAATATGCTTAACCAGCATTTCTTTTGGCTCACGAACCGAGGTCAGGTTATAGGCTTTGTTCCATTTGTTTAATAATCCAACCAGTTTGATCAGCTGGGCCTGATGCTCGTCACTAACATTGACGTCGCTGACGGCGATGAGCTGCTGTAATTTTTCGGTTAACACAAATAAAGACCTATAAAAAATGTATAAGAGAGCAATTTTATAATGAATTAGTCACCGAGCCAAGAACCATATTGCATACATTAACATTTAGTTAATCAGCTATTAGCCTTAGGCAATGCGCATTAGGGCTAATAAGTCATACTTTTGCCTCACAAAAACAAAATTCAAGTTAATTGGTCACCAGCACCTTGATTGGGATCAAAGCTCATTAACTTCAAAAACGCTAGCCTAACTAAATAAATTAAAAAACAACAACGATGGAAGCGTTATGGGTTCTAAGGCTGTAAAAATTATATCGACGGGTATTCTAGGTTTTGGTTCATCTGGCAAACGGCTGCATGCACCACTGCTGCTAGACAACCCTAACTTTTCACTGGATGCCGTCGCGACCAAATCATCGTCGCAGCATGCTCATTTACCAATTGGTGTGGCTCAGCTAACCGCTGAACAACTAATTTGCGAACCGACGATCGATTTAGTCATTATCGCCACCCCTAATGATAGCCACTTTGACTTAGCGCAAAAAGCGCTGATGGCCAGCAAACATGTAGTCATCGAAAAACCCATTGCGCTAGAATCTTCGCAAATTGCCATCCTGACCGAGCTTGCAGCCAAAAAAAATAAAATCATCGCGACCTTTCATAACAGATTATTCGATGGTGATTTTTTAGCAATCACTAAACTAGTCGCTGACAAAACGCTGGGTAACATTCATAGCTATGCCGCACAGGTTAATCGTTACTGGCCGCAGGTGCTTGATAATTGGCGTGACAACCCTGCTTATGGCGGCGCAGTGTGGGAATTAGCACCCAACTTGATTATTCAGGCACTCGCATTATTTGGTAAACCTAGCAGTATCTTTGCCGATATCAGCACAGTACGCAGAGATGCAAAAGCGCCCGACGCCTTTTATTTGCGTTTAATTTATCCGACTCTTAATGTCGAATTACGCTGTAGTTCATTGGTAAAACATACCGGACCACGCTACTTTATTCATGGCGACAATGGCAGCTACATTAAGCAAGGGGTTGATCCACAGCATCGCCAACTTAAAGAAGGCATGACACCTTGCGATAAAAATTACGGTAAAGAATCGATTGATGATTGGGGCTCGTTATATACCTGCAACGAAAATCGCCATCAGGAAACGCTCTGGCCATCTCCTTTAGGTGATTACCCCGAATTTTATCGTCAGCTGCATTTAGCTATTACTAAAGGGCAACCAACTCCCGGGTATCAGCAGCATGCCAAGGATGTGGTCGAAATAATCAGCGCGGCTTATCAATCTAGTGCTCACAAAAAAGTAATCGCTTTTTAAGATCGGGCATCATTAAATCAAGCACTCAATCCTAAAAATAGGTGCTTGATCTCACCTCAAAGATAAGTTTGACGAAAAGAGTGCGTTTGGTTTTGTAATGTTATACTATCACATTACTTATTTATTCAATTGACTAAACCCCAGATGATCTTATTCATTAGTATTCTCGCGCTATTCATCGGCCCGATGTTATTTAATCTAACCGCTAAAAAAAATAACATGCTTGATTTGTTCGATGGCTTCATCTTTGTGGTGATCGGTGGTTTGGTTATTTTTCATATTTTGCCAGAGTCAATTGAGCAGGCTGGACTGTGGAGCATTGCGTTTACTTTACTTGGCTTACTTGGGCCAACCATAGCAGAGAAGCTCTTTCATCAAGCCGCGGCACTGACTCATAAAACGACCCTTGCCTTGGGCGTCTCAGGCTTAGTGCTGCACAGCGTAACCGATGGCAGCGCACTGACTGCAGATCCCGACTTTACCCAGCTGACGCTAATTATTGCGGTCATCGCCCACCGCCTGCCTGTAGGCTTAACGGTTTGGTGGTTATTGCGACCACATTTTGGCAAAGTAGTCGCCTTGTCTGTTTTAGTACTAATGGCGGCAGGCACCTTGATTGGCGCGCAGCTCGGCACCCAATGGCGACCTGAGATTAATCCATTGGTTATCGCGTTAATCGAAAGCTTTATTGCTGGCTCTGTATTACACGTTGTGTTTCACCGTCCTTATGCCGAACACCACCATCACCACGAAAAATCCACCACCCATTACGATGGTATCGGCTCGTTATTAGGACTAGTTTGTTTAGTCGCGATCTTAATGACCGGTCATCACGAGGAGGCGGGGCACGGCCATGGCCATAGTCACAGCCAACTCGATTTATTAGTACAACTCGCTTTTACTCTGGCACCATTTTTACTGCTCGCTTATGCGTTATCAAGCCTGAGTAAATTCGTATTTGTTGATAATAATCCGATTCATATTCAATCGTCAGGTTCTACAAAGTATCAAACCCTACGAGGTGCATTGCTCGGCTTGCCTTTGCCATTTTGCATTCCTGATGCGACCAAGGCATACCAATTATTACGCAAACAAGGCGCGCAAGCGTCAATGGCACTGGCATTTTTGATTTCGGCGCCAATCTTAGGATTCGAATCGCTGTTAGTTTCTCTGCCGTTGCTCGGCTGGGAATTAACCGCCACCCGCTTATTGTGCGCGGTTGTCATCGTGATGATATTGGCATTAATTATGGTTCGTTGGGTCAGTGACTCAAAAGCGGCCACCGCCTCAAAACAACAAGATGTCGCAAACCGCTTACAGCATTCGCTGCGCCACGGGTACGAGCATTTACTCGATCACACAGCGCCATGGATTATGCTTGGCTTAATCCTTGCCACCTTGTTAACTCAAGGGCATCACCAATCACAGTGGTACGATTTATTGATTGTTGCTTTGTTAGCGATTCCTTTTCGACTGTGCGCGACGGGTATTACACCACTAGCTGCAGCAATGTTAGTAAGCGGCTGGAGCCCCGGCGCAGCATTAGTCTTAATGTTATTGGGCCCAACGATTAGCCTTGAATTAATTCGCTTTATGATTAAAGAACATGGTGAAAAACTCGCAACCGCCTTTATGATTTTACTGCCAACCGTAGTGATCTTAGCGGCAACCTTGGTTGATTGGTTAATTGACGATATTGAAATTGCTGCATTGCAAATTGATCATACCGCACCAGCAGCACTTGAGATTGTTAGCCTAAGCTTAATTTTGCTGTTAATCTCTTGGTCGCTACTGCGTCGTGGTGCCCGTGCTTTTGTTGCTGAACTTTTGCCAAATTTGCAGTTATTTAGTCATAAACACTAACTCAGGCCTGACAGTAGCTCTATTTGAATTAAAGAACCGGAGTTAGTTGATGTGCGTATTATTTGTTGCCAATAAGGTTTGCCCGAGTTACCCGTTGATTATCATCGCTAATCGCGATGAGTTTCATCAACGGCCAACCGCCAAACTTCATCAGTGGCCAGACTCGAATATTACCGCAGGGCGAGACCTTGAAGCCAAGGGAACCTGGCTCGGAGTTGATAACACAGGAAAAATTGCTGCGCTGACCAACATCCGTAATGCTCAATATATCAAAACAGCAGCACCAACCCGAGGCCAGCTCGTGACCGACTATCTCACGAGCACAAAAGACGATCAGCAATTTAGTGAGCAATTACGCCAACAAGGCAGCCAATATTCGGGGTTTAATTTACTCTATGGTCAGGTAGGCCAGCTGTATGCGTTTAATAATATTAGTGGCAAAGTCGAAGTACTTAATGAAGGTGTTCATGGCCTATCAAACGCCTCACTTAATGCTCCGTGGCCAAAAATAGAACACGGTACCGCCCAGTTAAGCAAATACCTTGAGCAAACCGACAGTCCAAATCCTGATGAATTAGTTAGCTTGATGCAAAATAACCAAGTGGCACCTGATCACCAATTACCAAAAACTGGCGTTGAGCTTGAACTAGAGCGCCTGCTAGCACCTATCTTTATTGTTAGCGAAAAATATGGCACCCGCTGTACAACTATCTTATTGTTTGATAATAACAATAAGCTAACCTTGGTTGAGTATAGTTATGACAATACCGGCACCGTAGTTGGTAAAGTCGAAATATGCAACAATATAGATAGAGCCTAAATCGGGTCTATAAGAAGCCTAACTGACCGCTTAATTGTTCAGTAATTAACGCCGCACGTCGTTCCAGCGCATCTTGCTCAAATGGAATTGGCGTGCCCACGCCCCAAATAGGTCCCGGCCACGTTTCGTCATCACTAAATCGAACCACATGATGAATATGTAGTTGAGCCACCACATTGCCCAAAGCCGCAACGTTAAGACTCTCGCCCCCAAACAAAGACATCAGGGTTTTTCCCAGTAACGCCGACTCGCGATTCACTTGCTGCTGCTCTGAGTCTGGCAGCTGATATAGCTCAGTAATATGGCCGTATTTTGGCACCAAAATGCACCACGGATAACGACTATCTTTGGCCATCAAAACACGTGTAGCAAGAAAGTCACCCAATACAATGGTGTCATTAGCCAACCGTTCGTCGAGTTCAAACATGATAAATTCCTTGCTTTACTTGATAAAAATAAAAATCAAAACACCGTACTCTATTACATGGCCGCTTTTACATAAACATCAAAACGATTGGCCTTAGAGGTCAACTGCATGCTCGGCGTTTGCTCATTAAGGAAACCAGCATAACTTGGGCGTTTGACAACTACCCGTTTGGTGGCCGCTTTAAGTGCCAGCGGCAGCAATTGATCGGCGTCGTCATCACTGCCAACTAAACTTTGGAATACGCGCATTTCTTTTTTTACTTGCGCTGATTTTTTGCGGTGTGGAAACATCGGATCAAGATACACAATCTCGTGACTGGCCTCAAGCTGCGCCAACTGATCGACCGAGTTGTGATGCTGTAAAATCAAGCGCTTACTAATCCACTCGCCAATTTCAGGATCTTGATAGGCGCGAAACAAACCGTCATCTAATAACGCCGCCACCACAGGTGAACGTTCAAACATCGTCACGGTACAGCCTAAACCAGCCAACACAAAAGCATCGCGACCCAGTCCAGCAGTAGCGTCTAAAACGGTCGGGGTAGCCCCTGATTTTAAACCAACCGCTTTGGCAATTTGCTGACCACGACCACCACCAAATTTACGCCGATGGGCCACCGCGCCCTCAATAAAATCAACGTAAATAGCCCCTAATTTGGGCTCATCTAGTTTGATTAACTGCAAACGGGTGTCGGTTAACTGCAATTGAAATTGATCATTGCTACCAGCCACTACAGGTAATCCCCAGCGCTCTGCTAGTACTTGAGCCTTAGCGACCAAAGATTCATTTTCAGCGACAATCGCCGGATACTGATAACTCATAACTTATTATTCACTTGCTCAGAACTTACTAATAAAAATTGATAGCCAGCTATTCTAATGCTCGACACTACTCGTCGAGATAAGACGCGACTACGTCTTGAATGTCGCAATGATAGGCTTGCTTGATAGTTTTAGACACTGGCAGAGTTTTATGTTCGACTTCCATCGATAAACTGGCCAGCAGTGACTCAATTAACCGTTGATAGTCTTCCACATTGCGTGACAGTATCTTTAAAATGTAATCTATATTGCCTAAAACCGCTTCACATTCGATGACTTCAGGCATTTGGCACACTACTTTCTCAAATTCAGCCGCTGCCGCTAAAGAGTAATCTCTTAGGGTTACCTCAACGCGAGTTGCCGAAATAGCAGCAATTTTTTTGAGATCCAATTCGGCATGATACCCCTTGATAATACCGTTTCGCTCTAATTTCTTCATTCGCTCCCAACAAGGGGTTGCCGACAGCCCAACTTCTTCAGCCAGTTGCAGCTTGGTCATGCGACCATCACGGTAAAGCGCCGAAAGGATCTTCATGTCGATTTTGTCTAAAACGACCGCATTATTATGATGCTTCAATGTAAAAACCTTGATTGGATAGCTCAGTGACCTGACATTCTAGCACTGTTGCTAAACAAATGAGCCATAGATAAATAAACTCAAGCTTATTGAGCTCTATTTACTCACGGCAAGAGCGTTTTAAATAAAACGCCAATACTGGTCAAGATATCGGTGCATGTGGAGTAAACCGTATTTTTCAGGGACGAAAAATTGAGCGTATAGGGATATATTCACCGCGAGTTTACGTAATATGTATCGATATCTAAATTATAATGCGCTTGCCCTGTCTATTTACTCACTAACTGCCCATTATTAATGTTCAGCAAAAAATATCACTGAATCGGTAGCAAAATTTAGAGTTTATCATCGAAACAGACCACGTATTTGGCGTTATGTCCTGCGAACATTTGCTAACATTTTAACTATCAATTTCGTCAGTAATCTCGAAAGCAATTTTAAATGGAGCACATAATGAAATCACCTTATTTACTATTTTTGGGCGCTGAAACAAGCATCGAAAACGCAAAAACTGCCGCAGGCATCGCCCACTGGCGCAATGAACTTTGCATTGGTCAGTCAAGAATGACAGCAGATACGGTTGATTTAGGCCTAAAAGATCTCGACATCACCACTGCCGCTGCTCAAGGGGCAAAAACCCTAATTATTGGCGTTGCCCCCTTTGGCGGTAAGATCGAAGAATCTTGGGTCGCCACAATCATCACCGCACTAGAGAATGGCTTAGACATTGCCGCTGGGCTGCACCAGCGCCTTAGTGACCACCCTGACATTAGTAAAGTGGCTAAAAAGCACGGTCGCCAATTACATGATGTTCGCCAACCAGTGACTCAATTTACGGTGGCCAGCGGTGACAAACGGTCAGGACAACGCCTATTAACCGTAGGTACCGATTGCGCCGTCGGTAAAAAATATACCGCCCTAGCGATCGAAAAAGAAATGCGGGCACGCGGACTTAACGCCGATTATCGTGCCACTGGTCAAACGGGTGTCTTCATTGCTGGCGGCGGTTTTTCGATTGACGCGGTTATCTCCGACTTTCTCTCAGGTGCGGTCGAAACCTTATCACCAAGCAATGACGACGATCACTGGGACATTATCGAAGGCCAAGGTTCGCTGTATCATCCATCGTATGCAGCCGTAACAGTCGGATTAATTCATGGCAGTCAAGCCGACAAGTTAGTTTTATGTCATGAAGCTGGCCGCCAAAGCATTGATGATGTTGACGGTTATCCGATCCTAGAACTGCAAGAATGCATGGATGGCTACTTAGCAATCGCTAAACTAACCAATAAAAACGTCTCATTTGCCGGAATCAGTGTTAACACCTCAAAACTGTCGGTCAGCGAAGCACAAAGCTATCTTGATGAACTCGAACGAAAATACGGCCTGCCGTGTTGCGATCCGGTGCGTAACGGCGTTGCATCAATTGTTGACTTATTAGGAGCTTCATCATGATTTCACTTAAAATCAGCAAAGAAGTGTGGGCGCTCAAAGAAAGCTTTAACATCTCACGTGTTTCGATGACTCAAAGTTATATTCTAAAAGTAGAATTAAGCGATGGCGAACATACCGGTCGTGGCGAGTGCGAGCCGCACGAATCTGAGCCGTTAATCATGGACGAGGTCGAACAAATTATTGAAGGATTACGCAGTAAAATTGAACAAGGCTTAAGTCGCGCCCAGCTCAATACCTTATTACCTGCAGGTCCAGCTCGTAACGCCATCGATTGTGCGTTATGGGATTTAGAAGCGAAGCAATCAGGTCAACGGGCATGGCAACTCGCCGGATTAGCATTAGATCAGCCGCTTGAGACTGCCTATACCATTGGTCTTGGCAGTGTTGAAAGCATGGCTAAAAAAGCGGCTAAATATAAAGATCGTGCGTTGTTAAAAATAAAACTAAATCATGAAAACAACCTAGAAATATTGCAAGCAATCAGAGCGCAAGCCCCCGACAGCGTCTTGATTGTCGACGCTAATGAAGCGTGGACGTTCGAACAGCTCACCGAGTTGTCAGAACCGTTCGCGGCCCTAGGTGTTGCCTTAATCGAGCAGCCATTGCCTGCGGGTAAAGATCAGGCGCTGGCCGATTATCGCGGCTCTGTGCCTTTATGCGCCGATGAATCATGTCTTGATCGTCACTCATTGAGCGACGTTAAACAACGCTACAGTTTTATCAATATTAAACTCGATAAAACCGGTGGTCTGACCGAAGCCTTGTTATTAGCCAACGAAGCAAAAGCACTTGGTTTGCGCATTATGGTCGGCTGCATGACAGGCACCTCGCTGGCAATGGCACCTGCGATGCTCATTGGCGCCATGGCAGAGTTTTGCGATCTCGACGGCCCGTTATTATTAGCCGAGGACCGAAATCCTGGGCTGGTATATCAAGCGAGCAATGTCCACCAACCACAACCTGCAACTTGGGGTTAAGGGTCATAATGTAACCCACTGATCAAGAGTCAGGCTTTATCAGCGCTGAAGCCTGACTAATTCATGTTATCCTTATTATGAACTTAGGGGGTAAATATCATGAATATCTCTAATCAAAAACACCTGTTGTCGATGCCGCTAATATTGGGTCTTGGCCTCAGTTTTTCGACTATGGCAACCACCAACTACACCATTCGCTGTAAAGTTTCAGGCAGTCTCGATTACTTTTTAGTTGATGCCAGCAAGCATATTTATGCCAGTGAACAGTTCACTTATTATCAGCTAATCGATGGCTTGACGGTTTTAGTGCTCAATAACAAGACTTTGAAGTTTAATCGCATCACCAATTTAAATCTGTTAGCCAATTCAACTTTAGATCCTAACGACTCACCCGAGCAGCGACAATTCTTTAGTGGTCGTTGCCAAAAGCCATAATAAATTATCAATGACAGCCCTTAAAAACCCACAAAAATGGTGCTTAGCAACCGCTTTAGCGGTATGGTTGCGCCATAAAATGCTTAGTGGCTTTTCGTCACTAAGCCCCGTGCCAATATTGAAGAAAAGCAGAGTATCATGAGCACTATTAAACCCTCATTAGTCCAAGTTAGCGATTTCGAACTCAAGCAACTAAGGGTCTTTAAATCCGTGGTCGATTGTGGTGGCTTTGCCGCCGCTGAAACCACCCTTAATATCAGCCGTCCAACTATCAGCATACATATTGCTAATCTCGAAACTCGGCTAAACCTAAGACTGTGCGAAAGGGGCCGCGGTGGGTTCTCCTTAACAGAAGAAGGCGCAATTGTTTATGAACAAACCAATAAGCTGCTGGAACATCTCGACGGTTTTCGCAACACGATCAACAACCTAAGCTCAAGTCCAACCGGACAACTTAAAGTAGCATTAAGTGATACTTTAAGCTTGGATCCCCGTACCCGCTTACCGCAAATTATTAAGCAATTTACCGAACAAGCTCAAGATGTAAAATTGTGTATCGATACCAGCAGCATGAGTGATATCGAAGGCAGAGTACTCAACGACAAATTAGATATTGGCTTTATTCCTTATCACCGTAAGTTGGAAGGTTTGACTTACATTCACTTATTCACCGACAATAATTACCTTTACTGTGGTCAGGAACATCCATTGTTTAATCTGAGCGACACAGAGATTAGCGAAGCGTTAGTTAATGATGCCCGGTTAGTTCATGCCGGACTAAAACCGCACGAAGAGGTATATAACAACCTCTGTTATATGCGGCTAGCGGGCGTATCTTATTACTATGAATCACGGATCGCGATGATCCTCTCGGGTCATTATATTGGTTTTTTACCGAAAGCGGTGGCAGCGCCTTATGTTGAACAAGGCCAACTAAAAGCAATTGCTACAACAAGCAAAAGTTTTTCATTAGACATGGCAGTGATCTGCAAAAAATCAATTCACCACAACCGTGCCAAAGAGTTATTCATCCAAACCATTGAGCAACTATTTTCAAATCCACAGTAGCTAAAGTCTAAATCAGTAAAGAAAAAGAGCGGCACTAATTAGTAGCGCCGCTTTTTTAATGTCACTAGCAATATTACCCCATCACTTTATTGGGTAACCACAACACTATTTCAGGAAAGGCCATACACAAAATAAGTACCGTCAGATTAAGCAAAATAAACGGCGCAACCGACTTATAAATATCGCCCATGCTGACGTCTGGTGGTGCAATGCCTTTTAGATAAAATAATGCAAAACCATAAGGCGGTGTTTGCACAGCAATTAATATGTTGATAATCATTAATACCCCAAACCAAATCGGGTCATAACCCAACGCCACTGCTATTGGCGTAAATATTGGTGCACACATCAACACAATAATGAATTCATCAATAATAAAACCAAGCAACAGCATAATGAGCTGGAACATAATGATGATCATTATCGGCGGCATATCAAGACCTGCCGTAAAACTGGCGACCATAGTTTGCACGCCCATCAACAGATGGAAATTACTAAAGACCGAGGCACCAAAGATAATCCACATTGCTACACTGACCAGCGTTGCTGTTTGAAAACCCGCCGACTGAAACATTTCGAGCTTAAAGCGCTTAAACACAATCGCTAATAAAATAGCGCCAACCACACCAATAGCGCCGGACTCAGTCGGTGTTGCTATGCCAGTAATAATACTGCCAAGCACCGCGACAATTAGCAAAATAGCAAACAAACCATCACGTGCAATTTTAAACTTTTCTTTTGGTGTTTTTTCGACTTCACCTTCTGGTCTAATTTCTAGCGGTGCTTTTTGCGGGTTCAATTTACAACTGATCACAACATAGGTAACCAGTAAAATAATCATTAACGCCGCCGGCACCATGGCGCCAAGAAACATCCGGCCAATCGAGTTTTGGGTCGACGCTGCGAACATAATCATCGGAATGCTCGGTGGAATTAAAATGCCCAAGCCACCGCCGGCCATAATCACACCTAACGCCAGTCGTTTGTCATAACCGCGCTCTAACATTGGTCGCAATGCAATACTGCCCGAGGTCATAATGCCCGCACCAATAATGCCAACCATCGCGCCAATCATTGAACACACACCAATAACACTAATGGCTAACGAGCCTCGTACTTTGCCGATTAGCATTTGGCTTGCATCGAACATTGCATCACCGATGCCTGATTTAGTCAGCAACTGCCCCATGTATATATACAACGGAATAGCTAACAAAATAAAACTGAAATAAGTTGCTTCCAGCGTCGTTGGAATGACATTAAAAATGCCCTCGCCCCACGTCATGTAACCCACACCCATCGCAATACCACCAAGGGCTAATCCGACTTGAGCGCCGAGCGCAAAAAATATTAAAATACCGCACAACAAGATGCCGGTTAATAGCTCAATGCCCATCGAGGTGCTCCTTTTTTATCACACAAAGTTGGCGGCCCGTCGCCATAAAATACAGATCGGACATCATATCTCGTACTAATTGAACAATAAATAAACCACTGGCGATGATCATCATTACCCAAAAATGATACATCGGCGGTGCCCATTCACTCTGACGTCGATAATCAAACTCAAGCGCTTCTTCTAATTTTAATAAACTTTGATCGACCATAATTAGCAAAAAGAAAATGCCAAGCGAGAAGGTAATTAAATTAAATAAACTTTTGATTTTTGGTGACATTTTATTAAACAAAATATCAACATTAATGTGGCCACGCTGTTGCTGCGCATAAGCTCCACCAAGTGCGGCAATATAACCAAACATAAACAACGATACGTCATAAGCCCAAATTGTTGGGCTATCAAGGAAATACCGAGCAAAGACTTCGAAAGCAACAACGCCAGCTAGAATAGGCATCAGATACGAGGCTAGCTTGCCTGTCAGTTTTACAATAAAGTCAGCACTGCGGCAGTAACCAATTAAGGTCGAGGTAAACATAGATAATTCCTACGATTCAAAAGTAAACGGAAATGCTGTTCCGGCGATTAAACAACAAATTAACCGCCGGCCTCAACCATTAACCTTGCTTTAGAATGTCAATCAACTGCTTGCTGTACTTGTCTTTTGCAGCATATTCATCCCACAATGACAACCCAGCATCAGCCCAAGCTTTTTTGTCAGCTTCGCTTGCCTGTGGGCTCCACTTAAGGCCTTTAGCTTCCATTTCAGTCACAGCTTCTGACTCCCACTTTTTAGAGTTTGTTAACTGTGCTTGAGCATGAAGAACGGTTGCTTGGCGTACTGCGGCTTTTAGATCGTCAGGTAATTTTTTCCACGCACGACGGTTAACCACAATCGGCAAGACCTGGGCACCAGCTAACGGTAACCGATACATGTAGCTAGCCACTTCAACGTGATTACCATCGCGGTGATCGATCATGTTACTGCCAATAGAACCGTCAATAACGCCAGTCGCTAAACTGGTGTAGATTTCACTCCACGCAAGTGACACTGGCGATGCGCCTAAGTTACGTAAAAATTTGCCATAAGCACCAGGTGCGCGGATCTTTAAGCCTTTAAAATCGGCAATCGAGTTAATCGGCTTTTTAGTGATGATATAAACCGCTGGCTGAATGTATGGTTCTAACCACACCATACCTTGTGAGCCATAAGCTTTTTCTAACACCTTGTCCCAACCTTTATCGTGGAACAGTTCATTAAGTTCAGCGGCATCATCAGTACCGCCGGGTAAACCAATTTCAACTACGCCTGCAGGTAACTCACCAGCATGCATTGATTGGAAAGGCGCGCCCATTGTCAATAAACCAGACTTAACGGCGCCTAACAAACCTGCAGTACCAACGCCTTCGCCAGAATACAGAACCTGAACCTTAATTTTGCCAGCCGACAATTTTTCAATGTCTTTACCTAGGTTTTCGTATAACTCACCAAAGGCGGTGCCACGACTGTAAAGATTACTAAAGCGCCAATTGTGCTCTGCGGCAGCAACATCTGCCGCAATCATGCTTAAACCCAAGCTCATAGCCAGGGCAGTTGTAGATATCTTCTTTTTTAATTTCATCACGTTACTTAGCATTTTCGTACCTTATTATTTTATTATAAGCTTGTGGGTTATCTGATAAACCGATGCTGTAAAGCACGCTAGGCACGCTAGGCAGGCTTTACAGCATCGGTATATATTTTAAATCTGCCGCATCATTGCACACACTTTACCCATGATAAATTCGACGTAACCAACGCAAAGGTTTAATTTTTGTTACCTATATGTAATCCGAGTTAACAGCTATTTAAAAAGCAGTTAAGCTAGAAATTACAATGATAAAGGTGAGATCTTCTGGAAGATATAGTAGTCATAATGCTCACTATCAACCTAAGAGTTAACGGTAAGCATTGATGAATATTGGGGTGACAATTTACCCTAGATTAAGCAAAACCTACGCGGTTGTCGCCACAACTATAGGCGACAATCATGCTCATTTGCGTTAATGACAAACCGCTTTCTTGGTGCCACAGGTTAAATTGGTGTTGAATGGCCTTGAGGCTAGTTTTGGTTTGCAGCCCGCCGGTAATAATGTCGCGGCTGCGCATGTACGCTTCAATGTCGTGAGACAAACGAAAGGTATCTTTACCTAATCCGCGCAGCACATTTAAGCCAGTATTGCCGCCAAGACGGTTGCCTTGCTGTTTCAATAACGCGCACAAGCCGATAATGTCATCGATTGGCCAATTGGCAATAAAGGCACCAATAGGCCCGTGTTCAGACTCAATGTTTTTAATCATTTGCGCGTTATCACGAATGGTAAATACTTTTTTAAGGTTGCGGATTATTTTAGGATCAGTCGCCTTACGCTCAAGCATTTCGTCGGGCATCATTAATATTTTTTCAAGCTCAAAGTTGAAAAAATGCTCTTCAAAACCGGGCCATTTATTTTCGACTACCCGCCAGACAAAGCCTGACTTAAATACCGACTTGGTCATTTGCGCCAGCACCCGATCCGACGATAACTGACTAATGTCATCGCTTGATGCGGGTGTATCAACTAAAGCGGCCAACGCCGCCTCACCGCCTTTACGCTCGGCGGCGCGTGTTAGCACCGCCGCAAAGGTTTCGTGGTTAGCACTCATTGTTAAGCGCCAATACCACTATGGCGTAACAAAGCATCGACTTGCGGTTCGCGACCCATGAAGTTTTTAAATAACGCCATTGGCTCTTTAGAACCGCCCATTTCTAGAATGTTTTGCATAAATGACAGCCCGGTTTCGCGGTTGAAGATGCCGTCTTGCTCAAATTTAGAAAAAGCATCTGCCGACAATACTTCAGCCCATTTATAGCTGTAATAACCCGCGGCATAACCACCAGCAAAAATATGCGAGAAACCATGCTGAAAACGATTAAACGCTGGCGGCTGGATCACGCTGTATTTTTGACGAACATCAGCCAATACTTGCGCCACTTGCGCGCCCTGCTTAGGGTCAAACTCAAGATGCAATCTAAAGTCAAACAATGAAAACTCTAGCTGACGGATCATTTGCATTGCGCTGTGGTAGTTACGCGCCGCTAACAACTTGTCTAACATGTCTTTTGGCAACGGTTCACCCGTTTGGTAATGGCCAGAGATAAAGGCTAGTGCCTCTTCCTGCCAACACCAGTTTTCAAGGAATTGACTCGGTAACTCAACGGCATCCCATGGCACGCCATTAATGCCAGACACCGCGCCAATATCAACCTGAGTCAACATGTGATGCAAACCATGACCAAATTCATGGAACAAGGTCACTAATTCGTTATGGGTAAACAACGCAGGTTTGTCACCCACTGGTTTATTAAAGTTGCAGGTTAAGTAAGCCACCGGATTTTGCAGGCTATTGTCGTCCGTGATCCGACGCGACAAGCAATCGTCCATCCACGCGCCACCACGTTTGTGCTCGCGCGCAAAAAGATCTAAATAAAAGCTGCCACGGTGCTGACCGTTAACATCGCTAATATTATAAAACTTAACATCTTTGTGCCACGTATCAACCTGTTGCTGTTCAACAATGGTTAAACCGTACAAACGCGATACTACTTCAAACAAGCCGCTAACCGCTTTGTCTTGTGGAAAGTAAGGCTTAAGTTCTTCGTCTGAAATAGCATAGGTATGCTGTTTCAGTTTTTCTGAATAATAGGTTAAGTCCCACGCTTCAATTGCTGTTGCGCCACATTCGGTTTTAGCAAACTCAAGCAATTGATCTAAGTCTTGTTGCGCTTGCGGCTTTGATTTCCCGGCCAAGTCTTCTAAAAAGCTCACCACTTGCTTAGGATCTTCGGCCATTTTAGTGGCCAATGATTTGTCGGCGTAGCTGTCAAAACCCAATAGTTGAGCAAGCTCATGACGCAAGGCCACGGTTTCATCAATAATCGCGCTGTTGTCCCACTTGCCAGCATGTGGCCCTTGGTCAGAAGCGCGAGTGGCAAAGGCTTCATAAACTTCGGCGCGCAATTGGCGGTTATCAGCATAGGTGATCACCGGTAAATAGCTTGGGAATTCTAACGTCAGTAAATAACCTTCTAACTCTTTTTCTTTAGCGCCGTGCTGGGCTGCTTCAATCGCACTGTCTGGCAAACCGGCTAGATCGCTAACGTCAGTCACTAACTTGGTCCAGCCCGAGGTTGCATCAAGCACGTTGTTGCTAAATTTTGAGCCAAGCTCTGACAAACGTTTGCTAATTTCACCGTAGCGTTGCTGTTGAGCGTCATTAAGCGCAATGCCTGACAACTTAAAATCACGCAATGAATCGGTAATTACTTTTTGCTTAACGCTGTCGAGGTTAGCAAATTCACTGCTATCGGCGATTTGCTGATACGCTTGATATAACGCTTTGTTTTGACCAACCCAAGTACCGTACTCGCTAAGCTGCGGCAAACAAGCTTCATAAGCTACGCGTAATTCGTCGCTGTTTAATACGCCATTAAGATGACCGACTGGCGACCAAATACGGCCTAGCTTATCGTCAGACTCTTCTAAAGGTGCGACCAGATTATCCCAACTGTAAAGCTCGTTTTCGGCCAGTACTTGTTCAACCTTTTTACGGCATAAAGCAATGGCAGCTTTAACTGCAGGCTCAATGTGTGATGGTTTAATTTGGCTAAACGGCGGTAAACCTGTCATCGAAAAAAGTGGATTATCGGTTAAGGTGGCATTCTCTACTGAAGCGGTCATCGGCGATCCTTGAATTTTAATTTATACCTATTTAGTTATACCTATCAAGATGGGGCTAAATACGCCAAAATTCAAGCGGCTTGTAATATTTATCTAGAACCCATATATATAACCTATCAATAGTACATTACTCATTAGGACTCATCATGATTGAACAATTTGACTATATCTCCATCGGTGGCGGTAGCGGCGGCATTGCCAGCGCAAACCGCGCCGCCATGCACGGCCAAAAAGCTGCGATTATCGAGGCCAAAGCCTTAGGTGGCACCTGTGTCAATGTCGGTTGCGTGCCTAAAAAAGTGATGTGGTATGCCGGACATATCGCCGAAGCATTAACTTATGCACCAGATTATGGTTTTAAATTAGAGCGCCAAGGGTTTGATTGGTCGCAACTCGTTAAAGAACGCGAAGCCTATATCGGCCGTATTCATCAATCGTATGACAATGTATTAGCAAAAAATGAAATCACCGTGATTAATGGTTACGCTAAGTTCATCGACGCCAATACCGTTGAAGTAGATGGCAAGCAATACCGTGCTAAACACATCACCATTGCGGTAGGCGGCACCCCAGTTATTCCAGACATTGCTGGCGCAGAGCATGGCATTGACTCCAATGGTTTCTTCGCACTAACCGAGCAGCCAAAACGCGTTGCCGTTGTTGGCGCGGGTTATATCGCGGTTGAGTTGGCTGGAGTAATGCACGCCCTTGGCAGCGAAACTCACCTGCTAGTCAGAAAATCCAAACCATTACGCTCGTTCGATCCAATGTTAAGCGATACCCTGGTTGACATTATGGCGAGTGAAGGACCAACATTGCATACTAATAGCGTGCCAAAATCGGTCACCAAAAATAGCGATGGTTCGTTGACCCTAACGCTTGAAAACGGCGAAAGCATTGAGATTGATTGTTTGGTTTGGGCAATTGGTCGCCGCCCGGTCACCGAAAAGCTTAATTTAGCTGCTGCGGGCGTTACCACCAATGCGCGTGGTTATATTGAGTCAGACAAATTCGAAAATACCAATGTTGAGGGTATTTATGCCCTTGGTGATGTGACCGGTAAGGTTGAATTAACGCCGGTGGCAGTAGCCGCGGGTCGTCATTTGGCCGAGCGCCTGTTTAACAACAAAACCGACGCCCACCTTGATTACACCGACATTGCCACAGTGGTCTTTAGCCACCCGCCGATTGGCACCATCGGTTTAAGCGAGCAAGCCGCAATTGAGCAGTTTGGCAGCGACAATATTAAATGTTACAACTCATCATTTACCGCCATGTACAGTGCAGTAACTCAGCACCGCCAACCAACCAAAATGAAGCTGGTATGTGCCGGAGCTGATGAAAAAGTCGTTGGTTTACATTGCATTGGTTTTAACTGTGATGAAATAATTCAAGGCTTTGCTGTCGCGATTAAAATGGGCGCAACCAAGGCCGATTTCGATCGTACCGTAGCAATTCACCCGACTTCGGGCGAAGAGTTTGTTACGATGAGATAGTGGCTTAGCAAAGCTATAGTTGATATCTCAGCAATGAGATATCAAGCTATTGTTGAACTTTCTGGAGATATTGAGCGGTCACATTCGTCATCCCGGTAGTCTTGTAAGCCGGGATCTGGCACTGCGGATACTGGATTACACACAGAGCTGACATCAGTGATCCTCGATATCGAATTGGATATATCGTAGGAATAATAATTTTTAGATTAGGTTTTGAGCGAGCGCTTTAAATATTTTGCATACCAGGGAAAGTTAATTGACCACGCTCTGCTCGCCGTAAACCCGTCACAACTCCGCCGGTCTTCCTTATATGAAAAAAGAGCATAGGTGAGAGCATAGGCAAAAAGCATAGGGGAAAAGCATAGGGAAAAGCATAGGGGACACCCATAACTAACTTCTTGATTTATAGAAAGCATAGGGGACACCCATAACTAACTTCTTGATTTAAATTTGCTGAAAAACCAAAAACACCAGTCCAGCTTTACTATTGTTTGTCATTCATTAGCTTAAAACGGTCTCTTTGTCTTTAAATGAAAATTTTATCCAGCCGCAGACACAATAATGCCTGAGCTCTCAGCCCTCTCGTTTTATTCGTATGAATTAGTCAGTCAACTAGGGTGCTTATACCAACTCTTTCCATGTTGATATGCAAATTCACGTAAGTGTTCATCACTGCCAGCGAAGCTACCGTATTGTCGCCTAAAGTGTTTTACTACGACTAGCCAGTCGTCTTCATCGATACCGAGCGACGATAATATTTTAGGCTCCCTGGACTTTATACAGCTAGATTTATTAGGATCAATATGACGCCCGCTCCAATCGACTAATTCAAAATAATCAACGTAGCTAAACGGAATACCTTTAGTGTCGCGTGTCCCAGCAAATGGGAACAGCAACTTAGGCTGTTCGGTAATTGATATGTCTGAATTCTTACCACCTCTTTGCTTCTGATAAGAGTTATATTGAGCAATGCGTTTTTGAATGGAAGTAAAGTCACTGTGGGGTAAATTAGGCGCGATACCGGCTCGAATAGGATTTAAATCGACATAAGCCATGCAACTTAATAACGCTACTTCATCGAGTAACGCTTGCGACTTGAAACGCCCTTCCCAAAAGCGACCAGTGCAGTTATCTTCTTTGTTGGATTGCCTAGCAATGTGCTCATTTAAACACTTCATATACCACGAAATGTCATAAAGTCGTGCGCGCCATAATTCTACCAGCTTTTCTACGGCTTGAAAGTGACTGGGAGTTACCGTTTCTTCGGCTAAATAACGATCTACTAGTATGTGACCATTAAACAAACGATACCAACGTTCAATCACTTCATCCATTGACCAAGTCTCGGCCGCCACCTTATCGACATGAATGACCAAATGATAGTGGTTACTCATGACAGCATAAGCTGCTATATTTATTGAAAATATTCCAGATAATTTAATAAACCTATCAACGAGCCACTGCCGCCGATGGTCAAAGTTTTTCCCACTAACCTTATCTTCACCGCATAAATAACTGCGGCGCACACATCGGTTAATGACATGATAAAAAGTAGTAGACGTTAAATCAATTTGGGAATGTCTTGCGCGAGTCATAGATTACCCCTGCTAAAACTAGTAACTAAGTAATTGTAGGTCAAAAGTTGATAACATTCTTACACCGATAATTAAACAATTGTTTAGTAGTTAATTAAGTTATGGGTGTCCTTGGTTATACTTGCTTGGTTATACTTGGTTATAAAATGACAGTGGTGTATAATTAATCAATTTTCTCAGCCTGACTGACGAAAATAAATCAATTACATCGTCAAGCTCTTTGCAACTAAATCAGGGCAAACGGGTTAAAAGTGAGCATCTAGTTATGATCATTTGACCGATCATAATGATCATGGTTTATAGTTACTTTTGTGAGTAATAGTAATGAAAGAAACCACTATCAGCCAAGCCTTTAGCGA
>Ga0209292_1002057_pt1 | contig 23683 bp, 15 predicted proteins | sample GOMGulsemesocosm_2_FD_184634 | JGI IMG/M metagenome (GOLD analysis project Ga0209292, IMG submission 184634) | Methane-oxidizing microbial communities from mesocosms in the Gulf of Mexico - GOM9C Gulf of Mexico (SPAdes) (version 2) | ecosystem: Environmental > Aquatic > Marine > Cold seeps... | reverse complement strand
ATGGCGACAACGCATCAGTGATGGCAAAGTGCATCGTCATGATCATAGCCTAATCACCTCGCTATCCTTGTTTAAGGCGCAAGAACGGATTTATTATTACCGTGAGGTTGAAAGCGAGCCGGTTATTGCAGCCGCAGAGGCGATAATTTATCAAGACGCGAATATTCTCGTTGCCTACAAACCTCATTTTTTACCGGTACTTCCCGGCGGAGTTTTTATCAATGAGTGCCTGCAAAATCGGCTGCGTCGCGTAACAGGAATCACCTCTTTGCAAGCGGTTCATCGCTTAGATAGAGTCACAGCGGGACTGGTTATTTTCTCGGTGAAGCCAGCAACGCGTCATTTGTATCATCATTTATTTGAATCCGGACAAATACAAAAAACGTATCAAGCCATTGCGCGAATTAATGATGGACAGCCGTTAATTGGTAAACATTTGGTGGGCAAGTCTTTGGTAGGAAAGTCGTGGGAAGTTAACAACCGATTGGGGCGATCGCAACCGCGCTTTACCATGCGAGTTGTCGAGGGTGAAAGCAATAGCCATTCCATCATTACCTGCATTGAGCAATCTGGCCACGAGGCATTATTTGAGCTGCGCCCAATCACCGGAAAAACCCATCAACTGCGCGTCCACATGCAATGCCTCGGCTTTGGAATAAAGCACGATAAATACTACCCCGTACTACAGCCTTTATCTAGTGACAATATTGACGCACCGCTACAACTACTGGCCAAAACCCTCGACTTTGTTGATCCTGTGACAAACATACCAAGATCCTTTACTACGGCGCGTAATTTATCGCTCAGCGACAACAATCCTACCACATGACATAGACAGGCCCAGCCGCTCAGCCAATCCAACAACACATGTGACTGAGTAATGAAAAGCAATAAAACTTAACTTTTAATGATGACTATTAAACCGTCAAAATTTTATCAGTGTCTAGTCTTTTAAAGTTGCTGTCTAGCTTTCGCGCAATAGCGAGTTACGCAGGTCTTAGTCTTACGGTCTAATTTATGCAGTTCGTCGTACTTTTTCTAATACATTCCTATACCGCATTATTTATTGATTTTCTAAGAAAATGACTATTTCTCGTGCCACTGTTTATTGGTGCTCAATTACTACTTAATTGAGCTGAGTATTTATAGCCATTGAATTTCAGATATATTTTTGTCACATATAGCCCGTCATCCTCGAGGTCCCTTTATCGAGGATCTCATGATACCTACTCTGTATTTAATGTAATACGCGCAGTGCCAGATCCCGGCTCAAAAGACTACCGGGATGACGAAGGGGGTCAAAAGACCCCTAGGATGACGAAGGGGAACGCTTATTTAATCAGCCCCATCATATATTGGCCCACTTCTGCATGATGCCCTATGTGAGCCAATGGTCGTGTCGCCTCCTTGGGACCCCAAGCTATAACACTAACCGGTGTACTGGTATGTGTACCTGTGCCCCACACTACATTTTGTTGCTGTGCTAACGCTCGGCCAATCAAATTTGACTTAATTTCTTCTCCATAAACATAAAATGCCGCGAAATCATCGACTTTTGGTAATTTATCAACAGATAAGTATTTGTGCCCTGCCTCTTTAAACCGATTATCTGTCATTTCTAAAACGCGGGATGCTTGCTCTGTCGTCACGGTAAATTCATTATTGTCATTAATTATCTTGGCTAACGCTTCACCATTTTGATGACTTTTATCCAATGCGCCAAACTTGCTAATGACATCCCAAAAACTTAGCTTCTGCTGATAAAGTTTATCGAGCAAACTTTTACTGCCAAAATTAAAATTAGGCTTATAGGCACGTTCTGAAAAACCACTGCCGGGTAATTGCTTGGCTTTTGGTAAGTCAGCTGCTGAATAGCTAAAACCAAATGAACCGGTTTCGTGATCGGCTGTCACCACTACTAACGTATCGTCTCTATTTTGAACCCACTGATAAACATACTCAATTGCCTCGTCAAATTTCAACAGCTCGTGCAGCATAGTTCCGGCATCGTTATTATGTCCGGCCCAATCAATTTGACCGCCTTCGATCATTAAAAAGAAACCGTCAGGATCTTGGCTCAGAATATCCAGCGCCTTAGCGGTCATTTCTTTTAATGTGGGTTCACTGCGCGCGGGATCGTTTTTACTATTACTGTATTTAATACCATCGAGCATGCCTGAATAAGCAAATAAGCCCAGCACTTTACCCTTACTGTCAGCCAAGTTAAGTTGATTTTTGGTAAAAGCAATTTGATAGCCAGCTTGCTGTGCTTGCGCAATTAAATCAATATTGTCTTTACGCTTTGATTTAAGTTTTACTTTACCGTCTGTTGCTTTTAGTAGCGCTTGATAAGCCTGGCCTTTGTCATTAATTTTCTGTGGGATCCAGTGACGTAAACCTCCAGACAGCATCACATCTGGGCCGATAGATAACATCTCTTGCGCAATGGTATTTTCTAACGAACGGTGTGGCTGATGAGCTGCAAATGCAGCGGGGGTTGCATGGGTTAATCGCGTGTCAGACACTAATCCAGTTGCTTTACCTAAACGTTTGGCTTTTTCCAACACAGTTTCCTGTCGATTGCCCTCGGCGTCTAGACCCACTACCTCAGACGGAGCAGGAAAACCAATAGCTAATTGCGTTGCCGAACATGCTGAGTCCACAACTATCGCATCAGCAGGGTTAGTCAGCGATAAACCGATTAAGCCGCTATCAGCAAATTTACTTAGCCCAGTACTGCGCCCCTGATAAATGGAGTTAGGCGCTTCGCGGGCATACATTTCTAATAGGCCCACTTGCTGTGGTCCCATGCCGTCACCGATCATTAAGATAATATTTTTTACCGCTGCTTGGCTGACAGGAGTCATCAAACAGGCCCCTAAGGATAATACTGGTACCAGTTGCTTAAATTTCATTACATCACCTTGTTTAATTGTTGGTATCACAAAATACTGCGTTACTTACTGCGTCTGCCCAATCAAAGTAGAACAAATTAATTATCTGAAACACTCAACGTCTGAGCTATTGAAATATAGTTCAATATTAGTTTTCAGCAATTATTATTTGAGCAATATCCGCATCGATAAAGTAACAACCAAACATGACAAATATATGAAAAATCTATTTTTAATAAAATAAAAAAGCCCACACTATCAATATAATGTGGGCTTTCGTTTATCAGTTAATTATGGCAGCTTTGAGCCTAATTAATTGCGATGGTTAGTTGATTAATCTTCAATGTCCATCGTCATTAACGACGCGTTACCGCCTGCTGCTGTGGTATCAACACTGATGGTTTTTTCAGTTACCAAGCGTTCAAACAATACCTGATGGCTAACGGCACTTATCACTGGCAAGATAGCACCAACACGGGCGGCTAATTGCTGATTGATTAAGTGGGTTAACCCCGTGTTGTTATCAACTACAGCGCCAGATAGATGGTCATGAGCGTTAATATTTGCCAACTGACTCATTTGTGCCACTTGGAAAATTCCCTGCACCAAACCAATTTTATTTAAGCTGTCACGAATAACCTGTGCTTGTTCTAAGTAAGCTTGATCAACACAAGTTACCACAGTATTACCAGCGGCCAGTGCTGTAATAATGCCAACAAACCAGAAATCAAACGAAGTATCGGCGTCACGTACTACCGTGACACAACCACGAGATTCAAGGTGCAAGGTATTAGACTCACCAGTAGGTCCCGGTAATAGCTTAGGATTGCTCAGTTTCTTCTCGATCATGATTAACTGTGCACTTGCGGCTGTAATGGTGGTCGCTAATTCAGGCTGAGTTTTCATCGCCGTTTGATTTGCCACTTGCGCTAATAACTGTCGTAATGCTGAAATACGGGTATTTAAGTCACTGTGTGCCCAATCAATAGCAACATTTTTGCTGTGCCCCATCATGCCATCAATCAGTGAAGCATTGGCGCTATCAGTAGCGAACAAGGCTGTTAGTGCTGCAACCTTATCATCGCTAAATTTAGGAGCAACAGCACTGCCCTGCTCTTTAACCATACGAGTTAAGTACATTGGGCCACCAGCTTTAGGTCCTGTGCCAGACAGGCCACGACCACCAAAAGGTTGCACGCCAACGACTGCGCCAATGGTATTACGGTTAACATAAACGTTACCAGCGCGCGAGCGTTGAGCTAAGAACTCAGCTTTTTGGTCGATGCGCGTATGGATGCCCATTGTTAAACCAAAACCAGTTGAGTTAACTTGATCAATTACCTGCTCAATCTCATTGCCTTTAAAGCGAATAACATGAACACAAGGGCCAAAGACTTCTTGCTTAAGAACAGACAAGTCGCTGATTTCATACAGACGCGGTGCAAAGAAATAGTTACCTGTGGTTCCCATATCTGGCAAATCACAGGTGTAGTGCAAGGTCGCTTTGCCAGTTGGTGCTAATTCTTTCAAATAATCAACGTGGCTGTTTAATGCACCAAAAGCTTTGCTGTCGATTACTGGACCAACATCAGTACTAAAGAACGCAGGGTCGCCAACATGTAACTGGGCCATCGCGCCTTTGATCATGTCGATCACTTTGTCAGCAATATCTTCTTGTAAGAATAATACACGTAGTGCCGAACAACGCTGACCCGCAGACTGGAAGCCCGAAGAAACTACATCATCAACCACTTGCTCTGGCAATGCCGTTGAATCGACGATCATACAGTTTTGACCACCCGTTTCAGCAATTAGTGGCACCGGATCACCGTCGCGTGCTGCCAAAATTTGTGCGATTAGGGTACCCGTTTCTGTAGAACCGGTAAACATTACCGCTTTAATGCGCGGATCAGGAATAATCACTTGACCAACTTTGCTGCCACGAGCGATAACCGCTTGCACGACATCAACAGGTAAACCTGCTTGTTGCATCAATTCGATAGCACGTAAGGCAATTAGACTAGTTTGCTCAGCTGGTTTTGCAACCACGGTATTACCAGTAACAATTGCGGCAGCTACCTGACCAAGGAAAATCGCCAATGGGAAGTTCCATGGGCTGATACATAAAATAACACCACGAGACTCAAGCTTAGGATCGGCCATTAACTCTTGCGCTCTTGCCGCATAGTAACGACAGAAATCGACTGCTTCACGCACTTCAGACACCCCATCAACGGGGATCTTACCGGCTTCTTTAATACAAATAGCGATCAGTTCGTCGTGATGCTCTTCTAACAAATCGGCTGTTGTTAATAAAATCTGCGCGCGCTCAGCAACTGGTACCGTCGACCAGCTGGCAAAAGCAGTCTCACTGCGGTCAATCATTTGCTTCATTTGTGCTTCATCGGCGTGATCAATAAAGCCGATAATCTCATCAAGGTTCGCAGGGTTGGTTACAGCATGGCTACCCGCAGGTACTTTATCTGCCGTAATAACATGCTCACTTACCCAATTATCGAGATTGGTTTTCATGGCTGTCACTAAATCAACGTCCGTTAAATCGATACCTTTAGAGTTAGCACGTTCACTACCAAATAAATCAATTGGCATAGCGATTTGGTTGTTATATTTGTCATCCCATGCTTTAACGGTTTCAACCGGATCGGCCAATAACGATTCTACCGGAATATCTTCGTCAACAATGTTATTTACAAATGAGCTATTAGCACCGTTTTCTAACAAACGACGAACCAAGTAAGCTAATAAATCTTCATGTGCGCCAACGGGTGCATAGACACGACAAGCAATTTGCTCACCTTGAACCACTTGGTTATATAAAGACTCACCCATGCCGTGCAAGCGTTGGAATTCAAAACCGGTCTTGTCGTTATCGATCATTTCTAAAATGGTCGTCACGGTATATGCATTATGCGTAGCAAACTGTGGATAAATGCTGTCGCGGTAGCTTAGTAATTTTTTAGCACATGCTTGGTAAGACACATCAGTAGATGGCTTGCGTGTAAATACAGGGAAGTCAGGTAAACATTCAACCTGAGAATTTTTCATTTCGCTGTCCCAGTAAGCGCCTTTAACCAAACGGACCATCATTTGACGCTCTGCTTTAAGGGTTAGTTCACGAACCCATTCAATCACAAAAATAGCGCGCTTTTGGTATGCTTGTACCGCAATGCCAAAACCATCCCAGCCGTCTAATGCTGGATCAAGGAACACTGCTTCAATCACATCCATCGAAATATCAAGACGGTCAGCTTCTTCTGCATCAACAGTAAATCCGATGTCCCATGCTTTGGCCGCTAGCGCTAGTTCTTTTAAGCGTGGCACTAATTCAGCCATTACACGGTCACGATGTGAGAATTCATAACGTGGGTGAATAGCTGACAATTTAATTGAAATGCCAGGGCTCTTCTGTGGTCCACGACCTGCAGCAGCTTTGCCGATAGCTTCGATAGCACCAACGTAAGCGTCGAAATAACGATCGGCATCCTTCATGGTGCGAGCGCCTTCACCCAGCATATCGTATGAGTAGGTGTAACCCTTGCTCTCTTGATCGACCGCACGTTCTACTGCTTCATTAATGTTGCGACCCATAACAAACTGAGTACCCATTATTTTCATCGCGTAACGAACGGCTTTACGAATAACAGGTTCACCTAAACGACCAACGGTACGTTTAAGCATATTAAACTGTAGTTTTTTCTGCTTGTCGGTGTAATTTACTAATTTGCCTGTCATCAACAGACCCCATGACGAGGCATTAACAAAAATAGAATCACTATTACCTAAGTGAGAACTCCAGTCGCCATTAGCCAACTTATCACGAATTAAGTTGTCAGCTGTTACCTTATCAGGCACACGCAGCAAGGCTTCAGCCAAACACATCAAGACAACGCCTTCGTCAGTCGACAGCGCAAACTCATTTAACAGTGCATCAACACCTCCTTTGCCTATTTGATCCTTACGAATATTAACAACCATTTGACGTGCATATTCCCAAGCACGGCTTTTCGCATCAACCGCAATTTCGGCTAATGGTAACAAATGATTTAAAATTTCGTTTTCATCACAACGGTAATGATCACGGATAGTTTGGCGTATTGCACTGGTGGTGGTTAATGAGCCGTTAAATAGCATGAGCTTTCCTCACTTATAATTTTATGAATTATGATGACAACGATTCTAGCGATCTGACAGCAGAATGTGCTGGTTTAATTCGTCAAATAGCGGTAGATTAGCGGGATATCCTCAAACAAAACCATAGATTCTCCTGATAATGAACAAATTGAATAAATCTAGAACGCTCGATCGCATTGATCTTAATATTTTAGCCACCTTACAAATTGACGGCAGAATATCGAATGTTAACCTAGCCAAAACTGTCGGTTTAAGCGCTAGTCCTTGCTTAGATCGAGTTAAACGCCTCGAAGTCGAGGGATTTATCGAACGTTACGGCGCGCGTCTAAACGCTTCAAAATTGAAATTTGGCATGTCTGCCTTTGTTCAAATTACGCTAGATCGTACAACAAGTGAAATCTTTAACAGTTTTGAAGCCGCAATAAGACTTATAGATCAAGTCGCAGAATGTCACATGGTGGCAGGCGGCTTTGATTATTTAGTTAAAATACGGATTGCCGACATGGAAGCGTATCGCCAAGTGTTAGGTACTATTGTTGATATTCCCGGTGTTGCCAAGAATCATACCTATGTAGTAATCGAAGAAGTGAAGCAAGATCAAGGGTTGCCGCTGCAACCTTAATTTCTGGCGTGCAAATACTAAAACTGCCGACGTAGCGCTAATGAAGTTAGATTACTTAATTACAGCTGAGTTATCTTCTTGAGCTAATAACTGGCGGTGGGAAGCTTCTAGGTTATCTAATAGCTGTTGCGCTTTGGGATGTTGTCTTGACACCGTAAATTTTACCGGAAATGTAGACAAATAATTGACTGTTACCTTACTCATTTCAAGTGTTCGTAAGGTATACTCGACTGGCGCTTTGTAATCTAACAAATAATCACCACGGCCTAGCTTTAGCATATTAAGCCCCGATTCGTGACTGGTTGTTTCGACAAAACTAATCTGGTTGTTAGGTTTTTTTATATACTCAATCCAACCACCATAAGTGTAACCACGAATGATGATAATACTTTTATGCTCAAGATCATCTTTATTAATTATCGCTGGTTTGTTGCCAACAGAATAAGCTTGCAAGGTGAGTTCTGATACTGTTGAATTTCCGACAAGCACCTGATTATTAGTTACAACAGGTGCTAACCCTAACCAAACATCTATCTGGCCCCGTGAGAGAAAAGCTGTCATTCTTTTAGCTGGATAGGCTGTAATTGTGTAGTTGTGTAGTTGTATCCCGCATTAGTGACAACTTTGTCTAACAGCTCCACTAAATCGCCTTGAGCACGGCCTTGCGCAGTAGTTATATACAAAGGCGGAAATTCGATATAACCAATTCTAATCAGCCCTAGTTCGTTGCATGTTGCTGACTTAGCAAAAATTAGTAAAGAATAAAGTAAGCTAAATATGATATATCTCATAATTGCACCTAAATCTAACAACTCTAAATATGACAACAATAGTTTATTGCATTAGTGACTATTTACAGCTTAGATGCAAATTTTATAATTGCCGACTATCAATAAAACCTTATTCTCATACTTGCCAATATCGTATGGGATTTTAGTCGTAAAAATACATTAACACACTGATAAATGTATAAAATAAATAATATATGGCTAAATCAAGCAATTCTTTACTTTCATTAGGGAAGCCCTCATCAAATCGAATGGGAACTCGCTTTTTCTCCGCTTCTGATGACGGTTTGGCATTAATCAGGCTATGAGTATCGTGCAGGTAGGTATCTGGGTCAACGTGACGATAATCACCAAAGGGCAACAAAGTCATGCCCGACATCTTGTGCGGCGGGTTTGGCGGCTGGGTTAGCCACACCTTCGCGCGATAAGCCGTGTCGGCATAGTAATTTTCATTAGTGTTGTCTTCCGGTGATTTATTAATGCTTTTTATCCTGTAGTTTTTTCTTTCGTTTGCTTTTGCGCACATGCACAAATTCGAACTCGCTATAATCGTATTGGTAGCTGGGTAAATTGTTGCCAGCCATTAAGTTATTTACGTACCGCTGCATGTCGAAAGCTTTTGTGTCCAATTGCTGCACGGTCATACTGCCCCAGTAACGCGCTGGGCGATTCATTTCTTGATCAAACTGGCGCGTGGTCGGGTCGTCTTGGCGGCTTTCTTCTAACAACGGGACATCGGGCACGGGTTGGTCAATGTCCATATAACGTTGCATAAAGTCCCAGAACGCTAAGGCATCACCGCGCGATTCTAAATTGATTAATCCGTAAGAGCCAAAGCGCAGTTTTTTAGAGTCTTTGTGCATTAATATAATGCTCCAACCCGCTCCTGTCGCAGCCGGGGTGATCATTTGTTGCAAGTAAGGCACAAACTCTGAAAAAGGTGTAACAGTCGGCTTGCGCTTAGTGCCGAGAACTGGCACGTAGCGCCAGTGGGTGACCATACCCGTTTGGCGGTTAAGCTCTAACTCGGGCACTATTTCACCAAATAAAAACTTACCAATACTCTCGGGCAAACGGGTCGAAAAAATCATTAAAACACTGATGAGTACAGCAATTAAGGAATACTTAGCTATAACAAGCAATGCTTCACTTGAAGCTGGGGAGCGGTCACCCAAACTATAAAAATAAAAAGCTATAGAAGTAAGTGCAAATAGTATTGAACACAAAAGCAATATATAACCACCAAAGGTGCAAAAAACATCAACGAATTGACGTGTTGAGGTGATGCTGCGTATTTTTTTTGTATCAAAACGAATGGGGAAACTCTTTTGCTCCTCTGCCGTTGGCGGTTCGGCGTTAACAGAGTCATGCCAGTTGTACAGATACCGGTAGGGATCTATGTCGCGGTAATTACCAAAGGGCAGCAATATCATACCCGACATGCTGTGCCGTCTATTTTTAGGCTGGGTTCGCCACATTTTAGCGCTATAAGCCGTGTCGGCATAGTAGTTATGGTCTTGGTTTATATCACTGCCTTGCTCGTCTGAGCAGCTATTGGCCATTTTGTTATCTGTTGTCATTTAAATTGCTCTTTTAAAGTGCTGGATTTAAGTGCTGGGCCTAAGTTCGGGCTGATTAAATACGACGCTGTAAACGTAAACTCACCGATACAACTTCTGCTTAGCCGATCCATTTATGGTTATACCAAAAGGTTTGATCTTTATCGTCAAAGTCTGGTTTTAGATCTTCAGCGGTAAAGTCGACATAATTGCCAATGCCAGGGGCAGGAATAATAATTGAGGCCAGAACCAACACGCTTAATTATCAGTAATAATCAATGGGATACATACTTAAGGTTTATAAACTTCAAAAATATCAACTGGATTGCCAGTGAGAGGTTCTTTTCTTTGTCTTTTGTTTATTTTCTTGAGTGCTTTTTTAAATTGCTCATCGATCATGTTGCGCCAAAAATGTGAGTCTCTTGGGTTGTCTTTGTCATATTGTGCCGTAGTGGGGTCTAATTCGCGCGCGGCTTCTAACACCAAGACATCGGGCATTGGCCGGCTGATGTCCATGTATTGCTGTAACATGTTCCACAAGCGCTGGTAGTCTTCGGTTGTGGGGGGGCCGGGCAATAACCCGCTTATCGGCACACCGTGATTGTACCCGTTGTAACGGTGCACTCAGTACAGGTTGTAGCTGAGAATGCCTTGATGATTGGGGGCCGAGGCCAGCACTCAATCGAACTCGATAAACGGGTGGCTGAAACGCACGTTGTTATATTCTTGAAACAGCGTCACCATGCCAGTTTGGCGGTTAAGCTCGTAGTTTTTCTTTATTTTGATAAAACCTAAGTTAATACGGCCACGATTAACCAACTCAAAATGGCCGCACAGTAGCGCGGCTGGTAAGAAAAAATATAACAATACAGGATAAAACGTATCCCATAACACTGGAATTGTGTACCTATCATCAAAGATATTCATTAATATTGTTGACAAAATACATACCGGGAAAAAAATACACATAACACCTGTGCAAAAACTGCGATATAGATATAAAGGTTGATCCAGCCACTTAATTGATATTGCTCTAGGCGTTGTTCGTTCCACCAAGGAAGTTGGTTGTTGTTGATGTCTTGCTGCACCTTAGGCCACATCGACGGTGTGAAGTCAGCAATTAACGAGGTAACGCAATTATTGCTCAGCCGATTGAAGCTAAAGTGGCTGCCTGTGCTAATCAATTTTTGCCATAAACCGAAGAGCCCTTCTTTAACATGGGGCTGGGGTTTAACCTGTTGGCTGTTATAGGCCGATTCACCATAGGTATTATTCATGTTTACGTCCATGTGTTAATCGCTTCGTTTCTGTTTTACGTTCTTGTGGTGCAAGTATAGTCACCATTGCAAAATATTGTGTCAATATGAACTTTGATATGTATAGGCTTCTGTTAAATCAAATAGAAATTAGTGCCTGTCCCCGTAACCCGTAATCACCTTTTAAAATTAACGTGTCATATATTTAAAGTTTAAGCCCAAAAATGTTGACTGGTTTACCAGTGAGTGGTTGATTTTTTTGTTGTTTGTCTATTTTTTTTAGGGCGTTATTAAACTCTTCGTCGGTCATATTGCGCCAATAGTGGCTGTCTCTTGGGTTATTTTTGTCATATTCAGCGGTAGTGGGGTCAAGCTTACGTCCCGCTTCTAATAACAAAACGTCGGGCATCGGGCGGCTGGTATCCATGTATTGTTGAATCATGTTCCACAACAATGGTGTTCATCATTTTTAGGGGTGCCAGCTAATAAATCGCTAACCAGCACACCGTGGTTGTAATCGTTGTAGCGATGAATTAGATAGAGGTTGTAACTAAGAATCCCTTGATGACTTGGGGCTGAGGCAAGTACACAATCGAATTCGATAAAGGGGTGGCAAAATCGAACGCGGTTAAAGCCTTTATACAAGGTCACCATGCCTGTTTGGCGATTAAGCTCGAAGTTTTTCTGTACTTTGATAAACCAAGGAGTGATATATCCTTTGTTAACCAATACTAAGCTGCCCCACAGTAATGCGGCTGGTAGGAAAAAAAATTGTATCGTTAGCAGAAGATAATCCAGTGCATTAAAAATAGTCACTTGCTCATATAGAAAATACATAATAAAAGAAGTCAATATAGCTAAAGGAAAAAAAAACAAACATGAGACTTGCGAAAAAGCACAGGCGTACATATACACTTGAGCCCAGCCATTAAATTTGTGTTGCACAAGGCGCTGCGGTGTCCACCAAGGTGGTAAGTTATTTTTGATGTCTTGTTCAATATCGGGCCATTGTGAAGGCAGAGCATCGGACATTAGTGAGGTAACCCGATTATTACTGAGCCTGTTTAGGCTAAAGCGACTGCCATTATTAATCAGCCGTTGCCACAGACCTTTGGCTTGTGGCTGGGGTTGTCGCTTAACCTGTTGGCTATTGTAAGCCGATTCGCCGTAGATGTTACTCATAGTGCTGTGATCCTATCGTTATATACTTGTTGTTTTAAGTAAATTTTCGATGCAAATTATGGTAATGATTAGTCATGTTTTTATTAAGATATTACGAAGTTTATCTCATCGGCCCAACCATAATCTTGGTCGGTAAACGTTGGAGGTAGTTGACTGGAGCCTTGATTTTTTAGCTGATCCAATGGCAAGGTCGGGAAGCTTTTATTGCCAACAATAAATTGCGCGCGGCCCCTAAAATAACGGCTATGTTTAAAGTGTGCAACTGAGGACTTTATAATGTTTGTTTTATAGCCATCATTAGGCATTCTATCTTGATGGGTTAGAAAATAAATACGCCCGTCTTCTGTTGCTCGTTCTGCTTTAATTTGGCTGTCGAGGCTACTCTTTTTGATATAATCAATCTGTTCACTGTCTCCCGCTGGTGAAGTTATGGTAGCTAATCTTTTGATACTTTGCCGCGCATGAAAACGTACCGTAAACTCCTTAGTATCAAGTAGCTGCATTAGGTTACTTCGCACATATATGCCATGGGTAATACCATGGCGTTCAAAATCTTCAGTGTCTTGTAGCGGCAGTTTCATTTTGTGCAGAGGATAGGTTGTGATCGATGTCGACATCAGCAGGTCAAGGAGTTGATTGAACGCGATTTGTGGTTTTTGTAGTTGGGCGTACTCATCGGTGTTAGGTGATTTGCCAAAAGGGCCTCTTTTAAGCCATTTTTCAATGTCATCGTCGGTTAATAAATAAACTAAAACACCACCTGTCGCTGCCAGCGCAAGACCAAACCAAGCGATGGGGCCAAGGGTTAAAAACGTGGAGGATGCACTAAATAAACCACTGAAGATGGTGGTTAACCCTGTGCCAGTGGCGACCATGGCCATACCTAAGGCCGCATCGTAATCTTGTTCGCCAATTAACCGACAGGTATCCCAAATCGCAATACCAGCAGTTATCAACCCTGCGCCGGTCCCCAAAAGTGAAAGCAGTTTAACCGAACCAACCAATTGTATTTGTGCCTTGCCAACACTAAAGCTATATTTTTTTATTTGAGCTGCACTAAATGTTATGATTTTTTTGTCGAAATTGGTGATAAGGGTGTAGGCTCGTTCGCTCATCATTTTTGCACTGTAGGCTAAGGCGAGACCGAGATCTGCCAAGGCGCTGATAATATTAACACCCATCTTTTTAAAATCTGTTTCAGTTTTTAGTGCTTCAAATGTCGTGATTAAATTGACGATTTCAATGATTGAGATAATATAAGGCACGCGGAATTTTTGGTAAAGATTGGAGCTGGTGGCGCCTTGCTCTTCGACATTTTTTAATGCCCGTTGTACCTGCTCTTGTTCTTGCGCTAATTGGCTATTTTGTGAAATGTCGATAACAAGTGTCATCTTAGATACCAGTTTCGTTTTAATGCTGGGGGCAAAATCGTTTTTTCGGGTTGAAGCGAATAAGTTGCCGTTTTCTTGTCTGACACTGCCATAAGCTATCTTGCTTTGGCGCTTGCCATATTTATATTCTTGCTCCGCTTCAGTGAGGCCATATTTTAACCCCGCGCCGTTAACACCCACACTGTAACCCGTTTCTGGGATGCCTGTTGTTGGCGCGAAGGTCAGCTTGCTTAATGATGAGCTTTGGGTGATTTTATTAAGCTCTAGAATTGAGACATACATATTACGAAACTCAATGGCAATAGTGCCTTTGATTGTCGCTTCCTTAACGATTAATATTGCAGTAAAAAAACCTTTCAAAATATTATCGACCGTGTTTGCGACACGGCGATAACTGCCAAAAGTGCTTTCATTATTGCTTATGACGACGGTAATAATGGGGTGTTCAATATGTTTGACCTTGGAAGCATTCAGCAAATATTTGTCACTCCAGCGGGCAATGTTTTGTGCTGAGGCCAGCCCTGAACCATCATTGCTGGCCTCGGGTGCAGTATATTCACCCGCGAGGCAAACTGAGCCTGGGGGCATAAACATCACCGGATGAAGAGGGTGATTGCCGGCTGGGTTAAAAATGTTGACGATGGTATTTAATGATTCAAGAGGTTTCTGCTGTTCAATGGGTACCAAGCCAGCTAATTTGTCGCCATGTAAACTCAGGGCTTCCAAGGCGTTACTAATCAGCGCGTGGCCTGCCGCACCATTAACTTCATTCAGTGATGTTAGATCGAGTAATTGGATAGCAGTTACTCGGTCATTAACTACTTGCATTAACGATTGCTGCAAGTAGCTCATGTGACGGCGAAACTGTGCGCGTTCAAGCGTACGTAAGGTACGATGATAAACACCACCACCGTAAGTATCAAAAACGTCTTTGTGTTTATGCAGTGCGTTTTTATTCTTACCAAATTTGGCCGGCATTATCATTTGCTGTACTAATTGGGCGCTTTGCACATATTTTTGCTGAGAGATATCTTGATGGATTAATTGCAGGTATCCCGCGGCCAACTGGGGCTGTGCTGTTCGATACTGCAGCTCAAATAATTGATCGAATACATTAATAGTTAACAGCTTTCTAGCCTTGGAGTCAGTTAAATAATCACTAAAAGGTTCGGCCTTATCGAAGGCTTCAACCTCGGGGCTTTCTTTATTATTTTTTGTAAGTATTTCTCGTAGCGCTTGTTCTAACGCGCCATATTCTGGTTGAGCTTCATAGTTATGTGTATAGGCTCGCATTGCACTTTTACCACCTTCTTGCAATGCTTGTAAATCTGTTTGTACTTGTTTATAAAGCGTTGTCAAATACTCACCCGAAAGGTCACGATTAAAAGCTTGAATATTTGCTAGTTTTAATTCGATATGCATTTCGCGGGCGCGCATTTGTGGTAGTTTTGCGGCAAACATCGAGTCGTCGCTGCTTTGTTGATTATATTGCCCGAGCGGTTTGACCCGTTGGTGTAGTTTTTTAGTGTTTTTTTCAAGGTAATTAAGCCGCGCCCCGCTCCATTGCACTTCAGAGAATGCGAGATGCACGGTGGTTTGACTGTTGTTGTCTTGTGCTGGTAACCAAATTTCGGACAGTGGGCTGCCAGTGGCTAACCGTCGGTCGTCACTAAAAGGTTTGTCTTTGCCCGCGCGATATTGATAAAGATCGACGTATTTAAACTCAACCTTGCCGTCGCCTTGATGGCGTATTTCAATTTCGCGCCATGCTAGGTTGTTATAAAAGACGTAAAAATAGCCGTCGCGCACTGGCGCTAAGCGGTCTTGTTCTTTTGTGTTTTTTTCGAACGTTGGCAACAAGGTTAGTGGCATTACCGCGTGCATTAAATAATCTTGACGAAACTCTTTTCTTAAACAAGATTTAAGATCTTGATAGAGCGGTACCTTAATGTGTCCGTTGTCTGATGTTATCGCTAGCCATGCATTAACAGGCTTGGTTTGGCCAACCCAGTTCCAATTGTGGATAGTGGTGTCGATTAAGGTTTGGGTCTCTTTTTTGTTTTCCAACGCTATTTGCTGTTTATTATCGCTCTCGTCATAGAACTGAATGCTGTGCTCTACGGGGTGGTTAATGCCAGTGATTTCAATAAAAAGTGATTTTGGATCGCAGGCGGGACCGCTGCTAATTTTATCAACTGACATAAGTAAAATCCTTGCTAAGTTGGTGTTGCAGTGCTGATATTTTTTCGGCATTGCTTAGTGTTTGCAGTGCAGGCAGTTGTGCAGCAAGAGTAACCGAGTCGGAATATTGTCGGCATAAGCTCAAATATTGATTAAGGTGTTCGGTTGTTTCGAGTCCCAATGATTGCGCCTGGTTGATGTAACGACGATATTGCAGCCATAAGTCTCTGTTTGGCTTGGCTTTAGGAGAGGGGATGTCGTTGTCATTAAAAAACTGGGCCAGTAGTTTGTCATCATATTTTATTTCGAGCGCCCGTTGTTGCGAGACGGTCAGCGTCCATACCTCGCTGCCGGGCTGTTGTTGCTCGCTCTGTTTAAATGGTGGTGTTGGTTTGTCGTTGATAACACGGCACCAGCTATTGTGATGGGCTGATGCCGAGTAAGCAAACCAGTTAATTTGACTAATTGGGCCTAGCCAAGCGGCAGTGTCTTGTTGGTTTGCTTCGCCGAAAAAATAATGCGCGACTGTTGGGTTTTGATAATGAAAAACAGCTTGGCGCTCATTATCAAAAATGATCATCATACGTTGCCTAAGGTGGCTCAGTAATTGTTTAAATGATACCGCCATGGTGGTAGTAACAATAATGCCCGACCAAAGCTCATTATTTGGAGCTGTGTTAATAGCATTTTGTTGATAGTGCTGGCACAGTTTGTCGCCGTTGTTTATTTTAACGACGAACGGACTATAGCTAATTAACTCGGACAAACGTGTTTCTATATATAATGGGGCTATTAATAACGGAGCTTGGGTTAAGGGATCAGAGTCTAACGGGTCTGTTTCAAACTGCGCAGTGTTAGTGTCAATGGTGACGCCATAAATTTCTTTGGCCATGTTAGGGCTGTAACTTGTCACTAAATAATGGTGTAAAGCGGCACCATGTTGATCACTATCTGGTAATTGGAGTGTCTCGAATGTTTGGATCATTGCTTAGGCCCACCAGGTGCATTACCACAGGGACAATCAGATAATGGACAGGTGCCATCGGTTTGTTTTGACAGATCTGGGTTAGTGGCGTGTCTTGCTGCAGATCATGAATGATTTTGTGCTTAATCGCGTATTGTTTGAAAGCTACAGGTTCGCCATTGACAATAGCAACATCTTGGGGCATTGTCGCCGGCGCTACGCCCAGTGGTAAAATCGCTGCGGTGCCGCCATAACCACTGCCACCACCCGCACTACCGCCTGAGTTTAGGTTAACACCGGGGCCGCTTAGGTGCACGCCTGCGGGATCTATTTTGACAAAACTGCCACCAGCTTTGATGGTGATTTCGACCCCTGCTTCTATCACAATTTTGTTGCCGGCTTTTAGGTGAACTTCTTGCCCCGCTTCACTTAACAGACTATTGGCTTGTTTGATGTGCAATGATTTGTCGACTACTTCGCTGCGCATACCCTTAATGTGGAGATTGCGATTGCCTTGGACGGTTAAATGGTCGTTGTTGTTTACTTGAGTAAAACGATCGTGGTCAACATTAAGATGTTGGTCGTGTTTGATGTGGGTTTTACGGTCGTTTTCAATCAGTATGTTGAGATCTTTTTGGCCGTGCAGGTAAATTTCTTCGTTGTTGGTGGCATCGTCAAAGCGCAGTTCGTTGCTGCCTTCACTTTTGTGACTTTTGGTTTTTATTACGGTGCGGGTTTTATTAGCTGGCAGCGGATAAGGCACTAAGTTAACCGCGTGAAAGCTACGCCCAATGATAATTGGCTGGTCGGGATCACCTTCTAAAAAGCTCACTATTACTTCATGGCCGATGCGTGGAATGGCGATGCTGCCGTATTGAGCACCCGCCCCGCCTTGGGATACTCGCACCCAGCAGCTTGATTTGTCATTGCCTTGACCATAACGGTCCCACGGAAATTGAATTTTAACCCGACCATATTCATCACAATAAATTTCTTCGTCGGGCGGACCAACTACGATGGCAATTTGAGTGCCGTTGATCACGGGCTTAGTTTGTGGCTGTGCTTGCCACGGCAAATGCCCAGCAATGGCGGTAAATTCGTTGTTGTAGGTAGTAACACCCTGACTACCTTCTGCACCTTGGCCCTGTAACCCCGTGTGTTTAACCCCGGTGATTAGCCAGTGGCGGTTTAGCGCGGGATCGAGGTGTTCGCTCAAAGTAAATTTAACCCCGGTGGTCGCCGTCATAATATTGCTGTGCGCCGTCGCTACTTTGGCGTCTGTGCGTAAGTATTCGAGGCGAGCTTTAACAAAGGGCTTGGCAAATTGGTCGTCTTTGTAGCGGCCAGGGAAGTCAAAGTGTTCGTATTTTTCTTGCTGATAGGCAAGTTCGCGACCTTGTTGCTTATGTAGAAAGCTGTAGGCAGGTTTTTTAAAACTGTAATCTTTTAACACCGCAGTATTGGGTTTTATTTGGTGTTGGTAGCTAAACTTTCTAACATAAGGGTATTCACTCACTCCGCCCGTGGCGGCAATGTAGGGAAAGGGTTGGCTTATTTTGCCAAGGGCAGCGGTATTATCACAAAATACTAATGTGTGTTTAAATGCAGCGGTGTGTTTGTCTTTTGTCTGCTCAAAGTAATAAAACAGCCCTTCTTCTGCGGCTAAGCGTGAGATAAAGTCAAAGTCATTTTCACTGTATTGCACACAATATTCACGAATGCGTTGCTGGGCTGCACTTGAGACAGCAAAGACCACGTCACTAATGCCCATTTCGTTAAGTAAGGAATTAATAATAGTAACGGCGCTTTGCTGTTGATAAATACGACTATTGTGACGTAATTTAAGGCGGCTCATGGCTGGCACTAGGGTGATTTGGTATTGGGTGTGGCGATGGCCAGTATCGCCAACGATAAATTGGCTGACAATGCCATGGCAATGGCGGATTGATTCGCCGTTAACATACCAGCTAAGGGTTGCCGTTTGATCGACAATTGCCTGAGCGGTTAAATCACTGTAGCGACTAAACAAGATAAGTTTAACTTCGAACGGAGTCGATAATTGCTCATGATAAACAAAGTCGATGACATTGAATGTTTCGTCATCCAACGCTTCTGTTTTAAAGTGATAACGCAGTCCACTGCCTAGCGGTGTCATGGTGAGTCCTTTCTTTATTACGCTTAATCGCGCTGTCCGTGTTAATGCCTGAGCTATTTTAGCTAAAGCGCGCATTTACCACACGCTTTAGCAAAAATAGCCATTCGTTTAGAATGGCTGCTTTTAAAAAATGTTTTTTAAAGCTTATGACTCGATTGGTTTGCGCCAATCGTCAGAACCTGATGTACCAGATACCACATGATCCCAATCGATCTTGCGGTACGCTAATGACACCTCAACTAGCTGAGTAAAGCTTGACTGGCTGTCGTCTTGACAATGGGGCATTTTACAATCGATGTTAATGATAGTCGCTCCTTCAAGAATCGTTGAGAAAAAGTGTTCTTGTTTGCCTTCAATTGAGGTGCGGTACCATTTTAAAGTCACTTTGGTTAGTTTTTCACCTGAAGCGAGTGCGTTATACATTAATGGCACAGCTTTGTTTAATGCAACAGTGAAGTTAAACGGCTTGTGCACACGTTGGCCCGATGGTTGCCCCGATTGCGGATCGGTTGGGACGGTAACGATGTGATCGAACTTTTGAACCAGCATCTCATCTTCATGACCTTCGACAAAAATGTCACCGACAGAATCAGCTGTAAAAGCACCTGCAGTGATGTGGCCCTGAGTTTGTCCTTCGATTGAGATGTAACATGGTGTTGGCATAGTCTTTCCCTAAATTATATTTGATGATGTTAATACCGAGATATAGCAGGAGTCATGCCAGTTTTTTATGTGATTGATTTAATAGAATATAAAAAAAAGTGATATTTTGCTGGGCAATTTGTTGCCCAGCATCGAGCAAGAAGTTGCCCAGCGGGCAAGATCTTGCTCGATTTTTATTAAGAAATTAATCGGTATAAATTATTTTGATTGATAACTACACCCCAAAATAATCTAGCGCGACTGTACTTTCGTCACTAAATTACCCTCACAATATTATTTATACGGGAATTGGAATTAAGCTTTCACAACACATTGAATTAACCTGAATACCGGATAAGCGAACATGCCTATGTAGATGCCTCAGGTAAGCAAGTCAAAGACGCTCAACTCGCCGTGAACCCATCCATGGGGGCTTGAACTGGCATCCATGCCAGTAACAGTTGGCTTACTTTAACCTGCTTACCTATTTATTTAATCGCAGCCTGAGTAAAGTGCACAGGCATGTAAGCGAATTTGCCCAATAACGCCAAACTTTACTCAAATAGCGTTAGTAGACAGATCCGTTGATAGCATATTTCGGTTATCGCCCTCGCGGCTATTTATTCTAACTTCCTAAACCATTAAAAGTAATTAAGCAGTTGACGGTAATAACCATTAGTTTGCTCAAGCTGAGCATGGTTGCCTTGGTCGATAATTTGGCCACGGTCGAGCACCACAATATGATCCATTTGCTGCAACATTAACGGTTTGTGGCTAATCAGGATTAATGTTTGATTATTAGCTGTAACATGAGCCATTAAATTATTGATTAACATTGATTCGGTGCGGCGATCTAAGCCCTTAGTGGGTTCATCTAAAATCAAGACTTGAGCTGGGCGCAGTAATAATTGAGAAAATTGCAATCGTTGCGCTTGGCCACCCGATAATCCTGTACCGGTCTGACCAAGCCAAGTATCGAAACCGTGTTTTAATGAATCAATGAAATCGAGCAAACCAGCTGCTTGACAGGCATCGCGTAATTGTTGCTTGCTGGCGTTGTTATTGGCCAAACGCAGGTTATCGCCAATAGTCGCGTCAAACAAATGCCCTTGTTGACTCATTAACGCGATATGGTCGCGCAATGATTGCCGTTCAATCAGGTTTAAGTCAAGGTCTGCGATGGTTAGATTAGCCGTTGGCCAAAAGCCCATTAGCACATTTACCAAAGTTGATTTACCTGCACCACTGGCGCCAATAATCGCCACTTTTTGACCGATTTTAATGGTTAAATCTATCTTTGATAGCACGTTTAATTGCACATTTGATTGAACATTCGACGGGGTATGTGGCGTACTACTGGCTTGATTCGGATAACTAAAGCTAAAATTATTAAAGCAAATATCACCGGTAACGACTTTAACAGTGCCATGGTCTTTTGGCACTTGGCGATCAATGATTTCAAACAGCCGCCTGGCACTGGCCAAGGTTTGCGGTAAGATCTGCAACGCCAAAGGCAACGCATTAACGGTTTCGAAACTGACTAAAATCAGTAAGGTAATTGCGACTACTATTTTTGGATCAAAAGCGACAGCTACGTTGCTACCCAAAGGCGCTAAATAAAGTAAACAAACCAATGCCACCAAATGAGTCACTAAAAAAGTCACGGCACTAAGCGCTGCATTGGTTTTAACGAATTGATACTGTAATTGATAAAATTTATCACTAAGCTCGGTGATAGTGCGGCTAACTCCCTGACTCATTTGGTATACTAACAGCTCCTTAATAGCACCAATGGCGCCAACCAATTCCAGTTTAAGTCGACTCTCTACTACCGATTTTTGCTTGGCACCCTCACGGGCGAGATAAAAGCTAATCAACGGTAACAGCAAGCCAATAACACTAAACACTGCCGCCATAATCAACGCCACCACCGGCGAAATTAACGCCAGCGTCACACAAACCACTGGCACACTAATGCTTGCGACGACCAGCGGCAATAAAACCCGTAAGTAAAAGTTGTCAAGCTGGTCGATATCTTGTTGCAAGCGCGCCAGTAGATCACCAGCACGTAGATCGAGTCGATAATAAGGTAACAAGGGTTCGAGTTGCTGGTAAAAATAATGCCGTAAATACGCCAGCGCATTAAAGGTCGCGCGATGAGTCAATACCCGTTCGCCATAACGGCCAACGCTGCGCACTATCGCTAAAAAACGAATAACCGCCGCTGGCGTAAAGTAATTAACGCTAATTCCGGTTGAACCCGCCATGGCCATCAAGGTAATAAACCACCCAGATACCGCTAATAAGCTGATATTGGCGACAATCGTCAATACCGACAACAATGCGCCTAGCATCATCAATGGCAGCTGCGGTTTAAGCAATATGATTAAGCGGATAAATACTGACATTGTTACTTACCTTCGCTGTGGCTTTCTTTTGGATCGGAACCTAAATCTAGGCTGAGCATTGCGGCGTAATAGCCGCCAAGTTCCAGTAATTGCTGATGATTGCCCTGTTCTATCACCTGCCCTTGCCCCAACACAATAATCTGTTTTGAGCCAACCACTGTGCTTAACCGGTGGGCTATCACAATCACCAAATGATCTTGGGCGTATTGATTTATTGCCCCGCTAACAATTTGTTCGGTGTCTTGGTCAAGATGACTGCTCGGCTCATCAAGAATGAGTACCGCCGGTTGTTGATAAAACGCTCGCGCCAATGCCAATCGCTGTGCCTGCCCGCCAGAAAGCCCTGCACCGCCCTCACCAACATGGCTGTTTATGCCAAGTTCTAGTTGCATCACAAACCCATTTAACCCTGCTTGTTGCAACGCCTTAATCACGCGGGCTGGCTCAAAATCGTCGCTCATCGCGACATTAAACGCTAATGAACCGTAAAAAATATGCCCTTGCTGCGCTATCCAGCCGCAATGTTGCAGCCAGTTATCACGATTAGCGCCAGTGAGCCGTTGGTTATTAATCAGTAGCTGGCCTTCACTGGCACTAATGAACCCTAAAATCAGCTCAATTAAGGTTGATTTACCTGCGCCACTTTCGCCAATAACGGCATAAATCCCCGGCCCCTCTAACACTAAATTAATATCGGTTAGTGCGGCGCTGCGATTAGGGTAAGAAAATTGTAGCTGCAAAAACTCAAGCCGAAATGGTGCATTAAAGGGCAACGCTGACGTTGAGTTAACAGACGCTGGGTTAACAGAGCCAGAGCTTACACAATTAGATGAAGTTGGTGTTTGCGCCAAATGAGGTTGTTGTAATAAATCGACCATATCGGCTGCCGCACTCACACCCGCCATTTTGGCGTGATACTGGGCACCAAGCTGGCGAAACGGCAAATAAAATTCCGGCGCTAATAACAATACCCACAAGGCCAACACGTAATCAACAGTGTCATAATAAAGCCTAAACCCTAAAATAACTGCGACTAACGCTATTGAAATAGAGGCCAAAAATTCAAGGAAAAATGACGACAGGAACGCCACTTTTAAAATCGCCATGGTTTGGTCACCATAATCATCGCTAATTTTTTTGACCGCGGCAATTTCGCGACGTGAGGCATTAAACAACTTAAGCTGAGTTAAGCCCTGTATTATGTCGAGAAAATGACTGCTCATTCGCAGTAATTTAGACCAATGTTGTTGATTGAGTTTTTGCGCTTTATGACCAATTAAGATCATAAAAAATGGCACCATTGGCGCGGTTAATAGCAAAATTAAGCCCGATTGCCAGTCAACCGGAAATACCGCGATTAAAATTGCCAGTGGGATCACGCTGCAATAAGCGACGACCGGTAAATAGCCAGCAAAATAATCCTCAAGCGAGTCAACACCTTGCTGTAATAAGTGGGCTAATTTTGCACTACCATGATTTTGGGTATAAG
>Ga0209292_1002056_pt1 | contig 23692 bp, 26 predicted proteins | sample GOMGulsemesocosm_2_FD_184634 | JGI IMG/M metagenome (GOLD analysis project Ga0209292, IMG submission 184634) | Methane-oxidizing microbial communities from mesocosms in the Gulf of Mexico - GOM9C Gulf of Mexico (SPAdes) (version 2) | ecosystem: Environmental > Aquatic > Marine > Cold seeps... | reverse complement strand
CACCGTACTGATCATAAACGCGAATCTAGAAGCAAAGCACAAGGAAAGAAGTTTTAACCTGAGCTTTTGAGTGCCGGTCGAACAGGTTATGCCACGCGGCAATTACCCATCGATATTCGTTTTTACTGATGTATGTTATTTTATTTTACGCGGAGGAGATACCTGCTCTTGTAAATCATTACTCCACTTACCAGCAACCTTGAAATGAGCGATGCTCCCCATCATGATAGCTTCAATCAAGTTGTGACTTAAGTATGCGTAAGTTCCTGGCTGTTTGAATATGTAGATTGCAGCACCAGCTGCTCCTGCTGCGATAGACCACGTCTCCTGGTCAGTAGCAGGGGTATCATTGAAACTTCCCGTTTCCCAAATATAATCACCATGACCGCCAATTAAGTGAGGATATGCCTGACGATTAGCTTGGCTGTGAACAATCAATACTGTTTCGCCTACCCTCGAAGTGAGAGCTTTGGAACCCGTCATGGCATTCATCACACCATTAAATGGTAGATGGGATGGGAGCAAGGTCTTCATCACCTCCAAGGTGTCAGCCATACCAGCAGGTAAATTAGGATAGCGTTTGTAATTACCTTGCTTATCTTTAGGCAGGTAGAAATCCTGACCGCCTATATAGAATAATCTGCTTGTCTAGTTATTGAAAATGAGAACATCTAAGAAAAAATATTAAGCCATTAAACACAATGCGGCACACAGTTTAAAAAACTGCCTTTTATATCCGATACATACAAGATTTATTTATAGTTAGAAATCATAATGATCTGAACTAAAAATAGAATAGATTCAGTATATCTTATTCTGTTAGATTAAATATTAATCAACATCAAGTGCATGATAGCAATATGGATGCTGTTAAATTAAAGCCCTATTGGGTATTAAGTTGAGTGCCTAGCCAGTTTAATCGATCCCACTGAGCCTGTTCATTATCAAACTTGTGCGTCGCGTCCTTGTACCAATGTATTTTCTTGGGATCGCTCCCGCTTTCAAAATATAACCTTGCAGCTTCATTGGTTACAAATTTGTCTTCAATTGCAAATTGGAACATTAGCTTTGCAGGTCTAGCATGCGCTACATAATACATACCGGTAAACTCATCCAGATCGCTTCTCTTTGCGTAACGCGCATAAGAGGGGAACCCAGCGATTAGAACATAGGCTTGAATACGATCCTCAATACCTGCCAAAATCCCTCCTAGCGTACCACCCCAGCTGTGACCGACATACCCGATACGGGTTGCATCTATCCGCCGATCCAAAGTTAGCAAGTCCAATGCACGCCGCAGATTAATGATAGATGTGATGAAATGCTTCCTGCTATCGGCAAACGGTGAACTAACCAACAGCGCTGCCACTCCAGTTTGCGCCAACAGTTTCGATTCTGCTAGGAATTGCGAGCGCCCTCCCATTCCCCAATGCACAAATATCACAGCTGGGACCGGTTGTTTTGCAACGGGTAGTATCAGATAAGCGTACACTTCCCTATTGTTGGCACCAGCAAAGGAAACATCGTAAACAGTGATACCGGCTTCATTGGATAATACCTTTTCCTGGAGATCAAGAGGCCTTTTCACATCATATTGGAACAGTGTATTGAGTTGGCTTATATCAGGTCGATGTTGTTGTGAAACTGGCATCATTGGTAATGAGGATAGGACTTTCTGCGCATCAGAGGCTTGCGCTACAGGCATGAAGCTAGTGATTAAATACACGAGTAGAAGCTTAACAATCCTTTTACTTTTAAGCGATTTCATCTGTAGCTCCTGTCAAATTGTAAGGAAGTCCTTATATCGCTCACATACCCTGCCACACGCTATAGCTTTAGATGGCTAGCAATTTAGAGCATTCTCTACGCTGGTGCCGGTATGGCTGCTCTTGACACAGGCTATGTGAAAACTCCGATCAAATAAAAAATAACCATTTTAATAAACTCCGTTATTCTCAATATTACTGATTGTATTAAATACAAAATAAATAAATGCATTGGAAATTCAAATTTCCTACCAATTTGGTAATTTTCACACAGTAATGACACATTGCGGACATGCTTCGTACGATAATTTGCTCTATGCGAATACTGCATTTGCTGACTATCCTCAGTGAAACGCTTTGTGCGGAAACACCTGTGGGGATTAAAAACACCCAATTGACTCTCGACAAATGCACCTAAACATTTTATTTTTATTATATATTTTTGATAACTAATTTATCAATCCGCCGTTTTTCACCTCAGCTATGATCCTATTAATACGTGGAATCAATAGTGTAGTAAGTGATTTTTTGAGTAAGACATATACTAAACGGGAGCGGAAACAGGCTTTTCACCGGCCACAATCAGCCCTAGCCATCCATGCTTTTTAAGAATTTCATAGGCTAGCGCTCAATCAGCGGAATTTTCGCTATAGCACTTATAGGGCTACCACCCTTAACATGAAGATTAAGGGAATTACACTTAAAGTCGAGGTCCTGCGCTACCGACTGGCGGACCCGGGGGATCACCTACTGGTGGACCTGTTGGGTCACCTACTGGCAGGCCACCGCCAGCATTACAACTAGCGACAGCATTATCTTGAAGTTCACCAGCATAACGAGGCCCGATAATATAAGGAAACACAGGACTTATACTGCCATCCTCAGCTGCGGCAACAGTGATATGATAGTGATAACCGCGTTCGTCATCGCTATGACCATTATATTGATCAAGATAATTTACATTGAGTGAGCTATCCCAGTAATAATCCTCAAAATAAAAGCCATTCTTTGCTATAAACTCATTCTGTGATGCTGAAATTATAGTTTCATCGAATGCAGGCCCAGAAGTAACGACAGTGGTACCTTGGGACACGTCATACTGATCATTAAGTACGCAGCTACGCGCTCCATCATCACATCCAACGATCGAATCATCGTAATTTCGAGTAACCCAAGAACTCTTAGCATAAACACCATTTTCTTGCCAAGGGCCGTAAATAGGATAACCATCGGCAGCATAACCAAAAATAGGAGAGTGCTTGGTTCCATCATCTCCAATAATCTCAGCGAGGCATGACGAATAAAAATGATGATGGTAGTCTGTCCCAGCCGCGTGACCACCACAAACGTCAACATCATAGACTTCAGCAACAGGCGCCAAATTAGACCAATATCCATCGGATGTATAAGTGAAGCCGTCACCCCAGTTATAAATGGATGAACCGTTAACCATTACACCAATTTTACTTAAGCTATTATCACAAGCTATTGTGGTTGGTACAGGCTCTAAAGGTAAGTATATAGTACGCTCATCTTCCGTTGGACATTCAGGTCCCGGAGGCCAGTAACCATAACCGTAATAAGCCGTGCAGTTGCTGTTACTGCGATAGCCGATATCTTCACCAAAAGATAGCACATCTCCTACCCTGGCAGTGGTAACGCCTGTTATAAAGTCATTACTTGCTCTAGGTCTATTATTCAAATCATCTAGAATAGTTTGAGTAACAGTGACATCATATTTCGGAATTCCCAGAGAGTTTACTACAACGAATTTCTTAGTATCTACAGTTACTTCACTCACTGATTGGACATCAACTTTCACACCCAAGCCCGTAGTAGAATCTATGATATGCTCAGATCGCTCGCCAGTAGTGTTTATAATCCAAACAGAGTCACTGATAGTGAATAGGTCAATATTTGAGTACCCTGATTCTCCTTCACCATTATAGGCTGTTATAGCTACATAGTAGCTGCTGCCTAGTGGGAGGACAGTTGCAAGCGAGAGTTGGGTGCCAAGATCAATAACAGCTATCGTTTGAGGTCCGGCGTAGGGGGCTAGAGCGTAATGTAGCTTATACCCTGTAGCCTCCTCAGTACTGGTCCAATCTACAGTGACAGTTTGATCGTCGACCAAAATACTCATAGAAGGTGCCGAAGGTACTGCAGCGTATGTCACTGAAGAAAACAACAGCAACAGAGCTGTAGATAGCAAAATAGAAGTAGATGTAGATGTATTTTTTGAAGACATAAGGCGAGTATTTCCCAATCCACGAATGAACCTAAAATAGGGCAATCCAAAATCAAGTTATGCCCTAAATCATGTCGCTCATACAGTTGTTTAAAAAATATATTGTGCCGACTTTAAACGTTGAACCACTTAATTATCACTCATTATTATGCACAACGCATTAAATATTTCAGATTGATATCGAGTTTCATCCATTTCGATAATGCCTACAAACTGATTAGCTGCAAAACCAAACCACAACCTATTGATTTATATAGCAACAAAAACAGATAAGACACCACAAATACAGCTAAAAAATGATGTTTATTGTTATATATCAGTTGGTTGAAAAAATTCCAGCCATGTCTGGGGGACAAGTGGTCGAAGCTTCTAATCCCGCTACTGCGACTATTTCTTTATATATTCAAGAAACTTGTAAGCCATTGTCATTAACCATTTTTTGCGCATCAAAAACCCATATTCTAGCCCAATCAACATTCTTTTAACTTGATTCGATAGCACTATCACAACGGGTAACTTTTTTATTCTGACGTGAAGTGCCAAATTTGTTTGTTTCAGAAGACACGCCCCCTATGTAACCACTTTACCGAAATATATATTTCGCTTTTGCTGACTCTTCAATTCTTATTGTATAAAATGGCCCCAGTAATTGGCTTCTGGTCAAAACGGCCTTACACCTATCAAGCCTATACTCTCAATAGCCCATCATGAAGATCGATTCCTATATCACTTTAATTTGCTGCTAGTACGGATATTTTGGCACAATTTATTGGATATTTATGATTGAAATGCGTAAACGAAAAAAACCCTATATTATTCCTTCACAACCGCAGGCGTTAATTGACGTCATTCGAGTGCTAGATAGTAAGAACGCATCCGTTGATCGATTGGTCCCTATCATAAAGAAAGACATCTCTCTTTACTCTGCTGTACTAGCGACGGCAAATACACCCGTTTTTGGCGGTAGAGGCAGAGTAACTAGCCTGAAAGAAGCATTATTGCGTATTGGGTTTAACAAAATGTTAACCATATTACGGCTTATCTCCCTCAAAAATTCATTTTCCCAAGAGCTAGATCTGAAAATTTTCTGGGAAACAGCCACACAAGTTGCTGATCTGACGGTAAGCATCTCAAAATTAATCTCCAATGCTAGCGCTGATGACGCGTACTCTCTTGGCATGATGCACAATTGCGGCATCCCGATGATGTTAGAAGCAGTCAACCATTATCCACAATTTATCGATGAAATAGACACTGCAGTGCTGGATACATGGCTTGATGCAGAAAACGACAGTTTTGGCATGAACCATATTCAAATAAGCTACGAAATTGCTGAACGTTGGCTCATGCCAAAAAACGTATCCCATGCAATTATACTTCAAGCGACTAGGATCAGAGATTTAGAGCTTAAAAGCAGTGATAACGAATCGGTAAAGTTACTACTTTGCGCGCTGATTTTAGCAAAAGATATCAGCAGCGCTTATCGTCAACATTGGCATATTTGTGAAACTGGGGAAATAAGTAGTCAGCTTATCCCTGTCTTGGCTTTTGCTGGAATATCCGAAACGGATTACGCAGAGTTGCGTGAAGAATACCACCAAAAACTAAGCACCCTATGATTAGTACACTCTCATTATCAAAGTAGCTTTGTTCTTTTTGTAGCAGCAATGTTATTAGTGAATAAGTTTATTCTCATCGTTTTATTTGTAGATCTGTATCAAAACAATAAAGTGATTGCTATTGGCTTACTGTTTACAGTTTCTGGATTTTATTTTGAGCTAAAAGATACTCCAAATTTTGATCTAATCTCTCTTGGGGTCGTAGCCTTCACGTTATTGATTATTTTTGGTAATCTCAATGAAAAATACAAAACAGCGTCTAAGTTAAAATAAACAAAAGCTGACAAAAGCTAAAAATCTCTATATCTCAGCAAGCGCATCTTTGCGAACTCTATTTCAGACGTTCTATTCTTATCAGTATCAGTATCGGTACCGGGCCTATAAATACCAAACTTCAAATGAGGGTTGCCGCATAGAGGCAGATCCATTGGAACAGCATTCAAAACCAGCTCACCGTTTATTACAACAGAGATATTAGCTGTGTCGTGAGTATCAATAATCCATCGGACTTGTTGCTGCTGTAGTAAAATGTCACTCACTAATAGGTTTAATGAATGCTGTTGTGTCTCCCCCTTTGCTTTTAGCCAAACTAATAATTCCCCATCGTCCGCTTTTAACATAGCCGCAGGTGATGTATTACAGCCCTTTTTATAATTGTGCAGTTGAAAAAAAGTTTCCCTTGAACCATTAAAGCCCTGCAGAATCTTAAAGCTGAAGTCCAATTGATATTGCTTGTTACGCTCAAGAATTGCTGTTTGCTTTAACTCCGCCCTCTCCCAATAAGGTGCACTATGGCGTTTTCGCTTATCAGACGAGCATAAACCCACATCGTTATGTGCTAACTTGAACGTAAAGACAGTATCATCATTTAACTCTAAAACCTGTAAAGACTCAGCATTAGGCAAACCGCAGTTATCAAAAAATGCTTGTCTAGCACTCTCGCCATTAAACAAATTTTGATCAAAATATATCAGCTCATCGATTTTATCTTTAAAAAGTATAAGTATGATACTAATGCCAAAAATGATTAGGACAACCAGTCTCTTTTTATTCATATAGCGCTACACTACTTTTGCCCCCTTAAAAAATCGGAGTAATATTTAATGAAAAGGATAGTAACGGGAGTCTTGATTGCTTGCTTTGCAACATTCAGTTCAGCCCAAAATTTAATCTCAACAGAGGCAAAGAATGTATATCACAGCGAACTAAATGTCTTTGTAAAGCGGCTTATTGATGACACTAAAACTGACATTAGTGCTGCAAAGCTCACCTGGCACCCTAAAAAACAGGCGTGGGTGAAGCAAATAGTTCTATATAACAATTTTCCAAACAGCGAAAAACTCGATAAGCAACTTAACTATGTGCTGAGCATTAAAGTACCCAGTAACAAAGGCGCTAGACCTTGGGAGGGATACAAACAAAAGTTCTTCCAATAACAACCTGATCCCCGCTTTGTTTGTATTCAATCAAGCTTGGTTGATATCTCAGCGAAAAGAAGAACACCACAGATACGAGGGTTTAAGTTTTTAGGTATTCTTCTTTCAGCTTGCTGATGACCCACTGCTGCAGTTGATCATCGTTGTACCTAGGATGCCAAGCGGCAATCACATCAAAAGGTTCAGGAGATTGATCTAGTTGAATTTCAATTAAATTTGACCCTTTAATCGCTCTTGAGGGTAGGAATGCAATACTATCTGTTGTCTCCAAATACATTGGCACTATCGAGAAGCAAGGGGCCGACACAACCACGTTCCGCTTTAAGCCAAAGTGTTTAAACCAATCATCAATAGAACCTTTAAAGTTTGGCCGTGAAGGCGAGGCTATAATGGTAGGATAGCTGGCAACTTCGGCTAAAGAAGGGGCTAGCTGTGCTATAGAAGAATTGGCAGATGTCACACAAACGTGATGCTCTGCAAACAGTTTTAAGGTGGGATAAGCCTTTGGAATGTAATCGGGAAAAGCAATCGCTAGGTTTACTTTTCCGCTTTCCATCAATTCAGGTAATGAGTCGATCTCAAAATCACGCACAATGATTTTTAAGTGAGGTGACTGGCATCTTAACTTGGAGATCAACGACGGTAATACCACTTGCTGAGCGTAATCTGTCGCGGAGATCACAAAAGAGCCGCCGATGGTTTTAGGGTCAAATCTTTTCGGAGATAATAGCGCTTGAAAATCAAGTAACAGCCTATCTATTTCAATCGAAAGCGATTGTGCAAAAGGCGTCGGCACAAAACCATTGGTTTTTCTCAAAAACAACCTATCGTCAAAAACATCGCGCAATTTTTTGAGCTGTTCACTGACCGCCTGTTGGGTTAGCCCTAATTGAGCCGCAGCTTTAGAGGCATTTTGCTCCCTCATCAACGCTTGAAATATTCTTAATTGCTTTATATCTAATCGATCTATTTTACTCAAAACATCCCCTTGTGATTAGCGCTGAACGAACCACCAAAACCAAAAATTATTGTATCACTTACAAAATATTGTTGTTTCTATTTGTTCACTGCCTTCGTTAAGATTCTTGCACACTTTAAACCCGCATATGGAGCAACACATGAAAACAGTCTTATTAATTGGTGCCTTAGGCAAAATGGGGCAAGCCGCTTTAACTGGTCTAGGTAAGCACAAAATCATCAGCGCAGGTCGCTCTGGTGCTGTTGACCACATCGTAGATATCACTAGTGAAGCATCTATTAGAGCACTCTTTGAAAAAGTGGGGCATTTCGATGCACTGGTCAATACCGTTGGAGCTTGTGAATATGCGCATTTTTCTGACATGACAGAAGCTCAGTGGATGAAAACCGTTATGAGTAAAATGATGGGGCAAATTAATTTAGTGCGCATCGGCCAAGATTACATTGCCGATCACGGCTCTTTTACTCTGATCAGTGGCATATTCAATGTCAAGCCGATTCCATTTGCCATTGCTGATGCCACCACCAGCGGTGCTATCGATACTTTTGTTAAATGTGTCTCACTAGAAATGCCAAGAAATACCCGGATTAATGTAGTTAATCCTACGGTATTAGCCGAGGCCTGGGATGTTTACGGCGATATGATGCCAGGTTTTGAGCCCGTTCCTAGCACATTAGTCGGAAAAGCTTTTGAGCGCTCTGTTGATGGTTTTATTAACGGTGAAGTTCTTTTTGTAGATGCGTAACTTATACCTGAATCCGTGATTTCAGAGTGAGAACAGATTGTAAGATATTGGTTTTTGCGATGGAATAGAAAAATCTGAGCTGCACCCTTAGGTTCAGTGGGTATTTTTCTAACCGCCGTAGAATCAAGAGCTTGCGCTATGTGGTGCTGTGAAGTCACTGATTCAGGTTATAGACAATCTAGAGATATTAAACTGTTTTATAGACTGTTTAATATCTCGCTAGGAACTCCTGCGAGCACTTCGTCACCGAATATCAGGTATCTATAACCTGCCCAATAGGCAGCACCGCCAGCTCAAACCTCTCTTTGAAGTGAATTGATAAACGCTGTGCAGCGCCGATAATAAGTATAAAGGAGAAATTACCCTTTAAAGAGCACCAACTAGACAAAAAAATAAACCTCATTGATAAAAAATCCGCTAGACTTGTGCCCAATAATTTCTCTTTTATCTGCATTTTATTAGGAGCATTGAGTGTCAAAAACGCTGTCCAATCCTGTCCCAAAACTAGCCGCACCTGTGGCCAAAAAAATCCCACACACTATGACCATGCACGGCCATCAACGGGTGGATAATTATTATTGGATGCGCGATGACAAACGCAGTGATGCAACTATTTTGGCTCACCTTAAGGATGAAAATAATTACGCTGACGCTATGCTAAGTACACAAAAGCCGTTGCAGGAGTTGTTATTTAGTGAGCTTAAAGCCCGCATTGTCAAAGACGATAATACAGTACCGGTAAAAGACGGCAAGTACTGGTACCACAGCGAGATTCACGGCGATCAAGAGTACTCAAATTATTACCGATCAACTAGCTTTAGTGGCGACAACAAAACCTTGTTATTAGATGTTAATGAGCGAGCAGACGGCCATGAATTTTATGACTTAGGTGACTTGTCGATAAGCCCTAATGATCAAATCATGTCTATCTCTGAAGATACTGACAGTCGCCGCATATACACTATTATTTTTAAAGATTTATGTACCACATCTGCCGCACAACAGCCTTACTTAGTAGATACATTATCTGAAACAGAAGGAGAAGTGGTTTGGGCTAACGATAATCAAACCCTCTTTTATGTTAAAAAAGATCTAGAGACCTTGTTAGGCACACAAGTGTATCGCCACAAGTTAGGCACGCCGCAAACAGATGATGTGCTGGTGTATGAAGAATACGACCATAGTTTTTATATGGGGTTAGGCAAAAGCCGGGATGATTCCCAAATCTATATTTGTTTAGACGCCACAGAGTCAACCCACTACCTTGTGCTAAGCGCAGATGAGCCTGATAGCGAGTTTGTTGAGCTATGTCCCTATCGTGAACAGCACGAATATAGCGCCGACAAAATGGGCGAATTCATTTATATTGTCAGCAACTACCAAGCCAAAAACTTTCGGTTGATGAAAACCACCGCAGATCAAATTGATGATATCGATCGCTGGCAAGAAGTGATTGCGCACCGCAAAGATATATTGTTAGAGGGGGTTGAATTATTTCATAACTTCATGGTGATCACTGAACGTGAACATGGCCAAATTCGTTTTATAGTGCACACCACACAAGGAAAAAACGCCGGCCAGCACTACCCTTTAGCGTTTGATGACCCTTGCTATTTTGCCTGCCTTGCCGACAACCCAGAACCCCAAAGTAATACCGCGAGATTATATTATTCAAGCTTAACCACACCCGGTTCACTGTTTGAATTTGAGCTAGCCACTGGTGAGCGCAAGTTGCTTAAGCAGCAACAGGTATTGGGTGACTTTAACCAAGAAAACTATCAATCAGAGCGACTATTTATTAGCGCGCGTGATGGTGTCGCGGTACCCGTATCGATCGTTTACCGCAGCGATACCTTTAACAAGGATAGCAAAAATCCACTGCTGCAATACGGTTATGGCGCATATGGCATTACCATAGATCCCAATTTTTCCAGCCAGACGTTAAGCTTACTAGACCGCGGTTTTGTGTATGTTATCGCCCATGTTCGCGGCTCAGAAATGCTCGGCAGGCAGTGGTACGAAACGGGCAAAAAAGCACATAAACAAAATACCTTTAATGATTTTATTGATGTCACTAAAGCCTTAGTTGAGCAAGGTTATGGCGCTAGTGATAAAATATTCGCATCCGGCGGCAGTGCTGGCGGCTTGTTAATGGGGGCAGTGCTCAATCAAGCCCCAGAGCTATATTTAGGCATTGGCGCACATGTCCCTTTTTTAGATGTATTAACCACGATGCTCGATGAAAGCATTCCACTGACCACCAATGAATATGACGAGTGGGGCAACCCGAACGAAGCAGACGCCTATCAGGATATTTTAGCTTATTCGCCTATCGATAATATCAGCGCCCAGCACTACCCCAACATACTGGTCACTACCGGCTTACACGACTCACAAGTGCAATATTTTGAACCAATGAAGTGGGTGGCAAAAATGCGCGAACTGAAAACAGATAACAACTTGCTGCTGTTTAAAACCGACATGGATGCGGGTCATGGGGGCGCATCTGGGCGTTTTAAGAGTTTAAGGGAAAAAGCGTTGGAGATGAGCTTTTTTATCTCGTTGTTGAAGAAGTAACAGGGATTAGGTCATGGGTCGTTAGCCGTTAGGCGTTAGGCGTTAGTCGTTAGTCATTAGTCGTTAGTCGTTAGTCGTTAGTCGTTAGTCGTTAGGCGTTAGTCGTTAGGCGTTAGGCGTTAGGCGTTAGCCGTTAGCCGTTAGCCGTTAGTCGTTAGTCGTTAGTCGTTAGTCGTTAGTCGTTAGGCGTTAGTCGTTAGGCGTTAGTCGTTAGGCGTTAGTCGTTAGGCGTTAGCCGTTAGCCGTTAGCCGTTAGCCGTTAGTCGTTAGGCGTTAGGCGTTAGGCGTTAGTCACAGCATAGTTGGGCATTAGCATATGGGTACATCAGCGAATACACACTGTTACCGAAAAATAGCAAGACTAGCGTGTCAAAACCTTATTGTGCAACGCCAACTTTAGATCTTTCATTAATTGCTCGTGCCACTAACTATCTTCAATACAGTGCAAATTGTTGACGCCGATTTTTCGCTAGCAAAGATAAACGCTATATTTAATTCTCTATTGCCTCATAACAGCGTAGAATTGGCGCCCTTTAGAAAACAAGGTCTGCACTGCGGTGCACTAACAGAATAAATTATGAAACTAACAGAAAAAGCTTCAATCACTAACGCGTTACTCGTCTCCATTTGCACCCCAGAGCTTAACGGTGATGAGGCCGTTGAATCACTCGCAGAACTTGCACGCTTAGTCTCAACACTGGGCTTTAAAGTGGTCGGTAGCCAAACCCAAAAACTCAGCTCCACCCAGCGAGCCAATGTACTCGGTGCCGGTAAAATGGCTGATATCGCCCAGCTTACCGGCAATCAAGGTGAGGCAGAGGAGCGCGAACAAGAGCTTGAAGTCCCTTCTGATCAAATCGATATCGCATCGATGCCGGAAAACATCTCATCAGAAAACCTACCCTATGGCTGTGCTGATGTTGTTGTCTTTGATTGCGATTTAAGCCCCTCTCAGCTACGTAATGTCGAGAACCAACTCGGCGTAGAAGTGTTTGACCGTACCGGCGTTATCATTGAAATCTTTAGTCGCCATGCCCGGACTAAAACCGCCAAATTGCAAGTTGAAATAGCGCGCCTTAACTATGTCGCCCCACGACTGCGTGAGACATCAACGGGCGATAGAGATCGCCAAATGGGTAAAGGCGCTGGAGAAACCAACCTAGAGCTAAACCGTCGTAAAGTACGCGATCAATTAGCCGCGCTCAAGCACGAGTTGGCTGAAGTTCAAAAGCAGATGCAAGGACGACGCACACAACGCTCTGAGCACTTTTGTGTCGCTTTGGTAGGTTACACCAATGCGGGCAAATCATCATTGATGCGTGCCATCACGGGAAGCAATGTCGAGGGCGAAAATAAACTTTTCGCCACGCTTGATACCACCGTTCGCGCTTTATACCCAGAGACTCAGCCACGGATTTTAGTCTCTGATACAGTTGGTTTTATTAAAAAACTTCCCCATGATTTGGTCGCCTCATTCCATTCAACGTTAGCAGAAGCACATGATGCCTCACTATTACTCTATGTGGTTGATGCATCCGATCCGTCGTTTCGTACCCAGTTAGAAATTGTGCATCAAGTACTCGGCGAAGTCGGCGTAACTGACAGCGAAAAGTTACTGGTACTGAACAAATCAGATCTACTCAGTATTGAGCAACAACAAGCACTGATGGAAGAGTTCCCGGATGCCATGATGACCTCAGCACGCAGCCCTGAGGATGTGAGTAAACTACACCAGTATATCAAGAGCATTTCTATCGGTGGAATGATTGAAGAAGAAGTCATTGTCCCCTATACCGCCAAAGGTATCATCGGTGAAATTCGATCAGTGATGAGTGTCACAAAAGAAGAATATGAATACGAACATATTAAACTCACCGTGCGATCCAGTGCCATTAATTTAGCGAAACTAAAAAAGCGCATGGATACCTTAGCGGGAAAAAAAGAATCAGCGGGCAGAGACAAATGGCGCTACAGAGGCTAACGGCTTAAAGTTACGAGTAAAAGCCTCCCCATTGTAGGTGCAGTTTCGTCTGCAGATAAGAACAGACAATTCTCTAGATATAAAGCCTATTGCTTTATCGAGTAGTCATATTTATTGGTAATGGCTTGAATTACGTTCTCATTTTTAAGCTTCGTGACTGCTGCGATTAACGCGGTTATTTTTTCCTGATCTGCTGTTTTTTTTGAATATACCAGATGAAGTTCTAACTTTTTAACTAATAGTGCCTCCCCCAATTCATCTGGGGGATAATTCAGTTCTCTTAACGCCCCAAAGACATTTGCCTTAGGGCCAATTAAGAAATCAATCCGACCCAAAATCAACATCTTAAGCATTCTACTGTATTTTCCTCCTTCGCTTTTTTGTACATCTAGTCCTTCCATAATTTGCGAAACTATTACCGATTTGCGAAGGTAGCCCACTCTTTTTCCTGCTATTTCACGCAAATTTTTAACGCGGGTCCCTTTTCTTCCAATCACAATAAAATTTACACTCTGGACACTAATCAGTGGGGTAGCAATTTCGTTTACTCTCTTATTTGGCACTAATAGCGCGAGGTCCGTTTCTCCCGATTTAAGCATCCGCATAAGCCTAGGAAAAGGGACAAGACTGTTGTTATAATTTAATCCAGCCTCCTCAGCAATTTTATTTACAATCTCGTACGAGCTTCCCAAAATCACCCCGTATTCATCTACAAACCCTCTGGGATGAACATCGACAGTGGTGATTCTTATATCAGTTGCAAATACTTTAGAAAACAAGAACAACATAGTTAACGTTACCAAAACAACCGGTATTGTTGTCCACTTCTTTGGTTTATTCATCGGCTCTCTCCATGAATGATGTCATGCAGTTTAAGTAGCAGACACACCATTAATCATGCCAATTACATCCGTTATTAAAGTTTACTATACATTCAAATAAACGTTGGCCATATTTTTAAAATATGGCCAACACTGTGTCAGGACAGCTGTCACCTAATATTTACTGAGAGCTATCGTTATAACACTAGTACACAAAATCGTGTTTCAACCTACAACTCATACAAACTTTGAATTATCTTGAGCCGTTGGAACTAGCATTTCCATTTGATACTTAATCAAACATTTCACTGGGGCTTGTGCTGGCAGTACAATCCCCATAACAATTGTCCTAATATTAGCTAAAGCTCTTAATACAATACCTTAATTGTTGGATCTATTTACAAAGGTCAAATAACCTTTAGCACCCGCTTACATGCTGAATATCCATTTGGACCAAGATATTCAATATACTTATACAGATTGGCAGACGTTCGCCAAGGCAAATAACTTGCAAGTGAGTATGAGCAGACGCGTAAAATGCCATGACAACGCAGTAGCTGAAAATTTTTACTCAAACTTTAAGAAGGAACGAACTAAGCGCCGTATACATAAAACAAGGGATGGAACCAAGGCAATTATCTTAAACCGTATTGAGTTATTCTATAACCCTAATCGCAGGCATGGTACTAATGAAAGAGTAAGTCCTAAACAGTTTGAAGATACCTACATCGAGAAAATCAAAACAGTCTACTGAACTGTGGTCTTATCAACGCTCTATGACATCCATGTCATCGCATTGCACCTTACATCCAATAGAAAATTTCGGCCTATACTGCCAATCTCCGAACCGATGAAACCCACCCTCAGCTCTGGGAAGCCATTCACACCGATTAGTGTCGGCAGCAACTATCGTTAGGAGCATCCGAGCAGGCGCGGCGCATGACGCTTTCCCTGTTTCCAGCGACGAACAGCCGATACCGAGACACCTATCACCTGCTCAAAGAATTATTAAGTCCTCCCAGTAGCATCCACAGTTGCTTTAAATTGGCAGTACAATATTCAACGTCACAAAAAGGTACTTATACTATAATGCGATTTGATTGGTGCTGAATCGGGCAACTTTTGGGGATTAATTTAATGCGCTGGTTCGTCCCCTATTTCCGCCATCTTTTGTTCAAGTTGTAAGGTCATATCACTCACCACATCTTCGTACTCGGGGTCACTATATACACTAAACAACTCAAGAGGATCTTTTTCACAATCGAAAAGCTCCCACTCCGTATCTTCGCCACCATGATTGGTGCCGGGTAAATCATAGCCTTCGTTATACCAGTATATGAGCTTGTAGCGCTGATTGCGGATACCGTAGTGTGAATACGCATTGTGATCTGGGTCGCGATGCATCCAGTAGCGATGATAGGCGACATCTTGCCATTCACCGGCTAAATTATTCGCCAATATGCTTCGAAAGCTTTTTCCCTGCATATAACTGGGAGTTATCAGCTGGGCAAAGTCAAGAAAGGTGGGGGCGAAATCAACGTTGCATATGACATTTTTGCAGACTTCTCCCGCATTTATCTCTTGCGGAAAACGAATAAGGAACGGCATTTGGAATGACTCTTCGTACATAAACCGTTTGTCAAACCAGCCATGTTCGCCAAGGAAAAAGCCTTGATCTGAGGTATAGATGACAATGGTATTGTCCGCTAAATTGGCATCCTCAAGATAATCGAGGACTCGGCCAACACTTTCATCGATAGACTCTATCGTGCGCAAATAGCGTTTTAGATAACGCTGATATTTAAAATGGCTCAATTCCTTTTGGGTGGTAAAGGTAAAAATCTCACCGCTATCTTTATCGATTAACCGTAAACTGGTCACATCTGTTGGGTTTGGGACTTTTCGATGCGTGCTACTTTGCATGGTTCGCTCACCGACTTCCCGTCCGCCCTCTGGCTGCACCAAACCAAGATCGGCATACTTCATATCATCCTTGATACGCATTTTCGCCTCAGTGGCGGCTTTGGCACGATGGCGATAATCGTCATCAAAGGTTGAAGGTATTTTGATATCTTCTTGATATAAACCGCGGTTTTTCGGATGTGGTTCCCACTCGCGATGAGGCGCTTTATGGTGACACATTAAAAAAAATGGCTTTGATTCATCTCGTTCTTCTAGCCATTGCAAACTTTTGTCGGTGATGATATCGGTTGCATAGCCAGGTACTTCTATCTCTTCACCCATTTCGATCATTATTGGATCAAAGTACTCTCCTTGGCCTGGTAAAACGGACCAAAAATCAAAGCCTGTGGGCTCGTGCTGCTTCCCTTCGCCCAAGTGCCATTTGCCGATCATCGCCGTTTGATACCCGCCCGTGCGCAAATGTTTAGCAACGTTTGGCAGACGATTATCAATATGTGTATCTAAGGTTGTGACACAGTTAACATGATTGTAAGTGCCAGAAAGAATTGCAGCACGACTCGGGGAACAAATAGAATTGGTCACATAGCAATGATCAAAACGCATACCTTCATTTGCAATACGGTCTATGTTTGGCGTTTGATTGATACCTGCGCCATAACAACTGATCGCTTTTGCGGCGTGATCATCAGCCATGATGAAGATGATATTAGGTTGCTTGGTCATATTAGCTGCCTTTAATACGTTGAGACGCCCAGTGTAAATAGGCCATAATTATAAAAATCTAGATTAGGTTCTGCAGGTTTAGCATTTTAGCTAGCTAGGTGATATTTCGACGCAATAACGCTTTTTTATTGCTTCTATCAAAAACATGCATGTTTTGTGGGTTAAGCCGAATACGTAATTCTTGCCCCTGTTCTGGGTGCTTTGTACCATTGACCCGAGCAGACATAGTCTCTCCTTGAATACAAAGATTTAGCAATGCATCAGCACCTAGCAGTTCCGCCAAAACGACCTTTGCTGTTACCACCCAGGGATCATTCAGACCTTCTCCTGCTTTCATTATCATCAAGTGTTCAGGACGAAACCCGACATTCACCTGCTCAATTCCTGTGATATCAAAACCGGGTAGCTCTGATAAATTAAATTGTGAATTGACACTTGACCAGCCGCCGCTACTATTGAGATCCATAGCTATAATATTCATCGCTGGACTGCCAATAAAGCCAGCGACAAATTCAGTTGCTGGAGAATCATAAACTTCCCGAGGACTGCCAATCTGCGCAATAACACCCGCTTCCATCACCACAATCCGATCTGCCAGTGTCATCGCTTCCACTTGATCGTGGGTAACATATACCGAGGTAACCCCTAATTTTTCGTGTAACTGTTGCAGTTCCATACGCATTTTTACGCGTAATTTTGCATCTAGGTTGGATAGTGGTTCATCAAAAAGAAAAACTTCAGGGGTACGTACAATTGCCCGCCCAATAGCGACACGTTGACGCTGTCCGCCTGATAATGTGCCAGGTTTACGCGCTAGATATTCGGTCAAACCCAGCATGTCAGAAACCGTTTTCACACGTTCGGCGATTTCATGCTTGGGCATTTTTTGCAGCTTCAACGCCATCCCCATATTTTCAGCAACCGTTTTGTGTGGATAGAGTGCATAGTTTTGAAACACCATCGCGACCCCTCGATCTTTGGGATCGACGTTGTTCATTTTTTCCCCACCGATCAAAAGCTCGCCCGTGGTGATGCTTTCTAGCCCGGCAATCATACGCAGTGTTGTCGATTTTCCGCAGCCAGAAGGTCCCAGTAATACCAGAAACTCGCCATCCTTGATTTCAAGACTAAAGGACTCAACCGCAATACTGTCGCCATAGGACTTACCAATTTTTTGTAACGATACATTAGCCATTGTGATCTACTCTTATTTTCCTGAACCAGCCGTCAAGCCGCCAAGAATTTGTTTTTGGAATATTGCCGTTATGATCAAAACCGGAATAATGGCAAGCACTGTTGCGGTTGAAATTGTCTCCCATGGGAATGAAAACTCTCCTGGATACAACGAGATACCAACAGGGGCAGTACGCATAGCATCTTGTGTCATTAAAACTAATGAAAGTGGGAACTCGTTCCACGAGAAGATGAAAACAATCAATCCTGTGGCGACAAAACCTGGCCATGAAAGAGGCACTATTATCATGAAAAATATACGCATAGAACCCATGCCATCAAGTCTTGCTGCCTCCTCGATCTCCACGGGTAGCGTCTTGAAATAACTCGCTAGCATCCACACGGTAAAGGGCAAAAACAAACCACTGTGCGCCAATATCAAACCTAAATAACTGTTCAACAAATTCAAATTAAGGAATGTTTGAAACAGTGAAGGCAGTAGGGATATAGGCGGAAACATAGAGACGGATAAAATAATAATCATCAGTATGGAGGCGTACTTCATCCGCAGCCTTGATAGCGCATAACCTGACAGCCCTCCCACCAATAAAGTGAGTATGGTGCAACCTAAGCCAACGATGAAACTATTCAAAATATAGCGTAATAGCTCTGGGCTATCCGTGATAATTGACCAATAATTATCAAGTATTAAAGGGTCGGGCCAGTACTGCACAGGCCATGCATAAATACCTGCGGTGTTTTTCAAAGACGTTAGGATCAGCCAAATGATGGGAAAAAAGGAAATCACTACTGATAATCCAACGAGTAGATATAAACCGACTCTCGGGCGAGTATTCATAGCTTAATCCTTCTCCTTTAGCATAAAGATATAGAGCAAACTTAACGCGAAAATAACGGCAAATTGAACCACCACAATAGCGGCACCCGCATTAAACTCTACAAACTCAAATATCACCTTATATGCATATAATGACAGCGTTTCTGTCGCTGAGTCAGGGCCGCCATCGGTTAAACTAAAGGGTAATTCGAACGTTCGTAAAGCATCCATTGAACGAATAATTAATGCCACCATGATGGAACCTTTCAACAAAGGCAGCGTTATTTGACGAAACTCCTGCCAACGTGTCATACCATCCATGCGACCCGCTTCAAACAAATCGCGGGGTATTGACTGCAATCCTGCCAAAATAATGAGCGCCATAAACGAACTGGTTTTCCAAATCGACACAACCACCATTGACAACAGTGCTAAAGTTTCATCACCGAGCCAATTTAACGGGGCATCGATCAGTCCAGATTCTAAACCTACCGCATTAAATAACCCGTAATCTGCGTTATACATCCATCGCCAAATTAGCGCATTCAGTGCAGTAGGTAACGCCCAGGGAAACAGCACTGCCAGCCGGGCGAGCCCCTTGCCACGAAAAGTTTCGTTCATCAGCAAAGCCAAGCCGATACCCAGCATGAGCTCTAGGGGTATTGAGATTGCTGTGAATAATAATGTGACCGAGAGAGAATTCCAAAAGCGATCATCTGACATCAACGCGATGTAGTGTTTAAAACCTACAAACTGGTAAGGCTCATAACCATCCATACTGGATTGGCCAACGCTTAATACAAAAGATTGTAAAACGGGATAGATCAAGATGAGCGCGATAATAAGAAATGTCGGCGTGACAAAACTGATACCAATTAACTGAGTGCGTCGCTCAAGTGTATTAAAGAGTGCCATTACTAATAACCCCACAATAGCGAAGTAGAAATACCGGAATCTATAGACACAGATTCCAGCACCATTGATTTAAGGTCTATTTAGCTAACAGTTTTTCAATACTTGTCTGCGCTTGGTTTAGCGCTTGCTCTACCGTTTTTGATTGGTGCAATGCACTGGTGACTGCAATTTGCATGACTTCAGAGACTTTCGGATACACACCGCCTGCTCTGGCAGAAGGACGTACCAGTCCTGCTGCATAAGACTTGCCTAATTGCTGGATGACCTTACTATCCTTCATGGCTTCGTCATCATAAACATTCATTAAACCTGGGCTTTTCGATGAGTTTACAGCAGCAGACAATTGCGATTCATAACTGGTCATAAATTTAAGCAGCTTCACCGCGGCTTCACGATGCTTGGTATTGGCGTTTACAGCCAACAAGAAACCACCCATGGCCGTGGCTGGCGCATTGGGATGCTCAGAAAAATATGGGTTGCGGGTAAAATCAAATTTTCCATTGACGGGGCTATCATCGGCACTTAAAGGTGAATATGCAAAATCCTGCACCATTAAGAATACTGACCGGCCTTGCTGAAACAACGTACGGGCATCATCAGGGCGCATGTTCAGTATCGATTTGGGCGCAATTTTATGTTTGTAAATCATATCCACCATGGTTTGAGTGGCAACAATCGCCTCTGGTGAATTCACATTAACCTTACCCTCTTCATCAAAAAATGTGGAACCATTGCCATAAGTGAACGACAACCAGTTCATAAATAGGCCTTCTATTTTTGCCCACATGGAAACGAAACCCACTAAATCAGGGTTATTTTCACCGGCAAGGATAGTCTGAGAAGATGAGATGACCTCTTCCCAAGTTTTAGGTACTGGTAATTGGTATTTTTCGAGTAGATCACTGCGATAGAAAAACTGGGTCCCGTCTACATACAAAGGTACTCCATAGACTTTGCCATCAACGGTCGCTGCTTCTAGAAACGAAGGGTTAAATTGCGCCATTTCCTCTTTTGTAAAGTCATCGTTGATAGGCGATATCCAGCGGCGTTGCGCAAATTCACCCGGCCAAATAACGTCAACCGCAAACACATCTGGGGTTGGACTACGCGCCATCAAACTGGTGACATAGAGCTTTCGAGATTCACTGGGGACATCAGATATTTTTAACCACTCAACCTTAATACCAGGGTTTGAAGCTTCAAAACTCTTTAATGCTGAACCTACCGCTGCACCGTACCCACGAGAGCCAATAGAAAGAACTAAACTTTCTGCGAGAACTATATTTGACAGTAACATGGTAGATACCATCGCGATTGCAATCGTACCTTTTTTTATTATTTTCATAAACGCTCCAATTTTATAATAGACTAGCCAGTCTTTTAAAGTAAGGTGACCGACGTCAAACCCTATTGCGTATAACTATTTTTGCTATGCAACTCCAACTCCTTTTTAGTGCTTTCAAGTGTTGAGCGAATTCGCTCGATATGAATAATTTCGTCTCGTACAGGTACCGCTGCCTCTGCCACTGTCAGCAGAGCCACCAATTTCCCATCAGGTGCTGTGATCGGTATTGAAAAGCGACGAATACCTTTTGAATTTCCCATCATGTCAAATTGCATTGAATGCCTGTCTGTCTTGAGTATCTGCTGGCGTGCTTCACTCCAATCTAAACGCGTGCCTTTCACGCCCACTTCATAGAAGCGAGACAAATCCCAACTGCTTTCAATTTCACTCATATCACAATGGGCCAAAACCAATCGTGAGATTGAGTCAAGTTCATAAGTAGAGCGAACATAACCGGGATGGGCTCTTAATTTGATCGGCTGTAGTGGATGCTCATCAGTAATGTGCCACAACAGACTGTGATTTCTACGCAGAATGATTTCCGATGCTGTCTCAAGTTTTGTTGAAATATCAGCACAGGCTTGGCGCAGCTGATTAGGTGAAATGTCACCAACACTAATGCGTCTTTCGAAAGAGAAATTAGGTAAGACCCTCCCTTCAGGTGTTGTATATATGTAGCCTGTTTGCTCCATTTCACTCAGCAACCGATAAACAGTGGATGAAGGGAGCCCTAAACGGTCAACCACTTCAGATTTTGAAAACCCATTACTGGGTGTATCTGACAGAGCTTCAGCTAATTGTAATATTCGAACAAAATTCTTCGACATACATATTCTCATTAATGGGAAGTAATTGACCCATTATAGAGAATTGATAATTTTATGTCAACGCAGATGGTATTCAACGTAATTGCTCTAAGCTCTCACCTGCTAGCGCGCGACTTTTTTGTCGGTACTTGTAGTTGATACTCATAACTCATTACTATCATTGGATAATATGAATAAGCTTCACTTCTATGACGCAAGCCGGTCGGAATGATCCCTACCCTTACAGCGTTGATAAACAACTCAAGCAATGTTGCGCTAGTATATTTATTCTTCAGCAGGCAGGAGAAAACCGCGCAAGGACAGCTAGCAATGTCCGACCATTTAGGCCCACTTATTCCCTCCACTCTTTCCAGCAACCTTAGCTGAGTAAAAGCGCCAATCTCTTTGCAAACATGATTCATGAGCACTCTTGTCTGATACATTTTTTAGCGGCTCCCTGCTTATATAAACCTTTCATCTAGATCTTGGCAGAGAGAGAAGTTTGCATGTCGATTCAACGGAAAAACAAGTGGGTTGAAAGATTGTTAACTAAGCTTTATATACGACGAGACTGTTATCTATAGCAATCATTAACCCCGGTGTTCTCAGCGGGTATTTTCGTAAATATAAGCGATGAAAATGACCTGCTACATTAAGGCCAAGAGCCACACTTGGGCTCTTAACTACCACCAATTGCACCCTGTATCGATACAAGATACAATCAATGCATGATCGAATCATTTAAAGATAATTGGCTGGCTGATTATTATTGGGAATGCACTAAGCATCAACAAATTCCGCCAACCCTAGAAAGCATTTTACAGCGTAAACTCGATCTCATTCATGTTTCCAGCGCCGAGTGCGACCTTAGCTCGCCACCGGATAACAGATTTGAGCATTTAAGCGGAAAACTTTCAGATTGGTGCTCTATTCGTGTCAACGAACAATATAGACTAATATTTAAGTGGGATAACGGTAAAGCAACAGAACTTTATCTAGCAGCCTGACAAGCTTTAGACCCAGATACGTAATAACGAGGTGATTTATGACTTTTACTCTGCGCTTACCCGCACATCAACCAACCAGTGTTGGTGAAATGCTCACACAAGAGTTCCTGGAGCCTTTGGATATTACCCAAGGAAAACTAGCAACTGCGATGGGAGTTGGCCGCAAAACAGTGAATGAGCTATGCAATAACAAACGTGCTATCACCGTAGAAACAGCGTTGATACTCGCTAAAGTTCTGAGTACCACCCCTGATTTTTGGATCAATTTGCAAACCCTCAATAACCTTTGGAATACACAGCATAATGAAATATTGCAGCACAAACTTCGAAAGGCCAAAGTGTTGATTGCTGCTTAAACAACCCATTATCGACACTCTGTTTGTTAAAAAGAAACCAAAGAGATGCTTTGCCATTACCTATCAGAATGCAGGCACTTAAACTTTGCCGGACCAAAAAACCACTTGTCACAACCACTTCGTCAATTTGGTAAATCACTCCGGCTGACATACAAGAGGTAAGTTTACTGCGCTGTTAAAACGCAGGCTAAGGTGCTTACTCTCAGTTATACTTGTGCCATCCCTTGTGCTTCGTAGCTAGGTATTTAATTAGTTGAACTATTTACTAGTAAATACCTTGTTCGGCGGTAAAAATCAGCAAAGTAAAGGCCCACCATTAAACTATAATTATTCACATCCCAGACTCACTCTGCTAGAAACCTAGCCACGATTGTTAAACATTCGATAAGAATATCAAGTAGCCAAAGCCACTTGATAAATGTACACTTATCAAA
>Ga0209292_1002049_pt1 | contig 23739 bp, 20 predicted proteins | sample GOMGulsemesocosm_2_FD_184634 | JGI IMG/M metagenome (GOLD analysis project Ga0209292, IMG submission 184634) | Methane-oxidizing microbial communities from mesocosms in the Gulf of Mexico - GOM9C Gulf of Mexico (SPAdes) (version 2) | ecosystem: Environmental > Aquatic > Marine > Cold seeps... | reverse complement strand
GAACCAGTTCTAATTTAGAACCTTATTGTGAGCTTATTATCAGTTAAATAATAAGAGTCAGTTAATATGAAAAAACCAGCTTCGGCTGGTTTTTTGCGTTTTAGCGATAAGCTAACAATCTTTGAGTTGAGGTGACTAAAGACATCAATAATGAAAGTGACAATCACCAAATAAATTTAGCTGGAACCACCACGTCGGATCCATGTTGTAATGAGTCGTAACAAGGGCGCCTTCTATTTACTCGTTATTATTACTCTCTGTTTTACTATCAGCTTTATCTGTTTTACTGGGCATTAAATTAGCAAGTAATTCCGTCGGCATCGGAAATAAGATAGTGGAGTTTTTCTCACTGGCGATTTCGGTTAGCGTTTGAAGGTAACGCAGTAGGATCGCATTTGGTTCTTGGGCTAGCTTAGCCGCAGCTTGGACTAATTTGTCGGATGCCTCCATTTCCCCTGAAGCATGAATAACTTTTGCCCGTCGAGTTCTCTCTGCCTCCGCTTGACGTGCGATGGCTCTGATCATGGTTTCGTTTAAATCAATATGCTTGATTTCCACATTAGATACCTTGATCCCCCAACCATCGGTACGTGAATCTAAGATTGCCTGAATATCGACATTGAGCATTTCTCTGTTAGCTAACATTTCATCCAGTTCATGTTGACCTAATACTGAGCGCAGTGTTGTTTGCGCCAATTGTGAGGTGGCTTGCAGAAAGTTTTCGACATTGATTATGGCTTTTTGTGAATCAATCACTCGGAAATAAATGACGGCATTAACCCGTACTGACACATTATCCCTACTGATGACATCCTGACTCGGTACGTCCATGACAACAGTACGTAAATCGACACGTACCATTTGTTGAACTATTGGGATGACAATGATCAAACCAGGCCCTTTTACTTTTTCAAAACGGCCAAGGAAAAAGATAACCCCACGTTCATATTCACGTAAGATCCGAAACATACTAATGATTAACAGGAGCAATAAAAATATAATTGCACCAGTAAATAGCATACCGCTATTGAGGATTGCTTGCATCGTTAACCTCCGATTCAGAGATTGGCAATAGGATTAGCGTTAAACCATCAATGCCATCTATTTGTACTACTTGCCCTGTGATTAATTGGTGTGGGCAATAAGCTGACCAACGTTCACCGTTTATATTAATATACCCTTGGCCGATAAAGCCCTTATCTATGATTACCTCAGTACCAATTAATGCTTCTCTACCACTGACTACTTTGTTTTTCCGCATATTCCAGAGGTAGCCAAATATAAAGATAAAAAACAGTAGTGAGAGTACAGCCACGGCAGCGATAAGTTGTAGCGATACTTGAAATTGCGGCAGATCGCTATCAAATAAAAATATCGATCCGAGTGTAAAAGCAATAATTCCACCGAGTCCAAAGATACCAAAACTGGGTGACATAGATTCTGCAACAAGTAAGGTTATCCCCAGTAATAAGAGACCTAATCCGACATAATCAATGGGTAGCAGCTGGAAGGCGTACAGTGCAATAAACAAGGAAATTGAACCTGTCACACCTGCGATCCCAACACCGGGACTATAAAATTCGAGTAAGATGCCATATACCCCGATTAGCATCAGAATATAAGCAATATTAGGGTCGGTGATAGTGCCAATAAAGTTACTGCGCCAATTAGGCTGGCGTAGTTCTAGTGGACTGTTAGTTAATGTTAGCAGTCTTTGCTGTTGTTTGATGGTTATGTATTGACCGTCAAGTTTTTGCAAGAGATGCTGTGGTGATTGCGCTAACAGATTAATCACGTTTTTATCCAGAGCTTCGACCGCCGTTAAGGTTGCGGCTTCTGTCACCGCTAATTCAGCCCATTCGACATTACGCTTACGCAGTTGTGCTAATGAACGAATATAGGCAACTGCATCATTGAGCACTTTCTTTTCCATGGCACTTTTTTCAGTCACTTGTGGTGAATCAGATGATGTGGGCGAGGGCTGTTGTTCTTCGGTGTCGGTGTTCGGTGAATCTGATTTGGAGTCTGGTTTTGTACTAGGTGTTGGCTCGGTTGTTGGTTGGTAAGGGTTTGCTGGTTTCTTATCCCCTGTAGGTAAAGGGTTACCTATACTGACTGGCGTTGCAGCGCCTAATGTGGTCGTGGTTGCCATTGCAGCTATATGGCAGGCATAGAGAATATAAGTCCCAGCGCTGGCGGCTCTAGCTCCTGGTGGATGCACTAAACAGGCGATGGGAACATTTGAGTTTAATATCGCCTGGTTAATATCCCGTAAGCTCGATACTAAGCCTCCTGGGGTATCGATGGTAATGATGATTAACGGTGGTGTCGAATGACCATTATCACTTCTTTCAGCATTTTTCAGGTTATTTGCGCGGCCAATTTCGCTGGTAAGGTAATGGCTAACTGCGGGACCAATTGCGCCTTTGATTGTTAATACCGGTACTGGAGTACCACCTTTATTGATGGCCGCTCCTGAAGGTTCGGCTAGGTTAGCATTTAGCATACTACTGTAGAGTAGTAATATGCTTATCAGCCAGTAATACATAGGTAATACCTCACAATCATATTAACTCTATTTTAGATCATGAATACCATACCTGCGTCTTTACCGGTGTTAATAACAATCCACATACCCTTGCTGTATTCACTTTATGCGAGTTTGAATTGGCTAAGTAATGTTTCTAATTGTTCTCCTGCGGTAGATAAATCTGTAGAAACTTGTGTTGTTTCATGGCTTGATTCTAGTAGTTGCGCGACCACATCACGGATATTAACCATGTTACGATTAATTTCATCGGTTACCGAGCTTTGTTCTGTTGCGGCTGTAGCAATATGGTTTGTCATTTCATTAATTGCATCAACAGCATCGGTGACAGCAGATAGACTACCGCTGATTTGGGTTGATGATTGCATCGCGTGGGTGCTGGTCTCTTGACTGGTTTTCATCGCACTCACGGCTTGGGCAACAAATTGGTGTAAACCATCGAGCATAACCTTGATTTCTAGTGTGCTCTCTTGTGTGCGACTTGCTAAGCTGCGGACTTCATCTGCGACAACCGCAAAGCCTCGACCTTGTTCGCCGGCTCTGGCTGCTTCAATTGCAGCATTGAGTGCGAGTAAATTGGTTTGATCGGCAATCGCCCCGATAACTTGTAATACATGATCAATTTTTTGCGATTGGTCGTGTAGGGAACTCATGTACCCGCTAGCTTGCTCTACATTATCAACCAAAGTAGTGATGGCTGTGCTAGACGTTCTGACATTGTTTTGCGCTAATAAAGAATCCTTCGTTGCCATTTGTGTTGCATCGGCGACTTGAATGACGTTTTCTGCAACATCATTTGCTGTTGCATTCATTTCGGTGACAGCAGTGACCACTTGATCTGTTTCATTATTATGGATCGTTAGTTGTTCCGTGGTCTTTTTAGTTTGTTGGCTGAGGTTATTGGCAGAGTCTGATACTTGATGGGTGACATCAGCCACAGCGCTAATGATATGTTGTAATTTAGTGGTGAAACGATTAAATGCACCACCAAGTAAAGCTATTTCATCACTTCCTTTGATATCTAATCGACGGGTTAAATCACCTTCGCCATCTGCAATATCATTGAGCGTATTGAGCATATCATTAATTGGTTTTGCCAGACGTTTAGCAATCCATAACATAAATAAACTAGTTAGTATGACGAGTATAATGGCACTCGTAATCGCTAATTTTATTTGCGTATAAAATTGTTGCCACACTGAATGGCTAAAAGTAGTTAAATCATTAGCAATATCATCTACATATACACCAGTTCCAATAAACCAATCAGTGCCTGTAATCGGTGCGGAATAGCTTAACTTAGGCTGTAATGTATCAGTACCTGGCTTAGGATATACATACTCAACAAACCCACCACCTGACTGACTGGCTTTTATTAATTCTTGAATAAGTAAAACGCCGTTTTTATCTTTTAGTGAAAATCGGTTTTGTCCTTGGTTTTTTTCGTTACTTGCATCAGCGATATTGATTCCTTTACTGTCGTAAATGAAAAAATAGCTAAGGTTGTTGTCACCATAACGTGCGTGTTTAAGGATATCTCGTACGTTTGCTAATGTTTGTTTTTGGGTTATATTCTGCGCCTTAGCGTTAGTGATTTCTCGTTGCACTATTTTTTGTGTTATTTTTACTGCATCACTGATTTGTTTTTGTCGTTCTGTGCGTAGTAGCAATTCATGATCATGGATCATGGTTGTTACTGAGTTAGTCTGTAAATTAGTAATTATTGCTAATGTGGCTAGCAATGAAATAACCATAGGAACTATCGCAATCAGTAGTAATTTATTCTGCATTTTTAAATTATCCATGACCTAACCTTATACTCCATTAAAGATGACTGACTGTCTTTTTTATTAAGTCACCTTTTTACCTATTTTTATATATTTACATGTTCAAATTGTTAACTGAGTGTTTATTTTTTTGTTTTTTTAACTGTTTTTTCTAGATTGCAGATAGCAATGTATATAACACTGTGTTTTTTTCTTGTTAAAGCCTGTGCTGGAAGGCGCTGAGACTGATTTTTATGAATATTACGAATCAATTCATAGCCTTTCTGTTGCACTTATTTCATTTGAAATATAATGTCTTGTTATTTTAACTGTACGATATTTGGTTGCATGTTAATCAGTTGTGGGTATTATGTTTATCTGTTTGTTGGGTATATAACCTGATAATGTGCGTTTCACATTATCATTAGTCTTAAGGAAGGGATGTTGATGGAAGCTTTAACAGAGTTTATTTCTGCGGTAAATAGTGTTGTATGGGGTGTACCTATGCTCGTTATGATCCTTGGGGTAGGACTATTCCTATCTTTAGGGTTGAAATTAATACCTATTTTAAAATTAGGGACCGGTTTTAAGCTACTTTGGGCCGGACGTTCAACGACGTCAGGCGACAAAAACAAAGGTGAAATTACGCCATTTAATGCGCTAATGACATCACTTTCTGCCACTATTGGTACAGGTAATATTGCGGGTGTGGCAACGGCTATCTTTTTAGGTGGACCAGGTGCGTTATTTTGGATGTGGTGTACTGCGTTAGTGGGCATGGCAACTAAGTATGCCGAAGCTGTATGTGCAGTTAAATATCGTGAAACGGATGAGAATGGTAACCACGTTGGTGGACCAATGTATTACATCAAAAATGGTTTAAGCAGTAAATGGGCTTGGCTCGGCACTGCGTTTGCTATCTTTGGTTCAATTGCTGGTTTTGGTATTGGTAACACAGTGCAATCAAATTCAGTTGCCGATGCTTTATCAAGTAGTTTTGGTATCCCACCAATGGTCTCTGGTTTAGTGATGATGGTACTCGTTGGTTTAGTACTGATGGGCGGTGTTAAGCGTATCGCTGATGTGGCGGGTAAATTAGTACCGTTAATGGCTATTTTCTATATTGGCGCTGGCTGTGTAGTGCTGATAATGAACGCGAGTGAAATTCCTGCCGCATTTGCTTTAATCATTGAAAGTGCATTTACACCAGTCGCTGCACAAGGTGGTTTTGCCGGAGCTGCTGTTTGGGCTGCTATTCGTTTTGGTGTCGCACGTGGTGTGTTCTCTAACGAAGCGGGTTTAGGTAGTGCGCCAATTGCGCATGCTGCTGCACAAACCAATGATCCGGTTAAGCAGGGTCTTATCGCTATGTTAGGTACCTTTATTGATACTCTTATCGTTTGTACTATTACGGGTCTTGCGATTGTCGTTACTGGCGCTTGGACATCGGGCGATACGGGGGCAGCATTAACATCTGCAGCGTTTGCAAGTGCATTACCTGGTGTGGGTAACTATATTGTAGCGATTGCACTGTCAGTATTTGCCTTCACTACTATCCTTGGCTGGAGTTTCTACAGCGAGAAATGTGTGCAATATCTATTTGGTGTTAAAGCAATTGTACCATTCCGTATTTTGTGGATCATTGCAGTGCCAATTGGTGCAACAAGTTCACTGAGCTTTGTTTGGTTACTTGCTGATACGCTGAATGCAATGATGGCACTGCCGAACTTGATTGCACTAGCGCTACTGAGCCCTGTGGTATTCAAGCTAACGAAAGAGTATTTTGACAAGCAAGGCGAAGCTGCTAAGAGTCGTAAGTAGTAAAAGTCTCTTCTAAAGCTCGATTGCTAACAAGTACGATTAAACCCCAGTTTGATTTTCTTTGGAAAATTGGGCCGGGGTTTTGTTTTTATCCTGCCACAACTAATATTATTTATTGCCTGTCACTCTATCTTTCGCTAATGTGTTTTTATAGATAGTCATTTTATAAAAATACGAATGAGCAGGGAAAGACATTAATATGAGTTCAAATAAATTAGCTACGCAGCTTGTCTCGGCAGGACGCGATAAAAAATTCTCACACGGTGCAGTGAACCCCGTTGTTCAGCGCGCATCATCAATTGTATTTGACTCAGTTAAAGCGAAAAAAGCAGCAACAGCAAAACGTGCTGACGGTGAGTTATTTTACGGTCGCCGTGGTACGCAAACTCACTTCTCATTACAACAAGCGATGACTGAGCTTGAAGGTGGCGAAGGTTGTGCCCTTTATCCTTGTGGCGCAGCTGCTGTCACTAACTCTATTTTGTCATTTGTGAGCGCTGGAGATCATATTTTAATGACGAGTGCTGCCTATGAACCAACGCAAGATTTTTGTAATGTCATGTTAGCTAAAATGAACGTAGCGACAACATATTATGACCCTATGTTAGGCGAAGGTATTGCAGGATTAATGCAGGCGAATACCAGCGTGGTATTTCTAGAGTCACCAAGTTCAATTACCATGGAAGTACAAGATATTCCGGCAATTGTAAAAGCGGTTCGTGCGGTAAATCCAGAGGTTATTATCATGATAGATAATACTTGGGCGGCAGGCGTGTTATTCAAAGCCTTTGAACATGATATTGATATTTCAATTCAAGCTGGCACCAAATATATTATTGGTCATTCTGATTACATGTTAGGTACAGCCGTTGCGAATGAACGTTGCTGGGCACAATTACGTGAACAGTCATACTTAATGGGTCAAATGGTTGATGCTGATACAGCGTACATGGCGAGCCGTGGTTTACGTACTATGGGTATTCGTTTAAAGCAGCATGAAGCGGCAAGTATTAAAGTGGCGAATTGGTTAAGCACCCGTCCAGAAGTCGAACGTGTTAATCACCCTGCATTACCAAGTTGTAAAGGGCATGAGTTTTACAAGCGTGATTTTAAGGGTTGTAATGGTTTATTCTCATTCATTCTTAAAGAGCAACTGAGCAAAGAACAGCTAGCTAACTACTTAGATAACTTTGCCCATTTCAGCATGGCGTATTCGTGGGGCGGTTATGAGTCATTAATCTTAGCTAACCAAGCTTCTGAACTTAACCGTATTCGTCCTGCTGGCAATGTCGATTTCACTGGTACATTGGTACGTTTACATATCGGTTTGGAAGATGTTGAAGATCTTATTGCTGATTTAGACGCGGGTTTTTCTCGATTAAAATAAAGCGCTCTTGTAAAACGCCTGCTTAATTACGCCATTATTGTATAGAGCCTATTAAACACAAAGGTTAGAATCCGCATAACGGATAAATATTACTGGGTAATATTTATCCGTTATCGCAATAGAATCTTTTAACATTGGATAGAACCAATATTAAAAGTAAGATATTCTTCTTAATGTTGGATCTATCCAATAAATATCTAACGTTTCAGTATCTACTAGCACATTACTTAAGTGGAAATCGTAAAAATGAATTCCTTTATTTGACATTTTTCTATAGTCACAATATATATTTTCTAACAATATAGTTTTATTTTCTTCAGACTCATCTCGCAACATATACTCTTTAGCGGTGACTTGATTATGAATTCTTTCGTAAATTATGGCCCCTGAATATTTGCGTATGTTGGTAATGAAAAAACCTGCACCATAAACCTTAGGTGTATTAATACCAATTTTATGAAGTTTTTTAATATTCCTAAATTCTCTAATTGTTTTAATGTTTAGGAATAAGCGCTCTGCAATAATTTCACGAAAAAAAAACTTTAATTTACTATTCGTATTACCATATTTAGTAGTCGTTATTTTCATAAATAAATTTTTTTCTTCGTTTGTTTTAATAATGGAAGAAAATTGAACTTTTTCAGATAGATGTAGATCAATAGTTTTAATATTTAAAGGCATGGTTTTTTTGTTATTTAAAATAAAACATTTTTCTTTGATACCATCAATGGTTATATCTGTAATCATGACTATCTCGATATTGGGCTAGAAAATATAACTAAATTTCATAAAGAAAGTGAGGATAACAGATATTTTTTGATACAATAGAGGTTGTGCCTATACAAAGCATATTCAACTTAATATAAAGAATATAAAGGGTATAACGTATATAATTGAAATAGTTTCAGCGTAAAACCCTACTTTAAAACATTGAGGTGGCCTTAAATATTAAACGTTACAGCTTATAAATTAAAAACTTAATTTTTTACTGATCTGGTGAGCTTGAGTTTCAGGTTAATAGCCGTAAATAATGATATTAATAGATGCTTGGTTCTTTTGATAAATATTAAATAAGCTTAAACCTATTTGCTTTCCATTCACTTGTAACAACCATGGCCTCAGAATAATTGCTGAAGTACCTTGGTTAGTCTTATTAATCCACTTTCGTCTGGTATCCCAAATCGTAGTGCATTTTTCTCATCACATAAGCGTACATAGACTCCTTGCTGGCACAGTAATGTATATATATCCTGAGCGTTATCTAGTTGCACTGTTTTAAATAATGCAGAGCCTGCAACAGGACAATCAAAAGTCGTCATTAATAATTGTTCGAGTGCGGTGGATAAGGTGGTTAGGCTTAATGATTGCTGTTGCTGCCATTGCGTATCTAGCAAGGCTATTTCGGTAATATATTGTGCTGGCCCATTGACTTCCCACGGACTGGATAATTGTGCCAATGCTTGCAACCACTGCGGATGTGCACTTAAAAACCCCAAGCGGATCCCTGCTAAACCAAAAAATTTACCCACTGAGCGTAATACCAATAGGTGCGGATTATTTGTGTGCGCGATAATCGACTGACTTGGTTTTACTACATCCATAAAGGCTTCATCAAGGATTAGCCAGCCTTTTAGCGTTTGAATGTTATCGAGTAATGCCAGTAGCGTATTACGGGAGAGCAGTTCTCCCGTCGGGTTATTAGGGTTGATCACCACGACAATACAGTTTGCTGTTAATTGCTCTGTTGTTGGTAAATCAACATATTGTTGAATAGTAAAACCTTGTTCACGCCATGCTCTTTCATGTTCTTTATAACCGACTTGCGGTAACCATACCGTTATTTTACCTGTACTATGTTCAGCTACGTGTTGTTTAAATATGCTGGGTAGTTGCTTTATCACGGCCTGACTGCCACTGGTTGCAACAATATTGTTAGTACTATAATAGTGTCTGGCAGCGAGAATGAGTGATTGGCTCGGTTGTGGTAGCTGTTGCCAAATATACGTTGGAATTGCTGGTATTGGATAACTAGATGGACTAATACCTGTGGAGAGATCTAGCCAGTCGTTAATGGATCTGGCGTATTGTTGTGCAACTTGTTGCAGTTGCCCTCCGTGGACTAATGTCATCTATAATTCCTTGTTTACAATTTGTTAAATATTATCTATTTGAACAAGAGTGATTGCGTTGTTAAATATAATCAATGATATAAGAGTAACCAGTTACATATGAGTAATCAGGCTAATGAAGAAACAGCTGATGATAAAGATAATCGCTGCATTACGCACTAAGTGTAAACTGGGTTCTATATCTGCAGTATTTACCTGCGGGCCTTGGCCTAGGGTGACAGATTCAATTATTTTTCCATGATAAATTCCTTGTCCACCCAATGAAATATTTAATACGGTAGCCCCTGTTGCCATTGCCCAACCACCATTTAAACTTTTATATTGTCGACCTTGGCATAAGCCGTTACGTAGCGCGTTGAACATGCTGGTATGGCGAGTCAATAAAGCCTGAGTTGCATACAGTAAACTCGATATTTTCGCGGTTGGCCAACCGAGTAAATCATCCATTCTAGCAGCACACCAACCAAAATATAAAAACTGTGGATTCTTATAACCCCACATGGCATCAAGTGTGTTCACCAATCGGTGTAGGATAACTAAGGGGGCACCGCCAATGGCAAACCAAACTAATGATGCGATGACCGCATCATGGCCATTTTCTAATACGGATTCAGTGGTCGCTCGTGCAATTTCTTGTTCGGTTAGATTGCTGGTATCTCGGCTTACTATGTATGAGCAAAAATGCCGAGCTTGTTGAATATCCCCATTGATCAAGGGAACAGCTATCTGTTTGGCATGCTTAACCAGACTATTATAACCAATGGCAGAATAAACAATAACAGCGTCTAAACACCAGAATAGGAACGTATCTTGATGCAATAGGTAATATCCCAAGGGTAGGGGAAGGGTGAGTAAAGCCCAGCTAAAGGTGCCTAATAATCTGGCTTGCCAAGGTTTATTACTTTTATTGTTACTCTTTTTATTTAACAAACGCTCTAACTTGTTGGTGATATTACCAAAGCCTACCAAGGGGTGATAACGATGTGGTTCACCCAGTAAAATATCCAGTATAAATGCTGCAGCAAGTATCAAGCTGACGCTCATATAATCATTCATGCTTGCAATATATCGCTAATAGAAAAAGACTGTTCGAGATGATCAAACGCTGTGGTAGATACACAACAATTCGCGTACAGCGGCAGTTCATCATTAGCGGAGTTTTGATTAACCTGCTCTAAGAAACAACGTAAAATATCGCCGTGGGTCATGATCAAAATTGCTTGTTGTGGATAGGTTTCGGCAATTTCAATTAACGCATTTTTAAAACGTCGCGCACAATCTTCGCCAGTTTCCCCATTGGGTGGTGCATCTGCGGTCACCTGCAAGAATATATTATTGTAATCGGAATGTGTGTTGACGTCAGTAATGAGTGATCCTTGCCAATCACCGAAGTGTCGTTCGATAAGTGCTGGGTGTTGTTGCAGCGGCAGAGCAAGCGTTTGATTAATGATATTGGCGGTCAACTCCGCCCGTGGTAGTGGGGAGCTAATAATACGATCTATTACTGGTGTTTCTAATAGCTGGGCGAGGCTTTTAGCTTGTATTAGGCCTGTTTTTGTCAGGGGGCTGTCTAGCTGCCCTTGGAGTTTTTGTAATTTATTCCATTGAGTTTCACCATGACGGGCGAGAAAAAATAACGTTTTCATGATTAATTAGACAACATATTTCGAGATATAATAAGTCATAATTTTATCATGATAGTGAAACTCTGAACAATCATCAGATTCGGGTTTGAAGTTTTGAATCGTGTGTTCCTTTAATTACGGCCTTTAAATTCACCATTAGTCTTTCTTTTGGTGTTTAATGCTGTAAATGTTAATTATCTTGTTGATAGTGGATGAGTTTATATCGTTAGCTAACGGGGGGCTTGCTTGCTTGTTAGCTACTATAATAGTATTATTTTGCGGCTATATGAGGCTTATATAAGTGTAGTTTTACGAGCATATTATCATGACAGTTAGTACTTTTTAGCCCTTTAAAACAATATTTTATTTTATTCATCATCTGCACAATGACGTGCCTATGTTTTTTATGCCAACATTAGTGACGCTAAATAAGAGAAAGGTTAAATATTTTTGATGTCCCGAGTTAATTTTCCATTTACGGCCGTGTCGGGTCAGTCACTGTTTAAGACAGCACTGATCCTTGCGGCGATTAATCCCGGTATTGGCGGGGTATTAGTGAATGGCCCGCGCGGATCTGCTAAATCTACGTTAGCCCGTGGTTTTGCAGATATATTACCGAGTGAATTACAAAACCTTGTTAACTTACCTCTATCCGCGACAGAAGAGATGTTGGTGGGAACACTGGATTTGCAGTCGGTACTAAGCGAACAAAAAGTTAACTTCAAACCCGGTATTCTTGCCAAGGCTCATCAGGGTATTGTGTATGTTGATGAAGTTAATTTATTGGCTGACTCGCTGGTGGATCTATTATTAGACGTATCAGCCAGTGGTATTAATTATATTGAGCGTGATGGGATCAGCCATCAACATGAATCCCGCTTTATATTGTTAGGCACAATGAACCCTGAAGAAGGGGAATTACGTGCCCAGTTGTTAGATCGATTTGGTTTATCTGTCGAGTTATCTGCACAGTACAGTATTAACGAACGGGTTGAAATTGTTTGTTTACGTGAAGATTTTGATAAAGCTCCAAACGCGTTCATAGCTAAGTATGCAGACCAACAGCAGCAGTTACAACAAGATATTGCTAACGCACAGGCTTTACTGGGGCAAGTTAGTTGTTCTATGGCATTACGCCAGTTTATTGCTCAGCGTTGTCATGAGGCGCATGTTGATGGCCTACGTGCGGATATAGTTTGGTTTAAAACTGCACTTGCTCATGCGGCTTGGCAAGGTCATTCCGAAGTAACGAAAACTGATATTCTTGCTGTTGAAGACTTGGTGTTAAATCACCGTCGTAATACTGGTTCATCGCAATCCCCTCCGCCACCTAATAATAATCAAAATAAGCAACAACCATCAACCCCACCACCATTTTCTCGTCCTGATTCATCATCCTCGCGGCCATCGTCTTTACCAGAACAGACTGGAACGAATACGCAGCAGCAAAGTGAAAATAGCGAGTGGGGAAGTATGCCTGCGGTTTCTCAGCCGATGGCAAACACTCAGGTTGTTGAGCTTCCGGTTAAAGCGCTAGACGCTAAAAAAAAACTAATAGATAAACTTATTTTAACATCAAAAAGTCATGATGGTGCAGTGTTGGGTGGGCAAAAGAGCAGTCAGAGAATAACCCATTCACCTGACTGGTTTGCTACTTTAGTTTCGTCATTAGGACGTTGGCCGCCAGCGGGTTTACGCTTTAAAAAAGCCAAAATGGGCCAGCCAATACTGCATATGATCTTGTTGGATACCTCGGGTTCAACATTAAAAAATCTGCAATTATCTCGTGCAAAAGCGGTCATTATGCACATTGCAGAGCAGGCTTATAAGCAACGTGAGTTATTGTGTATTTTTGGCTTTGGTAACGATGTAATTGAAACGGTTATGCCAAAACAAAAAGCGCCGAAATATATTCAGCAGTGGCTTGATGGTATTACTGCTGGTGGCGGAACGCCAATCAGAGAAATGTTAACGCAAGTGCGTACCTATCAAGTCAACAGCCAGAAACAACAAGGCGCTTTAGCCTTTCGTAATTATGTACTGACTGATGGGCGCATTAACCAAGATGTTGATGATCTTAAATTAGCGGGTCATACCTTGTTGATAGATACTGAAGACAGTACTATTAAACGGGGCCGTGGATCTGAAATTGCCCAGCAGCTCGATTGTGAATATTTAGTACTACCGGCTTAAATTTAGCTTAAATAAATAGCTGTATTTCCTAACATAACCACTTGTTGTAAGAGTTATTATCAATGACCAGAGTTCTTTGTCCTGCACTAATATTAGCGGCACCTTCGTCTAGCCAAGGTAAAACCACGATCACTGCCGCATTGGCCTCAATGCTGTCAAAGCAAGGTAAAATTGTGCGCGTATTTAAAGTGGGTCCTGATTATCTCGATCCACAAATACTACGGCAGGCATCTGGACAACCAGTCGAACCGTTAGATTTATGGATGGGGGGCACTGAATATTGCCAGCAAAAAATGTATGAAGCGGCGCTGGTGGCCGATATTATTTTAATCGAAGGGGCGATGGGAATTTTTGATGGTGATCCATCAAGTGCTGATCTTGCTGCGCATTTTGGTATTCCGATTGCGATTGTGATGGACGTAAAAGGTATGGCGCAAACGGCTGCGGCAATCGCTGTGGGTTTGGCTAATTTCCGCGATGATTTTAATGTGGCCGGACTGATTGCCAATAATTGTGGCAGTGAACGCCATGCGCAATTGATCCGTGATGCTCTGCCTGCAAGCTTACCTTTACTTGGTACATTAAAACGCACTGATACCATCACTTTACCCGAGCGACATCTCGGCTTGGTGCAAGCTGAAGAAATCCAAGCAGAATTGAAACAAAAATTAGCCGCTGGGATCGATTGGATTGAAGCGTCAGACTTAAAGCATATTCTTGACGTGATAAAGCCGGTTGAGTTTCATCCTGTTACTGAGGGTAAATTATTACCAATAGCGCCAGTATTGACCGGAAAAATAATTGCTATCGCGAAAGATACTGCGTTTAGCTTTATCTATGATGCTAATTTACGCTTGCTAACTGATCTGGGTGCGAGCTATGTATTTTTCTCACCTATGCATGATGACGTGATGCCGGAAGCTGATGCGTTGTGGTTACCGGGCGGTTATCCAGAACTGCATGTAGATAAATTGACAAGTAACTTATCTATGTTGCAATCGATTCGTAACTTTGCGCAAACTGACAAAGCGATTTTGGCTGAATGTGGTGGATTTTTATATTGCCTTGAGTCGTTAGGCGACTTACAGGATAATTCATTTACTATGTTGGGGTTACTGAAAGGTAAAGGTCAAATGCGTGAACGTGGTGGTTGTCAAGGAATGCAAACGGCACCATTACCGGAAGGTGATATTCGTGGTCACTCTCATCATCGTTCATTGAGTTTTGATACGCCAGAGCCAATTGCGACCGGTCGTCGTCCTAAACATCCGGCGCCAGGTGAGTCTATTTATCGCGTTGGTAATATCACCGCGAGTTATTTACATTTATTCTTCCCATCCAATCCACAGGCTATCGCAGCACTTTTTAAGGAGCTTTAGACTTATGTTAATTGAACAGTTACCGATTATTTTATTGGGTTTTACCTTAGGTATGATGCATGCGTTGGATGCAGATCATGTGATGGCTGTTTCCAGTTTAAGTAATCAGAAACCCAGCCTACGTCGTACGGTATTGTTCAGTGCGAACTGGGCGATTGGTCATGGCGGTGTATTGGTTATAAGTGGTTTGCTGTTATTTGGTCTTGGTATTGCATTACCAGAAGCACTCATTCATGTCGCAGAGATGAGTGTTGGCGTATTACTTATTGTGTTAGGTCTATATTCATTTTGGCAATTTAGACAACAAAAAATAGTGATGACTAAACACCGTCATGGAGATGTAGAGCATAGTCATTGGCACCATGATGAGCATGGTAAAGAAGCTGAACAAGCGGCTACCAAAGATGGTCATTTACCTGTGATGGTTGGCGTTTTACATGGTTTAGCGGGGAGTGCTCCTGCATTGGCGTTGATCCCAGCTATCGGACAAACTGAATTATCTGTGGTTATCGGTTATTTACTGATGTTCTCGGTTGGCGTTATGTTATCTATGATGGCGTTTGGTTTAGGTCTTGGCTCACTGCAAGGGTTATTAAAACAGCGGTATGACATGTTATTTTATTGGAGTCGTCGCGTGATCGCCTTAGCTTCAACTTTGTTAGGCTGTTTCTGGTTGTATCAGGCGGTTTAATCTTATGTGGCCAGAAAGTGAAGAAAATAAACAACCACTGAGAACCGGCCTTACTACAGGGTGTTGTGCTACAGCTTGTTGTGTTGCTGCAGCAGACCATTTATTTAGCAGAATAACCACGGATACAGTCAATGTGACACTGCCGAAAGGTAAGGTCGTTGATCTTAATATTATTCAATACCATTTTTTGTCCCCCTTGAGTACGCGTGCTGATGTGATCAAAGATGCGGGTGATGATCCTGATGTGACGCACGGTGCGACAGTATTTGTTGAGTTAACGCTAACGTCACAATCAGGCATTGTATTTAAAGCTGCTAAAGGTGTTGGCATCGTTACTCGTGAAGGACTTGCTCTGGCTGTGGGTGAACCGGCAATTAATCCGGTGCCACGCCAAATGATGACTGAACACTTGCAATTTATGGCGGCTGAACACGATTATAAAGGTGGCTTTGAAGTAGCGGTCGGTGTTGAAAATGGCGAACAGATCGCATTGAAAACCATGAATGGGCGTTTGGGCATTGTTGGTGGTTTATCTATTTTAGGTGTGTCTGGTATTGTTCGCCCTTTTTCCTGTTCTGCGTATATAGCGTCTATTTTTCAAGGAATGGATGTCGCAACAACGAATGGTTACACCCATATTGCAGCATCTACAGGGAATCGCAGTGAAGATGCAATCAAAGGCTATTATAAGTTGCCTGATATCGCGTTAATTGAGATGGGCGACTTTGTTGGTGCTGTAATAAAGCACATCAAAAAAGTGCCCGTGAGTAAACTGAGCATTTGTGGTGGTTTTGGTAAAATAAGTAAATTAGCCATGGGTAAATGGAACCTGCACAGTAAGGTTTCTTCCATTGATTTACCTTTTTTGGCAGAGCTTGCCCAGCAGCAAGGTGCGAGTCCTGAGTTGATGGCAATGATGGTCAATTCAAATACTTCGATTGAAGCGTTAAACCATTGTTATACTCATAAAATTGATTTGGCCACAGCTGTGTGTCAGGCTGCATTCATGCAAGTAAGCAGTAAAATACCGGCACATACAGAATTAGAAATATGGGTTATTAACCGACAGGGAGATTTGATTGGCTTTGCTGATCATCATTAATCAGGATGAAATTATTATTACTCGGTGGTACTGCCGATGGCCGAAAACTGGCAACACAATTACATGCTAGTCATATTCCACTGATTTATAGTGTCGCGGGACTCGTACGAGTACCGAATGTCGGATGTGAGATAGTCAGTGGTGGTTTTAGCCAGTTTGGCGGATTACAGCATTATATTCGAGAACAAAATATTACTGCGATTTTAGATGTGACCCACCCTTATGCGCAGAAGATGAGTCGCACTGCTGCACAGGTTACTAACGATTGTGATATTCCTTATTGGCGTTTTCATCGACTGCAATGGGAGAATGATTACGATGATAACTGGCAGTCATTCACGACTTGGTCGCAACTATTAACCTTGTTACAAGCGCACATTTCATTAGCGTCGGAACATAGCCAGCTACGTCCTTTCTTCACTGTCGGGCAGTTAGAACCGCAATTATTGGCCTTATTATCTGATTCTTCCCTAGCCTCATTACCGCAATTAGTACGTACGGCAGTTGAACCCAAAGCGGCATTATTACCTGCAATGCAGTGGATAAAAGCCATTGGCCCTTTTGCTGTTGATGATGAAATTACCTTGTTCGAATATTATGGTATCAATGCGCTGATCACCAAAAACAGTGGTGGTGATTCGACTATCGCAAAGTTAACCGCGGCTCGAATATTAGGCATACCGGTATTTATGCAAACTCGACCAAGCTTACCGCCAGCGGATATTGAATTTATAAGCCGAGACGAATGTCATGCGTTTGTCTGTCAGCAATTTTTAACCGATTAATTTATAATTTGGTTTAACCAACTAACAAAAGCAGTAGCAGCATTATATGGATTATAATTACGAAGTTAGACCACAGGAAATTGAGCAAGAAAGCTTTCGCCAAATCCGCCAATTAACCGCATTAGACCATTTAACCAAAGAGCAGCAACAAGTTGTTATGCGTATTGTGCACAGTGTTGGTATGCCAGAGGTAAGTGAGCAAGTTCATTTTAGCCGTAATGCTTGCGCAAGTGGCATCGAAGCTATTAATGCACAAGCGCCTATTCTATGTGATGTAGAAATGGTGCGTCACGGTATTACCAAGCGCATGATCTCGCAACCACCGCTTTGCTATCTTAATGATCCGCGTGTTCCTCCTTTAGCAAAACAAAAAGGTGAAACTCGTACCATGGCTGCGTTAGACTTTTGGCAACAAGATCTGGCTAACAGCATTGTCCTCATCGGTAATGCTCCAACTGCATTGTTTAGATTATTAGAAATGATTGCCAATGGTGCGCCAAAACCGGCATTGATTATTGGCATGCCAGTGGGGTTTGTTGGTGCCGCAGAATCTAAACAAGCATTATGGGATGCCCATGAAGCATTGGGGATTGAATGCATTACGCTGCTCGGTCGTCAGGGCGGTAGTGCGGTCACCTCTGCGACTTTAAATGCCTTGTTACGTTGCGTAAATGGCGAATGGTATTAAATGATGCAAGATAGTGATAAGGCAAGTCGCCGAGTCTGTATTGATGTGGTTGGTTTGGGTGTGGTAGAGCATGCATTATTAACACCCGCAACACAAAAAGCGATACAGCAAGCTGAGGTGATTATAGGTTCTGACCGTCAATTAGCCGTTATTAGTCAATTGCTAACGCGTCATATCGACCATAAGCAGACATCTTATTCTCAACCTAAACAAGTGCTGTTACCGCCTTTATCTCAGCTGTTTGAGCTATTGGATTCATGTCAGCAACAGCGTGTGGTGATATTAGCCTCGGGTGACCCATTACATTATGGTATTGGTCGTTGGTTACTGACTAAATTTGGTAAAGAAAATTTACAGTTTCATGCTGGTATTTCGAGTATTCAGGCGGCTTGTCACGCATTAGGTTTAGCACTGCAAGATGTTGAAGTATTAAGTTTACACGGACGAGCTCTTGCTAAAATTCGTACCCGTCTTAAAACTAAACAAACCTTAGTGATACTGACAGATAAGCACAGTCAGCCTCAGCATTTAGCCCAAGAATGTATGAATGCGGGGTTTGCACAGTCGGTTATCTGGGTGTGTGAATTATTGGGTCATGCCCAACAGCGTATTCGCGCGTTTACAGTCGCGCAGTTAATTGCAGCACCGGACTTAAGCTTTGACCCATTACATGTATCTGTGGTTGAACCGCTTGGCGCTGGTGGCGTATTGCCTAATTTTCCCGGTATTGAAGATCACTGTTTTGTGACCGACCGGGAAGCGGGCAAGGGCATGATCACCAAGCGTGAAGTACGTTTGCAGATCTTGTCACTGATGCAACCTGCTAAAGGCGATGTTATTTGGGATATCGGTGCGGGCTGTGGTGGGGTTGCGGTTGAGTTGGCCTATTGGCAGCAAGACGCGAAAGTGTATGCAATTGAGCATCATTCAGCCCGATTAAGATGTTTGGCTGCAAATCAACAGCGCTTTGGTGTGGTGGCTAATTTAGCCATTATTACAGGCCGAGCTCCCGCTGAATTAGCTGCATTACCAATAGCGAATAAAATATTTATTGGTGGCAGTGATGGTGAGTTAGCGTCGGTATTAGCCCTAAGTTGGCAGCAATTACCCGTTGGTGGCGTATTGGTTGCTAGTGCGGTAACTGAAACGACCAAATACCAATTACAGCATTTTGCTCAGCAGTTGCCTGATGAGCAAACGGAAACTTTGCAAGTCGCTATTAGCAAGGGCACTAAATTAGCGGGTCAGTTAATGTATAAACCGAATCTTCCCGTGACCTTATTTAAATTTACCAAATATGAAGAAGCAGATAATGAATAATAACCAGCCAGGTAAATTAATTGGTGTTGGCGTTGGTCCAGGTGATCCAGAGCTGATGACATTAAAAGCCTTTCGTTTACTGCAGAAAGTAGACGTGATCTGTTATTTAACCAATAACGATAATATCTCGCAGGCAAAAATGATTGCCAGTGACGCCATAGACGCAAGAAAGTCACCAGCCATTGAGATCGGCATTGTGATGCCTATGAGTAAAGATCGCACTTTGGCTAATCAAGCTTATGATGATGGCGCAGCACGTGTTCAGCAGCAATTAGAGCTGGGTAAAGATGTCGTGTTCATCTGTGAAGGTGATCCGTTATTCTTTGGTTCATTTAGTTATTTGCTAGAGCGCTTAGAAGCACAATTTGTTTGTGAAGTGGTACCTGGTATTACATCTATTAATGCGGCTTCATCAGCATTAGTTAGTCCTCTGACGGCATTAACAGATTCTTTTGCCGTAGTGAGTGGCCGTCATAGCGATGAATTTTTGCGTCAAACTTTAAGCGAGCATAACAGTGTGGTAATTATGAAGGCTGGTCAATCTCGTCCGCGTATTTTAGCTGCATTGGCAGCAACAGGACGGACGCAAGATGCTAGCTATTTAGAATATATTAGCCGTGAGCAACAGATTATCGAGAACGACGTGACTAAGTTGGCGCATGAAGCGGGGCCGTATTTTTCTTTATTTTTGGTTCGCCATAACGTTGCAACGAGGTAAGCCATGATTCGTATTGTGGCGTTAACGGACGCGGGTGAAAAACTAGCGAAAAAAATACAGCAAATATTGCCTGAGCAAAGCGAGATTTGGTTTAAACCAAAACCTTTCACATCACTTGTTCAGCAGGCATTTCAAGCTGAAGAACGTCTGATCTTGATCTGTGCGACAGGTATTGCCGTGCGGACATTAGCGCCAGTATTAGTACATAAAAATACAGACCCTGCGGTTTTAGTATTAGATGAAGCGGGTCAGTTTGTGATCCCGTTATTATCGGGCCATGAAGGTGGCGCTAATGACTGGGCTGATAATGTCGCGACCTTGATTGAGGCGCAATTAGTGATGACTACCGCTAATCCTTATCTAGCACCTATATACAGTGCTGGTATGGGCTGTGAACGACATTGTTCCGTGGAAAAATTGCATGAGTTACTGATGGCTTGTTTAGCACAAGCTAACTTGACTCTAGCGCAAATTAGTCACATTAATAGCATTGATATTAAAGCCGATGAAGTCGGTTTAATTGCATTAGCAAAACAGATTAATAAACCCTTTCTTACTTGGGACAAACACCAATTACGAGAAATGGACGATTTATTAAGTACCAAATCTGATTATGTATACAGCGTTGTTGGTGTATATGGAGTCGCAGAATCAGCCGCCTTGTTTGATGTACAGCAAATCACACAACAACAAGGCGAATTAATTTTAACCAAGCAAAAATCAGCGGTAGCTACCTGTGCAATAGCCAGAGCATATCCAAACAAAAATAGCGCTGTTACAAAGGTGATTAAATGAGTAAATTATTTTTAATTGGTACAGGTCCAGGTGATAAAGACTTGGTTGCACCAAAGGCTGTGGCTGCTATTAAAGCCAGTTCAGACTTAGTGGCTTATGGCTTGTATCTGGATTTATTAGGTGATGTTTGTGATGGTAAAACGCATCATGATTTACCGCTTGGGCAAGAAATTGATCGCGCTCGTTTAGCCCTAAATTTAACTGCGAGTGGTAAAGACACTGCGTTAGTATCAAGTGGTGATATTGGTATCTATGCGATGGCGACCTTGGTATTTGAATTATTAGATCGCCAACTACAAGGCTTAGAAGAACACCCTGAGTGGTTAGATGTGGATATTGAAGTCATACCCGGTATTTCGGCAATGCAAGCAGGCGCGAGCCGTGTTGGCGCTATGCTAGGTCATGACTTCTGTACTATCTCGTTATCGGATTTATTAACACCTTGGGAAACTATCGAAAAGCGTATCCATAGCTGTGGTACGGGTGATTTTGTAGTGTCGTTTTATAACCCAAGATCGAAAAAACGTGATTGGCAGATTAATACTGCCCGTGACATTTTATTGCAATACCGCCCAGCAAATACCCCTGTATTATTGGGTCGTCAGCTTACCCGTGAAGACGAAAGTATTACCATGACGACATTAGACAAATTACATTCTGATGATGTTGATATGTTTACTATGGTGACGGTGGGTAATAGCCAGTCTCGTCATATTATTAATGGTCAAAAAGAATGGATTTATACACCGCGAGGATATAATAAAAAATTATGACAGTTTATTTCATCGGTGCAGGACCGGGTGATCCCGAATTGATCACGGTTAAAGGACAGAAGTTAATTAATAACTGTCCTGTTATTTTATATGCAGGTTCACTGGTACCTCGCGCTTTATTTGCAGATGTGGAAGATACAGTAGAGCAAATCATTGATACCGCGCCAATTGCTTTGGATGAGATCATTGAACATATCCGTTTGGCGGATGCAGCTGGTAAAGATGTAGCTCGTGTGCATTCTGGTGACCCCTCTTTGTATGGCGCTATTGGCGAGCAGATTCGCCGCTTAGAGCAATTGGATATTGATTATCAAGTCATACCAGGTGTGACTGCAACAGCTGCGTCGGCGGCTTGGTTAGGTAAAGAGCTAACATTATCGGGTGTATCACAAACTATTATTTTAACCCGTTATGAAGGTAAAACGCCGTTTCCAGAGCGTGAGCGTTTACCTGCATTAGCCGCCAGTGGCGCTACATTAGCGATCCATTTAGGCGTAACTAAAATTGCTAAGATTGTCGATGAGCTTATTCCATTCTACGGTGAAAATTGTCCAGTGGCAGTTTGCTACCGTACCTCATGGCCAGATCAGGACAAGGTACTTGGGACGCTAAAAGATATTGTCGAAAAGGTTAGAGCGAAGAAATTTACCCTGACGTCACTTATTCTGGTTGGCCATGTATTAGGGACGGATAAATTTGATGATTCGTATTTATATGATAAAGACCAACCGCATATTTATCGCCCGCCAGTGAAATAATAGCGCTATTTTTTATTGTAATAATGAAGCCAATTAATCGTGTATTAATTGGTTTTTTGTTTTTTATTAAAGCTAGAAATAAAAAACGAGCCGTTAAGCTCGTTTCATATGCTGTTCAAAACCTGTCATTCAGTAATGTAAAAAAATCACTGCTTCTAGTTTTTCTCACCAACTGCTTTTTCTTCGGCAATTACATGCTCTGGTAATTGACTCATGAAGTACCCGCAAATATTGTCATTCACCATGGTGCGTGGACCATGTGGGTGGGCAATATGTTTGTAAGGCGCATGATGATGGCCGTGACTATGGGAATGACTGTGGTCATGGTCGTGCGAATGGTCATGACTATGACTGTGTTCATGACTGTGCTCACCTTCAGCCTTAAATTCAGCATGATGGTGGTGAACATCAACTTCACCACGTGCTAAACGCGCTTGGAAGTCGGCCATTAGCGTCACGTTTGGAACAGGTTCGGTAATAGTCTCATTGATACGTAGTTCAAAAGTATTGATCACATGATCTTGTGCACGTAAGTAATCCGCTTTTAAAAACACCACGTCAGGATTTTCATTTGCCACTTTATCAACGTAATTGTAGATACGGTCGATTAGCTTGCCACCGAATAAGAAATAAGGTGCAACCACGATCTTTTTGAACCCCAGTTTTAATGCCATTTCTAACCCACGCCCTACAGACGGAAAAGTGACTCCTGAATAAACGGTTTCAGACCAACCAAAACCCAGATTTTCACAAGCAATACGAGTCAGTTTTGCGGCATCTGCATTGGCATCAACAACCGATGTACCACGACCAACCACGACCAGCATTGTATCGTACAGTTCACCTGCAGCTGGGATAGTGTCGTGACCGAGTGCATTAAGAATGCGTTGTTGGAACGCTAAAATCATTTCTTCATGCAAACCTAATTCTTTACCGTATTCGATAGTTAAATTAGGGTGCTTTGCTTGATATGTTGTTAATACTGATGGAATGTCATTTTTGGCATGGGTTGCCGCAAATAACATGCCTGGTACTGCATGGATTTTAGTGACACCTTGTGCCATTAAACGATCCAGCGCGGTATGCATATTCGGCGCAGAATATTCCAGAAAGCCATATTCAACTTTCAATTCCGGATGACGTTCTTTTAGTCCCTTTGCTAATAAAGAAAATTCTTCTTCAGCGATTTTCGCACGGCTGCCGTGCCCACAAATAAGAACACCTGAAGTTTCAGGCAATGTTGCAATTGTTGTCATGATAA
>Ga0209292_1002048_pt1 | contig 23753 bp, 20 predicted proteins | sample GOMGulsemesocosm_2_FD_184634 | JGI IMG/M metagenome (GOLD analysis project Ga0209292, IMG submission 184634) | Methane-oxidizing microbial communities from mesocosms in the Gulf of Mexico - GOM9C Gulf of Mexico (SPAdes) (version 2) | ecosystem: Environmental > Aquatic > Marine > Cold seeps... | reverse complement strand
TGTTGTTTCTCCTACTAAAATAGAACTCTTTCATGTCGGGTGTGAAGACAGGGCCCCACTCATGATGCGCTGTCGAAACAATACCAGGAGCAAAAACTTCGGGAGTTAAGCCTGGAGGCTTCTGCCCAAGATAGGGACCTTCCAATACTGGAAATGCCTCTTGAATAGTAGTCGCGGGAGCGGTTGAAAAATAGAGTTTCATGGCTGTGGGAATAGAGATGCTACCACTATTATCGTGAATTGCACCGGCATTGATTTCATACACCAATTTTACCTGCTTTGGAAGGTATTGCTTTAACAGCGTAGTCAATCGGCTATAGTCCGTCTTAAGACCTGGACGTTCATTACCACCAACACTGACATAAACAAATGCAGGGAAATCTAGATTCTGTTTAAAAACACCTTTCAGATTACTAAAAGTTTTGTCCCCATAACTCCCGAAAGAAGGGCTAGTGATGAAAAAACCATCAAATAATTCAGGTGACTCGCTTAAGGCATAGGTCACAAATTGGCCAGCCCAAGAATGTCCATGAAAAAATCGACGTCCATTGGTTCTAAATTTCTTTTGAACTAAAGGCATCAATTCATCTTGTATGAAGGATAGAAATTTACCTCCGTTGCCAAACACCTGTTTTTCGTCCCTCTTAGTACTAATGTGGTGAGGTAGAAAGTCCATTCCCCGACGAACATTATGGATAGCAATTACAATCACTTCTGGCAACTCATCAGCCGTTTGTGCTGCAATTTCATCAGTTTCCTGATCTGCATCAAGCATATAGAAAACTGGATACCCTTCTTTGCTGTTTGGATTATACTTTTCTGGTAAATGCACCACAATCTCTCTAGTTTCCTGAAAAATTTTAGACTTGAAGCTAAAATTATCTTTTTGTGCGGATGCCGGGGGAGCAAATAGCGCACCGGAAACCAGAAAGAATAGTATTGCCTTTGCAATTGATGTGTAGGACTTAAACATAATTTGTTTCTTAGTTTTGATAAAATTTATTGATATTTTTTTCTATTTATTTGGGACTTCATGTTTTATTATGCTACATAAAAGCCAGTTATAGTTACTTTTTCTGCAATTCGGTTAGCATCTCCTTGGCATGGGTATTTTGAGGGTCCAATTCAAGTGATTTAGAATAATTTAAAATTGCCAAATCAATGTTGCCTAGCATCTTACAAACTTCTCCATAACTATCGTACACATCAGCATTCTCAGGATACAGCATGGTGTTCACTTTGAAAACATCGTGTGCAACATTGGTTTGTTCGTTTCTTATGAAATGATATCCTAAGCTGTTTATTTTTGCCCTACTAATAGCAGGATTATTTGGATTTTGTTTTAGTAAATTTCTATAAGTCTCAAGTGCTTTTGCGAAGTTGCCATCTAGGAAAAGTTGTACGTCTTTCTTTTGATATACTTGAACATAGTTCTCCCAATCATAAGCAAGAGCAACAGAACGAATCACTTCTTCATTAAAAGCTGGGTATGTGGAGTTGGTTAACACAACCACAGCAAATTCTTTGTCTTTATGAGCAGCTATCTGACCAAAAAAGCCCCTGTTCCATCCCCAATGTCTTAAGTAGGTTTCACCTTGCTTATCAATAAGTTGCATTCCTAGTCCATACTTAAATCCGGGTCCATAACTACTTGTTCCATAAGGTGTAAGCATTAATTCCGTCATCTCTTTAGACAATCCTTTTGTACTAGTTCCTTTAAGGGTTTGCTGTATATTGATTACAAATTTCGCAAGATCCTCTGCAGTTGACCATAAACCATTTGCAGCCATCACTGGATAGTTATGTCCTTTCCCTTTTACCATAGAACCATCTGTCAAATAACCCGTTGCTGCCCTACTTGATTGTACTGAACTAAGTGTTTGATTAAATGTACTATTGTTCATGCCTAACGGTTGAAACACCAATTCATGCATAAGCTCTGGGAATTTTTTATCGGCAATATCTACCATCATTTGTTGCGCAATCGCATAGCCAGCAGCTGAAATATAAATACTTTCTTCTGGTTCTTTATTTAGAACAACTGGAATGTTTTTAGCTGGAGCTGTACCATTTAAAACCTGTGTAAGTGTGGGTACAGGTTCACCTTTGGTATATCCTTGAATTGCGTGAAGTCCGAACCCAGCAGAATGATTCAATAAATTTTTTAGAGTAACCTTATGTTCTTTGGTAAATTCATTCTCAGGTACTTTCCAAGATTTCAAATAGCGATTCACATTTGCATCTAAGACAACTTTTTGTTGTTCTACAAGACCTAATGCAGCATAAGCAGTTAAAGGCATGCCCAGTAATGATGCGTGGAAAAGTGTTTTATCAGTCACAGGAGATTTATTGATGGAGTCGGTTACACCGTAGCCTTTTGTCCACACAATTTTACCTTTATGTATCACAGCAATACTAACACCTGGAATTCCATAATGTTTCATGCGTTCTTCTATGGACCAAGTTGCATCACCTTCTATATATACCGAAGGTATAAGGCTTGTTTCTACTTTTTTAATGAAATCAATGGTAGATGCTGTAGTTGATTTTTTTGCACAGGATTGTAAAAAAAATAGGATCAAGAGCGCTGTGATCGTATTTTTCAAATATTTATTTTTTTTCATGGAAGGATTGCGTATTAAAGGGGGTTGAGTTATTAGTTTTTAATCATCTAGCGGCACTCTTTCGTGCCTAAAAGCGCGACAGCTCTACTTAAATATTGGATAAAAGTAAATTATAATCCATGTGTTCATTTTTAAACTTGATAAACACAAACATTTAATGATGAAACCACTTGGTCATTGATATACCGCTTTTGTAAAGAAATTAGAGGAGTTTGTAAGTAGAGATACTATCTTTGTTAAATATTTACTAAAAGTAGTTATGATTAAAAAATCGTTGCAGAAAACACTACTCATTAATATTGGTGCCTTTATATTGGTACTGATACTTGAATTATTAAGTGGGTGGTTAATCAGAGAAAGATTTGATTCTACGTATAATTATTTTGATTGGGCCCTTGGTTATGCCGTTTATATTATGGGGCTTATTTGGATAAATCATTTTGTTTTAATTCCTTTTTTCTTAGACAAGAAACGGTATGTTTTATTCGTAATCCTACTTATTTGCAGCATAATTATTGCCGCATCTTTACAAGCAAATTCATTAGCCCTGGTTAGGGTTAATAAATACTTTTTCTTTCTTTTATATAGTACTTGTACTGGTATGGCTGCTTTCTTTTTAAGAAGAAATATAATCATCCAAAGAGAAAATGCTGAGAAAGAAAAATTACAAAAAGAACAAGAGCTTACCTATTTAAAAGAGCAGGTGAATCCTCATTTTTTATTCAATTCCTTAAATAGCATTTATTCACTCGCCAGACAGCAATCACTAGAAACGCCAGATCTTGTAATGCAGCTCTCAGAATTAATGCGATATCAATTAGAGAGTTCTAAAAAAGACAGCGTTTTATTAAAAGAAGAGCTAGAGTTTATAGAAAACTATTTGTTATTGGAAGAAAAAAGATTGAGTAAACGCTGTACTGTTGAATTTTTAATTGATGGCGATTTATTGGAGTTACGGATTGCTCCTATGTTGCTAATTCCGTTTGTTGAAAATGCAATTAAACATGGTGCCCAAAGCACCAATGAACAGAGTACCATTGATATTTCTATGGCAATAAAAAACAACACCCTTTATTTTTGTGTCGTGAATTCAAAACCTTCTTTGGTTGTTGCCTCTAAAAGAAAAGGACTAGGTCTTGAAAATGTAAAAAGACGTTTAAGTCTATTATACCCTAATTCTCACCTCTTAAAAATTGAGGATAAAGAAAAAACATATCAGTTAGATTTATCTATTGATGTATCTGTTTCAACACAAAAAAAAACAAGGAATGATTAAAGTTGGAATCGTAGATGACGAAGTACTAGCACGTACAGTGATCGAAGAATATTGTTCTAAAATTGACAACTTAGAATTGGTATTAAGTACAGGAAACCCAATTGAGTTTATCAATTTTATTCAGAAAAAAAAACTTGATCTCATCTTTCTAGATATAGAAATGCCAGAGCTTTCTGGGATGGAAATTTTGCGTTCTATGCTCAATCCACCGAAAGTTATTTTGACTACTGCCTATTCTGAATATGCCTTAGAAAGTTATAACTATGGTGTGGTAGATTATTTATTAAAACCTATAAAATTTGAACGCTTTTTAAAGGCAATCAACAAAGTATCTGCGGCTACCATAACACAACCTGAAAAAAATAGCGAAGCAGAAGAATTGCAGATAAAACATGATGGAATGCCTGTTAATATTTCATTTGCATCCATCCAGTATATTCAGAGTTTTGGAAACTATTTGAAAATATTTACAGATGCAAGAATGTATTTGATCTCTGAAACATTGATTCATATTACGAGCCTTTTACCTGAGAGTTTTCAACGCACACATAAATCATATATTGCTAATTTAGCCAGCGTTACAAAGGCAACTAGAACACATTTGATTATTGAAAACATTAAAGTTCCTGTGAGTGCGATGTATAAGGTGAATGTGTTTGAAAAATTAGAGGCCTTGGCAAAATTAAAGTAGCGTTAACTCCCATTCCTATATAGGATGCCACCCTCCTATGTTGTCTTGTGAAAAGTGCTTCAATTACTTTAAATGAATGCTATTTTTTTTATTTGTCAATAGGTATGATTTTTGAAATTTAGCAATATCTAGTATCATTCTATTCTTAAATTTCGGGTTGAATTCATAAAAGCAATTATTAATTATCGTTAACTCCTTTATGGGCGATGCTGTAATTTTAGCACTTAAATTTATAATTAAATACTCTTTTTCGGTGTAGGAATCCTTTAATTTAAAATCAACCTCTTCTCCATTAATTTTAAGTTGTGATTTATCATTTAGATACTTTGTTAAACATAATGCTGTCATCAGTTGAATACTACAGTCTGAATTAAAATTGAAATTATCGATTTCTGCTTTCTCAATTACAAATTTCAAGTTGAGTTGCCCATCATGTATCTGATATGTGTATTCTGCTATATGTTCAGGATGGAAGAAAGAAAATGCCATTGAAAATAAAAATATAGATAGTGTTTTCATGGCTGTTAGTTTATAATTAATTTTTTAGTAAGCTGTTTGTTATTGAAATCTATTTGAATAAAATACATTCCTTTGCTATACGTATTTACATGAATTTTCTTTTCAAAAGCCTCTGAAGAATACATCATTTTCGCATTTGCATTAAATATCCTAACACTTTTTATTTTTGTTGGATCAAGGCCTTTACTTAATTCAATATTAAAGTACTTACTTGTAGGATTTGGATACAGATTAATAGCAACTTCCGATGTTGTAAAATCTTCAACAGACAATGCGACATTACTACAATCTGAAATGGCAGTAGAATCTGGGCAATTAGGTCCAATTTTAAATGAATTATCTATGCTAGAGCCTTTTAAACATCTTGGAATAAATGGCCAATTGTCTGTTAAAACATAATAATAGGTTCCTTCTGGAAACTCTGGTGTTATGCCAAAACGTCCGCCACATTCATCCAAATCAGAAAGAGCTTCTACATATTCATAATCTTCTACATAATTTCCATTATAAGCCCCATTTGGAGCCGTAACTCCATCTCCAGGTCTATTCCCAGGTTTTAATTGAAAACTACTATCAAAACTAGAAATACTACTATTTGAATCAGTAGGATTCGAATATAAATACTTGTAATAAATAGGGAAACCATCTGCTGCATATCCTAAAAGTGGTGAATGTGATGCTCCGTTTATTTTCAAATCATTCGTATAATAATCAGTCGGAATATTGTGATAATGATAACGACTTACATTGTTTACATGGCCTCCGTTTAAGTCCATATTTAAAGCAAAGTCAGCTTCAATATGCCACTCTAAATTTTCTTCTTGAGTGTTCGGGTTTACCCAGTATAAACGGGCAAAAGGCGAGTAATTTATACCCTGATCAGAAACACCAAAAATGGTTCCTCCCCCACAAGTTTGAGATAATGGATCTTCAGAGATTTCAGTGGCAGTGGTTGTTAATTCTGGATGCAAACAAACAGAATAATCAAAATCTTGTCCAGCAATGGTATTGTTACCACCAAATGGACCATATTCGTGTGCAGGAATATTGTTGGTGTATATTTTTCTAACATGATCTACAATGGTAAAACAAACAGCATTTGTTGTTTCATTTGCAAATATTGCAGCCGGATCACACACTTCTACAACAGTCTCTGCTGCAAAAGGATCTGTTCCATTGGTAAATTCAGTTAAGTTAGTATCTCCATCATTATCAGGATCGTCATTGGGTCCGTAGGTATAAGACAGTAATTCTCTAAACTCCCATGCATCATCTAATCCGTCATTATCGACGTCCACTCCTGTTCCTGAGAACAATGCATTGGTTGGATCTAAAGTAGGCATCGTTGCATTTACCGCTTTTAAATGATCTCTTAACTGCAGCTGCAAATTTTTAGTAATAGTAGCTTGCGAAGAAGAAATATCAGTATCTTCTCCAATATCAGTTGAAAGATCATATAAATAACTACTTCCAGTTTCATATTCTACCACAAGCTTGTATTTTCCATCTATCACCGCAGATCTCGGAGTTTTATTTGGATTGTCATCATAATGTGGAGAATGAAAGAAAATAGGTTTTACACGATTAAATGTATTTCCTGTTAATAACGGAACCAAGCTTTGCCCATCAATATTGTCTGGCAATGCAGCTGTACTACCTGTTAATTCTGCTATGGTTGGAAATAAATCATACTCAACCACAGCCTCTGTATTATAACTATTGGCAGTGATATTTGGCCCTTTAATTATAAAAGGCACTCGTATTCCACCTTCAAATATAAAGGTCTTACCAAAAGATAATGGCGTATTATCAGTTAAGTTTATCTGTCCACCATTATCAGAAACTAAAATGACATAAGTATTACTATCGAGTCCTAATCTGGTTATTTCTGCTAATAGTTGTCCAATACCATCATCTGTATCTTCTGTCATTGCGCCATATTCAACTCCTGTATGATTTGTTCCTAGCGGTCTTAGAGCTGGGTTATTGTACAAATTAATTGTTTCTTGCCTTGCTTCTATATTATTGTGAACCGCATAGTGAGAAAGTTGTAGTAAAAACGGAACGCCATCTGTAACTGCATCCTGAATAAAACTAATAGACCTGTTTGTTAAATCAAATATATTTTTAGGATCTACTTGAACTGTTGCTCCATTATTACCATCAGAATTATTAGTAGTACCATCATTAATATCAAAACCATTACTTGATGGACTTGATGTTGTTGCGTTTCCTAGGTGCCATTTCCCTAAATGTGCAGTTCTATAATTCAATCCAATAGATTTTAGCCATTCTGCATAGGTGGTGGCAGTTCCATCTAAAGAAGTTTCAGTAAGCGCTTCAATTAGAATTTTTCCGGTAGAGATATTATTATCTGTATTCGTAAAATTGTTACGAGCGGTAGTTCTTCCAGTCATAATACTAGCACGAGAAGGAGCACATTTTGGAGCTGGAGCATATCCTTGTGAAAAAGTCATTCCAGCCTGCGCCATTAATTTCATTTGTGGCGTTAGGTAAAAATCACTTTTAGAACCAGCTATTCCTGCATCCATTTGAACAGAAGACCCTGTCCAACCTTGATCATCAAGTACAATAATTACAAAATTTGGTGTTTGTGCAGATACCATATTGCTGCAAAAAAAGAATAAAAATCCAAGAATAAGAGTTTTACCTATTTTAAAATTTGTACTGCTTGCATCAATCATAAATGTATCTCTTTTAATGTATTATAATTAGGCATTCTGTATTTGAATGCTATGTCTGTTGATTTAAACTGTTATAAAAAAAGCCGAAATCATGTATCAGTAATATAAGGATTAATTTCTGATTTTACTTAAGACTATCTATTCTATAAATGGTTTAATTTCTGATAGAGAAATATTTCAACTTTACATACATCCGATATTGCTAATGTAGCCTGCCTTCCTAAGTTTATATTTTTTGTAAACTGTAACAATTTAAAATTCATACTGTCTTTGAGTAAAAATTTTAAATTAATATGAAAAAATTAATAGGCCTTTTCTTTATTGCCAGTATTTTTTGTGCGTGTAAGAATAACAAAACAGTACCTAAACACAATTCAATTACTAAAGAAAAAGAAAGTAACATAACACAAACTAAAGTGCTAACACTAGGCTCTTTTCATTTTACGTTTCCAAATCTAGATATTACTAAAACAAATAAGAAGGATCAAATTAATGTTTTAGATACTAAATATCAAAAAGAGATTGAATTCATCGTAGCTAAACTTGCGAAATTTAAACCTACTAAAATTGTTATTGAAAGAGAACCTAAAAGACAGCAAACCTATGATTCTCTTTATGTCTCTTATGTAAATGGGAACCATAAATTATCTGGAAGCGAAGAGCAACAAATAGGATTTAGACTCGCCAAACGCTTGGGTCTAAGTAAAATCTACTGTACGGATGCTTGGGGCACAGATTATGAAGATGTGAAAAAAATTGTTGATGGAAGTGACTCCATTGCGAAAGAAAAATTTCTGCATTACTTTTTTAACAATCCAGATAGTATTTTAAAACCAGTTCACAGAAAATCGTTGTTTAAAACTGAGGGTATTTTGGCTGAATTGAAAAGACTAAATTCCGCAGAATACATTAAAAAAGGCTTAGGAGATTATTTAATAGGTATTTTTAAATACGAGACAAAAGGCTATGAACAGTTTGGGCCAGATTACGTGACGTCTTGGTGGTTTAATAGAAATCTAAGGATTTTTAGAAACATTCAACGTGTTTCTACAACCCCTGAAGATAGAATTTTGGTACTATACGGTGCTGGACATATGAACTTACTTAATATTTTCTTCGATGCTTCTCCTGAATATAAATTAGTCCCTGTAAACGATTATTTAAATTAGAGTAGCGCTTATTTCCATTTCATACATAGTAGCACTTCCCTCCTGTTTTTTTAGTAGTACTTATACTCAAAACAGGTAGTTATTCCTGACGTATAAATTTTAACATTAATTGTGATTTCCCTATAATTACTGAGTCTTCTATTTTAGTACATTTGCCATTAAATGCAAACAGAAACTAAAGTCTTTTTATCTGAAATACAGACCCCAATAAAGTTATTTAGTAGTAATATAACAGGTTGTGTGTAATTTTAACAAGTACTTAATTGCAAATTTAAATGATAGAAATAAACAAGGTAAAGACAGTGAAATTATCAATGCTAGATGGTATTGAACTTAAATCTGCTACGTTTATTGATAAAAACTTCCCTTTTCATTTTCATCAATGTTGGAGTCTAGCTTATATCGAATACGGAAGTGAAAACATTGCTTTTAGCAATACAAATTTTTTGGTCAGTAAAAATGCTTTGCAATTAATTCCCCCATACTCAATTCATAAAAACTGGAGCAATAAAAATAATACTTGGACTTATAAGGCTCTTTATATAAGCAATGATGTAATCAAAAATGTTGCAAAAAAAATAAATACTGATTATTCTTATCTAGCGAGCTTTCCATATTTTATATCCTATTGTAATAGTGAGTTTGAAATAAGCGAAGAATCGATTTTTAAAACTCTTGAAAATCTTTTTTTGGATACGCTGAATGATGTTAAACAATCTTATTTTCAAAAAAATGCTGATGATCCTTTTGAAGATATTCTAAATTATTTGTCTTTAAATTATAACCAATCTATCACTTTAGAAATGCTACAACAAAAGTTTAAAGTGAATAAATTTAAACTACAAAAAAGCTTTAAAAAGAGCATTGGTTTAACTCCTTTAGAATACCTAACTACCATTAGAATAGAAAACTCAAAAAAGCTTTTTTATACGGATGTTCCTTTGGTAGAAATTGCACTTGAATCAGGGTTTTATGATCAAAGTCATTTTACTCATAGTTTCAAAAAATACGTTGGAGTAACTCCTGGTAATTATAAAAAGAACAGCAAGATTTTACAAGACTGGTAGTTCCCTCAAGAAGTATGTTTGTCTTCTTAATTAATAAACATCAATTCAACAAACAATGAGAAATTACAACTTTATATTTTTAGCACTTGTATTAGCATTATTTTTAAATGCTTGTGATTCTAATGATCAGAAAGCAAAAGACAATGGTTTACAAACTTCTGAGGTTCTTGAGCCAAAGGCATATGAGATGCCCAGAACTCAGGTCCTTCAGATCAGTAATTCTGAAACAGATACACTAAATACAATTTACATAAAACTGCCGGATGGATATGAAAAAAACACAGATTTAAAATACCCTGTAATCTATTTTACGCATCCGATACAGCATTTTGAAATGTTATCTGCGGTTAGTGAAAATCTGATAGAAGACGTTATTATAGTTGGGCTTACCTGGTCAAAAGGGATGAACTATGGGAATTTGGACAGTTATGTGAACTTTCTTCGTAACGATGTCTTTAAGATGGTAGAACGTAACTACCGGGCTGATGCTGACAGACGTACCTATTTTGGATATTCTTCTGGTGGTGTAGTTGGAGCTTACATATTATCGAAACACACCAATATCTTTGAAAATTACATTCTTGGTGCTCCCGCTCTTACAGTTGATCATGAAATCATACAGAAAATTTATGAACTTGAGTCTACTTCGGCTGATGAGCGAAAAAAATTGAACGCAAATGTTTTTATTTCATATGGCACATTGGAGAACGAGAAAGATATCAAGGGTTTTGAAAATTTTATTACCATGCTTAAAAACATAAACGACGAGAGCTTAACGGTACGACACGCTGTAATAAAGGATGGCAACCATCAAACAGCATTTCCTATGACTGCAGTCCGGAGTGTAACTTGGTTATCAGACTTGATAAAAAAATAACGAATCTAAAACACTATATGTTTTATTTTGGTCATTTTTTAGTAGGCCTTATACTCAAAATAGGTCGTTATTCCTGACTTATAAATTTTAACATTAATTGTGATTTCCCCATAATTAGGGAGTCTTCTATTTTAGTACATTAGCCATTTAAATTGCAAACAGGAACTAAAGTTCTTTTTAGCTGAAATAGAAACTCCAATAAAGTTACATTTAGTATTAAAATGACACGTTGTAAAACATAAAACAAAATCAATTCTACTACTTTCAAAATAACATGAAAATAAAACGTATAGATCCAAAACAAGCAGAAAATTTAATACAAGAATTGGATGAATATCAAAGCAAACTATATCCGCCTGACAGTTGTCATTTAGACAGTATTGAAACGCTTCAAAATGAAAACGCATATTTTTACGGAGCTGTAGAAAATGAAGAGATTGTAGCTATAGGTTCTGTGAAAATATTCTCTGATTATGGCGAATTGAAGCGCATTTTTGTTCCACCAACACAAAGGAGAAAAGGTTTAGCAAAAAAAATAATAGATAAACTTGAAGCGCTTTTAATTTCAAAAAGCATATTCTTAGCCAAGCTGGAAACTGGACCATATTCAAAAGACGCAATTGGTTTATATGAAAAATTAGGATATTTAATTTGCGGAAAATTTGGAACTTATAAAGACGATCCATTGAGTACGTTTATGGAAAAAAAATTGGAAGAGAATTATAATGACAAAAAAGAACGCGACAACACCTCTTTATAAAAAACTAGGAATTACAAGTGATTCTGAAATTATGGTATTAAATGAACCGAAAAATTATCTTGATTTTTTTTCAGATTTTCCCGCAAACGTTATCATAAATAAAGCGAAGAATAGGCAACAAATTAAATTTATTCACATATTTGTTAAAACAGTTAAGGAATTAGAAAGCTTGTATAATATTGCAAAGACAAGCTTAAAAAAGAATGGATTCTTGTGGATTAGCTGGCCTAAAAAAGCGTCTAAAATAGCAACTGAATTGGACAAGTTTATGATTCTAAAATATGGCCTCGACAACGGGCTAGTTGACACAAAAGTAGCTTCAATTGATGAAAATTGGAGTGGACATAAATTTGTGTATAGATTAAAAGACAGATAAAAACAACGCCCATAACAGCGTGCAAAATTCATTACTAGTACAAGCTTCCATTGAATTTTATAGTATTCTTCAACCATAAAACAGGTCGTTATTCCTGACGTATAAACTTTAACATTAATTGTGATTTTCCCATAATTAGGGAGTCTTCTTTTATAGTACATTTGCCATTAAAATTGCAAACAGGAACTAAAAGTTACATTTAGCATTCATATAACAGATTGTGAATCACTCAATCACAAAACATACACATGAAAATCCAAAAATACATTTTAACAATTCTAGGACTTCTTTTATTAGTTCCCACAATCTCTTTTAGTCAAGTTAAAAAGATAAAATACGAGTCCACCCAATTAAGTGACCACGCGTATATCATCACTAGAACTGGGAGTTCAGCTGCCCGAAGGTCTAATATGGGCGTGATTATTGGTGAGAAAGGACTCGTGCTTATCAACCCATTATTCAAAGGAGATGAAGCGCCTCAGTTTATGAAAGCACTACAGAAGATCTCTAAAATGCCCATAAAATATGTCATTAACAGTAATTGGGATAATTATAACACAGCCGCCAATTGGTACTTCAAGGACAAGGATGTAATCATTATTTCTCATGAAAATGTAGTGTACCATAGAAACATCCACACCCAATTCTTATTTAAGGATACATTCTCTTTGGATATTGGAACAGAATCAATCATTGCTTACAGGAGTATGGGGCACTCTTTTGGCCACATCAACATTCATCTTAAAAATGCCAATACAACTTTTATGGCTGATAGTTATAGAAGTCAATGGATGACAATAGAAGGTCCTTTTGGCCTAGAAGGGCACTTTAATGGCATTAATATGGCTTTAGAGATGGGCAATCAGCACACCAAATACATTCCTGGAAATACTACAGGTAAAATTATCAGCAACAGAGAAGATTTGATCCATGAAAAAGAATGGCGTTCAAGCTTTTCCAATCGCGTGTTTGCATTAAAGAAACAAGGTAAATCAAACAAAGAAATATTAAGGGATGCTACTATTGTAGGCATCTTCAAACAATATGACTTATACCAACACATTACAGATGAAATTGCAGATTGGGTAATCAATCCTCTTTTTTACGATGAAAAAGCCAAGGAAGCAATACTTTCTCCCAGTCAACTAGAAAAATATGTGGGAACCTATCGTTTAAAAGACAAAAGAAATGTAGAAATTTTTATCGAAAATGGGCAACTGTTTTCTAAAAGTATTGGTCAATTTTATTTGAAATTGGTACCTACCTCAGACACCCATTTTTTGCCTTATATACAAAGATCTAATATGTATCAAATTTTTGAAATGGATGCTCAAAAAAATGTCCTTGGATTTACTCTTAAGCATGGTGGAGCAACTTTGAAATACACAAAGGATAAATAAGGCTCCTTTCAATACCAGTATCCTGAATGTATAGGAACCTATTCTGAATAAACGATACACATCGATTTTTATTGCATTAAACCCTCCTATTTGCCAATAAAGGCCTTGGTATAGGCGCCAGGTAGAAAATTCAACTTCCTTTTATGAGATTTCGAGCCTGCGTCTGTTTACTGACAAGGCAGGCTCGAAATGCCAAGCTTGGTTATTGTTTAGGTCTCAATGTTTCAATAATTTGTGCATCTACCCAAAAAATATCCACATTTTCAAATGTATCAGAACCAACATTTCTATTAAAGAATAAATACTTACCATCTGGAGTAATACTCGCTGATGCTTCCCAAGTATCTGTATTTATTTTATCGCCTAAATTAATTCCATTACCCCAAGTACCATCTTTCTGTTTAAAACTGATATAAATATCTGAATCTCCATAGCCATTTTCTTTTTTAGCATCATACAGTAAATAAGATTCATCTGGTGCTATAAATGGATGGCTTAAAAAGGTACCCGTGTTTATCGCTTTTGATAAGGCTTTCGGTTCTTCATATTTTCCATTTATCAACCGTGAATACCGAATTGGAAATGTTACATCTCCCTCTTTATACGTATCAAAATAATAAGTGCCATTCGCAGATTCTGAAAGACGCATAATATACATAGAATCATTACTTACCACAGGAGGTTCAAGGTTTAGTCTTTTAGACCATCCTGTTTTTGTCTTTTTTAGATAACGATCCCCTAAATGCATCGTTTGCCCGTCTGGAGAAATTACTGGACGTCCAATCCAAGGAGATGCAAGAACTGATTTTTCCCATTCACCAGTAGTTTCATTGTATTTGTATTCGTAAAAAGTTGATGTTATATTTTCTTCTCCTCTTCTAATAAAATAAAATGCTTTCATATCAGATGCAAATGCACCATCGTATTCATAAATTTCTGTAGAAATTAATCCCGGTGCAAAAGGGATTGGTGTCAATCCTGGTGGTTTTTGCCCCAAATATGGGTTTTCTATAGTTGGTACATCAATCCCTTTTGTCTGTTGTTTTTTTGTGTTACAGGCTTGTAGAGAAAGTATTCCTACAAGTATTAATAGTGTATATGCTTTTTTCATGATGTTGTTTTATCGTTTAATTTTTAGGCCTGAGTGTCTCAATAATTTGGGCATCTACCCAGAAGATGTCTACATTTTCGTACTGGTCTGAGCCCATGTTTCTATTAAAGAACAAATATTTTCCATCTGGTGTTACACCTGCAGCCGCTTCCCAAGCACTTGTGTTAATCTTGTCACCTAAATTAATTCCGGGTCCCCAAGAGTTATCTTCTTGCTTAAAACTAATATAGATATCAGAATGACCATAACCACTTTCTCTTCTACCATCCCAAATAATATAAGATTCATCTGGTGCGATAAAAGGATGTGCATTGTATTTTCCGGTGTTAATCGCTTTGCTAAATGGCTTTGGTTCTTGACGCTTGCCATCTATGATTTCTGAATATCGAATTACACCATCTCCAGCATCTGAACCAGCCTCGTCAAAAACATAGGTTCCTGTAGCCGAAGCCGTAAGGCGCATTATGCGGATGGTATCAAAAGGAGCACCCAATTTTTTTATCTCAGACCAGCCCGTTTCTGTGCGTTCCTTATATCTTCTACCCAAGTGCATGGTCTTGCCATCTGGCGATATAAAGGGCTGCCCTACTCTGGGTGATACAACCGATTCTTGCCATTGTTTGTTTTTATATTTAAAGACAACAAACTCTTGAACAAATTCTTTGTTTATCACAACTTCTCTGATGAAATAAAATTCTTTCATATCTGGCGTAAAGGCACCTCCATAATCCCACCCTTTTAAAGAAATAAGTCCAGGAGCAAAAACTTCTGGTGTTAAGCCGGGTGGTTTCTGTCCTAGATACGGATTTTTAATAGTTGGTATATCACGCTCTTTTGTCTGTTGTTGTTTTGTCTTGCAGGCTTGTAAAGAAAGTATTCCTACAAGTATTAATAGTGTATATGTTTTTTTCATTGTGTTGTTTTATGAATTAATCTTTAGGCCTGAGTGTTTCAATAACTTTTGCATCGACCCAGAAGATATCAGTATTTTCGTATTTGTCTGTTGGCTTTACTTTGCCCGTATTCCTATTGAAAAACAAATATTTTCCATCGGGTGTTACACGTGCACCAAATTCTGAAGCTTTTGTGTTGATCTCCTTACCAAGTTTGATAGCTTCAGACCACGAGCCATTGAGCTTTTTAAAACTCACGTAGATTTCGGCATTTCTGGGGCCATTGTCGCGTTGACCATCCCACAAAACATAGGATTCATCAGCAGCAATAAAAGGATGTGCATTAAACCTTCCGGTGTTGATCTCTTTTGGAAATGGCTTAGGAGCTTCTCGTTTTCCGTCAATGATTCGAGAATAACGTAACACACTTTTACCATTTGGGGTTGCTTCATCAAAAGCATAGGTTCCTTTACTAGAAGACGTCATTCGCATGATGCGAATGGTATCAAAAGGAGCCCTCAAACTTTTAATTTTTGACCAACCAGAATCGGTACGCTCTTTATACCTTCTTCCTAAATGCATAATTTTACCATCGGGAGAAATAAAAGGCTCACCTACCCGACCTGAAATCTTTGACTCTTTCCAATTTCCATTGGCATTTTGTTGAATCATCAAGAAAACTTGTTTTTTATCTTCCTCCTTTTCTCCAATTTCCCTTAAGAAATAAAATTCTTTTTGGTCGGGTGTAAAGACACCACTCATTTCCCAATTCTCTGTTGAAACCATACCGGGAGCAAACATTTCTGGTATTAAACCAGGTAGCTTTTGTCCTAGATAGGGATTTTCTATCGTTGTAGCATCACTAGTTGTTACACGCAGTTTTTTGGTGCTACAGGCATTAAAAAGTAATGCCAACATAAGTATCAAAATAAGATTTGTTCTATGCATTGTTTATCGTTTTATTATTTCTTTTTTATTGAAACCACACGAAATCCAAAATACTCATACAACTCACCATCAAAAGCACTTCCGTAGCGAAAAGCAACACTGCTGAAAGTGGCATTAAGCTGCCATCCACCACCACGTACTATTCTTCTATCACCTTCAGTAGCTCCTTTAGGATTATCTTTAGGGCTATTGGCATAATAATCGACTCCATATGTATCCATACACCATTCAAAAGCATTACCACTCATATCGTACAACCCTAATTGGTTGGCTTTTTTGCCCGCTACCGCATTTGTTTTATTCTCAGAATTACCATCATACCAACTCACATCAGCTATATTATTAGAGCCGCTGTATTTGTATCCTCTGCCTTTTTTGCCACCACGAGCAGCGTATTCCCATTCTGCCTCATAAGGAAGACGTACTTTTTGTTTTAATTTACCAGAAAGCCAATCTGCATAATCCATAGCATCTCGCCAGCTTACATTTACCATTGGATGATTGTCTTGCCAACCCCAACTAGGCGCTTTAGGCATTCCAACTCCTGTTTCATTACAATAATAGCGATATTGAGCTACGGTCACTTCGGTTTGGCTCATGTTAAAATCCTTTACGCGAACCTTGTGAGTTGGACGTTGGTCTTTATTTCCCAAGCCACTTTCATCGCCCATGGTGAAAGTACCACCTTTTACCTGTACAAATTTTGGTAGGTTTTGTCCATAGCTAAGGCTTGTTATTAATAGAAGGGTGAAATAAATAAGTTGTGTGCGGTTTTTCATTGTTTATCGTTTTATTATACTGTTCTAAGACAAACATATTGAATAAGATGCATGAAGAATTGTAAAATAGATGAACCTCATCTTCTTACGGAAATAAACCTAGCATGAACGGAAAACAGGCAAACTCCGTACAAGATGTGATTTGGGCAGTAGATTCTTAAGATTCGTCTTTTTTAAAGCTGCACTTTGTGAATATGTTATATATTTATCGACAATGGTTAACAAAAAGAACTTTATTGATTTGATTATTCAAAACAGGGTCATTTCACACCTTATCTTTTGGATTTTAGTATTTATTAGCTTGCCCATATTGGCTGCATTAAATGAAGGAAGTATTGAAAAGACCACTTTCAGTTCATTAGCATTTTTACCTGCCCAATTATTAGCGAGTTATTTTTTAGTCTATTATCAGGTTCCTAAACTTTTGTTTAAAAAGAAATATCTCAGATTTGGAGTTTCTTTTATCCTTTCTGTGTATGTGTTTTTAGTGCTTTCAAAACTTTCAAGCATCTACATATCCAAATATTTTATGCCTCAGCACTACGAAGAGATGACATTGCTAGAAATAGTAGCAGACCCATTTCATTTGGCTGTGGTTTATTTTCCGGCAGTTTATGTATTTGTTTTTTTTATGTTGATGATTAAGGCATTTAAAGATCGTTTTGAAGAACGTCATCAACTAGATGTTTTACAAAAGGAAAAAGCTACTACGGAACTTAAATTTTTAAAATCGCAAACAAATCCGCATTTCTTATTCAACACCTTAAATAACTTATATGCATTAACTTTAGACCGATCTGAAAAAGCAGCAGACGTAGTCTTAAAACTGTCAGACATGTTAGATTATATGCTATATCAATGTAAAGATGATGTAGTTCCATTAAAAAAAGAGATCGCTTTTATACAAGATTATATTGATTTAGAATCACTGCGTTATGGCAAGAAATTGACATTGAATTTTACACACCAACTGCATACTCCCAATGTTATGATTGCACCTTTGATTTTGATATCATTTGTAGAAAATGCTTTTAAACACGGTGCTAGTAATAATCTTAAGGACTCATTAATTGAAATTGACTTAACAACAAACCAAGAGCAGCTTTGTTTTAAAGTTTTTAATTCGATACCTGCCAATCCTGTTGATAAGAGCAATACATCAAATGCTGGAATTGGACTTTCTAATGCGAAAAGACAATTAGCACTGAACTATAAAAACAACTATGACCTGGAAAGTACCAAAACAGACTCAGATTTTCAGATAGTATTAACCATTAATTTAAAGTAACATGGGAATAAGATGTATAGTTGTAGATGATGAGCCATTAGCTATTAGAGTACTTGAAAAGCACATTATGAAAGTGCCAGACCTTGAATTGGTTGCAACATTTGACAATGCTATAGATGCTGGACATTTTTTACAAGATACTCCTATTGATCTCTTGTTCTTAGATATTCAAATGCCAGTAGTTACAGGGATTGATTTTATAAAAAACACATCCATACAACCAAAAGTTATCTTAACCACAGCCTATAGAGAATATGCTTTGGAAGGATATGAATTGGATATTATAGATTATTTATTAAAACCAATTTCCTTTCTTCGGTTTTATAAATCGATAAATAAATTCAGGGCTTTGAATGCAACTACAGCCTCTACCAATATAAAATCATCGGAAATAGAAATCACATCAGATCACATTTTTGTGAATTCTAACAAAAAGATGATTCGAATTGCGTTTAGTGACATGCTGTTTATTGATAGCATTAAAGATTATGTGAGAATACATACCACAAACGAGACTATCATTACAAAAGATAAAATAAGTTCTTTTGTTGAGAAACTACCTTCCACTTTTTTGAGAGTGCATCGTTCTTATATTGTGAATTCAAAAAAAATAGCTGCGTTAACAGCAAAAGATATTGTCTTAGTTGGCGGTATGGAAATTCCGATTGGTGCTTCTTATAAAGAAATTATAAAGTTAATTAAGGATTGATAGCGCTCAATTCATACAATGTTAAGAACAAAGTTTTATAGAAAACGGCATTGGAAAGGGATATTTAGAAAGTGAAAAAAAAGTGGGTTTTATGTAAGAAACTATGGAGTGTTTTCTATCGTTCAATTAAACGATTGCCAATAATTTTAGTATAAACGTCTGTTTTTAAAAGCCTACTGATTTTAATTTTGTGATTTTCTATATATAACAAATTCCCTTCAATTTTTTCTACATGCTGTATTCCTACAACATAAGAACGATGAACTTTCATGAATTTAGACGCTGGAAGGCTTTCTTGAATTTGTCGCAAAGAAATTAACGTTAAATATTTCTTCTTCGTTGTTTGTATAAAAACATAATCCTTAGCTGTTTCTATAAAAAGAATCTCATCACATAGAATTTTTACAATAAGGCCATCACATTTTATGAAAATAGCCTCTTTTTGGCTGGTTGTATTTGTGTTTAGAGCTAGTGTTTTTTGTACTGCTTTCAAAAATCGATTATAAGAAATCGGTTTTAATAAATAATCCACAGCATTTAATTCAAACCCTTCCAGTGCAAACTCTCTATGTGCAGTGGTGAAAATGACTTGTGGTGGATTGCTGAGGACTTTCATGAATTCTAAGCCCGTCATGTCTGGCATCTGAATGTCTAAAAATAGAATATCTACTTCATTCTCTTTTAAATATTCTAATGCCTTATGGGCAGAGCCAAGTGAACTAGCACATACTAAATAGGAAGTTTTATTAATATACTCTTCTATTCCCTTTCTGGCTAAAGACTCGTCATCAACGATTAGGCATCTCGCTTTCATATAATTTTATTTTTAAATTGATCTTAAAACTAGTTTCTCTTTTTTCAATACTTAACTCATGGTCATTGGGATAAATTAATTCCAATCTGCGTTTTACATTGTTCAATCCTATACCATGACTCTTTGTTGATGCTTTCCTTAAAGGGTTTAAACTATTTTCAACAGTAAGGTGTAAATTGTGATCTTCTAAAACCTCCATTTTTATTTTTATCCAATAGCAATCAGTACGCTGCCCATGCTTAAATGCATTTTCTATGATTGGAAGAAAAAGCATAGGAGTCACATATAAATTATTTTGATCAGTCGGAAATTTATATTCCAATTCAAGGACATCTTCATGCCTAACCTTTTCAAGTTTAATGTAGTTTTTTAAGTTTTCAATCTCCTTAGATAACGTAACACGCTCCTTATTGTTTTCATAGATTTGGTGACTCAATAAATCTGAAAATTGGATCAAAGTTTCCTTACCCAAATCAAGGTTTTGGCCCAATAGAATATAAATACTATTTAGTGAGTTAAATAAAAAATGTGGATTTATCTGACTCTTAAGCTGGTGTAATTCTGCCTCTAATTTCTTTTTTTCGATCTCTGCGGCATACTTTTCTTTTTGATTCCATTGATCGTAAAAATAGAATGACATAGAAATGCTAACTACTACAAGTAGTTCTGTTACAATAGAGATTTTCCCTTCATAACTCCCAAAGAATAAAGCTGTTGTTAGGTTGTTGATACTTGTAAAATACACATCAAGACTCCACGAAGACAGCATTGTAATTAGAAAGAGCCCCAATAAAAGAAATAGCACATAAAGAACCTTTTTTTTTGCTAGTAATACCTTAGGAATTAGGACAAATAAATTGAAGTAAACCAAAAGAGCATAGGGCAAAAACGTATATACATTGGTTTTCAAATTTTGGAAAAAGTTCTGATGGTACACCATGTCTCGGGCACTCCAAAGCAACGAAATGACAATCCAAAATAATAAGTGTTTTATGATTTTATTATTCATTTTATGATTTTATTATTCCAATGAAATAGAGATTCCTGCAAAAAAAGACCAATTGGTAGATGGCAGTATTGGGCTTCTTTGAGTTCCATCATCAGAATAGCGATATCCAAACACTTGTTTAAAGCTAAAAGGATTTTTTATCGACGCGAAAATTACTGAAAAATTACCAAAAATGGAAGCTAAATAACTAGCACTAAAATTTAAATTGTGATAGTCAATCGTTGTATCGGATAAAAAGGTGTCATTGTTTGGATTGACATAGGGCTTTCCCGAAGCATAGCTGTAAGCAAAACCGGCTCTGACAAGGGGTGTTAGCTTGTAATTAGCAACCAAACTAACATTGTGCTTAGACACAAATATAGGCGTAGCTTCAATTGGAAAATTACGATAAAATCGTTTGGAATCTACAAGGGAATAGGACAACCAATAGGTTAATTTTTCAATACTCTTTTCATCTCTCCAAAACACATCAATACCTTTAGAAAATCCTGTCCCTCTATTGTTTAAACTTAAATTTGACGCTTGTTTGATTAAATGTTCATAGTCTTTAAAATAGGCTTCAATTCTAAAGAGCCTTTGTTTAGTTTTCCATTGAAAATTGGCAATATAATGTGTGGCACTCTCAAAATCTATTTGCGTTGTTTTTCGGACATATTCTTTTTGCGGCGTTTGATAAAAATGACCATAAGCAAATGATAAAAGACTTTTACGCCCTAATCTATAGCTTAAAGAGAGTCTGGGCATTATATTAGATTTATCTATTACTGAAGCCTGTTCGCCACGTAAACCAACTCTTAATGCCAGTTTTTTACTGAATTTTATATCGGATTCTGCATACACTGCCGTTAAAGTATTGTCTATAATAGTGAGATCCTCATTTGTTGTGAACTCATTCTTGAACAATTGCATTTCTCCTCCAAAGCGTACCTGTGCTTTCCCTAGCCTTCTACTTAGTGTTACTCTACTTTGTGCTAGCCAATCTTTTTCAAGAGAACCATGCTCGTTAAACTGGTCTTTATCTTCATCAAAACTTAATGAACCTGCAAGTAATACTTTCCAATGATCGTTTAGATAGCCACTAAAAGAGTTGTTCCAAAATACATTTTTAGAACTGTTTGAAAAGGTGCTATTTGGAGCTTCACTTCCAGTCGTTTTAAAATTTAAGGCAATAGCACTATTATTGTATTGTAAAAAGGATTTATAAAGTCCCCCATTCACTGTGCGATGACGAAACCCTATCGATGCAGAAGTTCCATTTGGAGCTGTATCCCACACTTTATTTTGTGGTACAAGAGAAAACAAAGTGCTCAAATTTGTATAGCCGATACTTGCTAAAACAGCTGTTTCCTCCTTCCAAACTTTGGTGTATGAAGCTCCCAATCCGGCCATATTAATATCAAAACTATAACTGCTCTTACTTGGCATATCATTCGTATTAAGTACTAAAACAGACGATAATGCTTGTCCATATTGAGCAGAATAACCCCCTGTGCTAAACAAGGTTCCTTTGAATAAAAAAGGATCAAATCGTCCTCTTGAGGGGATATCTGGAACAGTACTAAAAAAAGGTTTTGTAACTAGAATACCATCCATGATCGTTTTTGTTTCTGAAGCTTCTCCTCCACGTACAAATAAACCAGTTTCATTTCCTACCGGAGTTACACCAGGAAGTGTTGCCAACGCAGCATACATATCACCATTTGCTCCTGGATTGGTAACAATATCTAAGGGCTTTAAAATGGAAGACTTTTTTTTATCACTAGCATCAAATACCCCTGCCGAAATTACAATCTCATCAAGATTACCTGTCGCTTCTTGCAATACCAAATCAAAAATCAGGTTTTCTAAACCTAAAGTAATTTCTTTTTCTATGGAAACATACCCTAAACTACTTACAGAAAGAATTGCCCTGCCTTTTACGTTGGTATTAAATGTAAATTTCCCTTCAGTATCTGTAACACTACCATCAAAAACATCTTTTAAATAGATGTTTACAAGATCTATTGGCCTTCCTATACTATCTTTTACATGACCGCTAATTGTTGTTTGAGCAGTTGTAAAAAGTGATAATAAAAAGAAGAATAGATACATTAGTTTCTTCATAATATTCTTTCTTGGTTGATGAATTATTCTATTCCTATATTATTTTTTATTGATTTTATCAACTAAAGATTTTAGAATGTCACTGTTAGGGAATTTGGTTAAACCTTGATTGCAATAGATTTTTGCTTCATCACTTCGATTCTCTCTATGTAAGAAGCTTGCCAAGTAATAATAAACCAGTTCTCTACCCCAAGTTGGTGCAAAAGAAGCGTCTGTACTTTTGTCTGGTTTGCTTAGTGCTTGTTTTAAATAGGATTCTGCCTTAAAACCGCCACCATATTGTACTGGTTTAAAGTAATCGCTTTTACCAATTGCTAAATACGCACGAATGTTTTTCTTGTTTTTATGTAATGCCTTGTCATAAAGTGTATGTGCTTTCCCTGAGATAATTGCAGCAATATTTCGTTGAAACATAATGGAAAAACTTAGCATAGTACCATGTAGTACGAGCTCTTCTGAATTTGGGTTTTTTATAGACTTTAGTTTCTGTATACCTTCTTTCAATAGTTTAAATGCTGCTTTTTCATGATTAATTCGGTTAGAGAAACGAGCTTGTTGATATTTTGAAAATGCAATCCAATACACTGCTTTGCTATTTTCTTTACTATCTAAGGCATTCAATATTTTATGTACAG
>Ga0209292_1002044_pt1 | contig 23812 bp, 22 predicted proteins | sample GOMGulsemesocosm_2_FD_184634 | JGI IMG/M metagenome (GOLD analysis project Ga0209292, IMG submission 184634) | Methane-oxidizing microbial communities from mesocosms in the Gulf of Mexico - GOM9C Gulf of Mexico (SPAdes) (version 2) | ecosystem: Environmental > Aquatic > Marine > Cold seeps... | reverse complement strand
GTTGATACGCGAGCATTTATAAAGGCTATTGATAAGAAATTACCCACCTATCAGGTACTATTTGAACTCAACGCCAAAGATTTAAAGTGGGAACAGCTCGCGGCATTATCGTATCAGGAGTCTCATTGGAATCCTCGTGCAAAATCCCCCACAGGTGTTCGTGGCATGATGATGTTAACACTTCCCACAGCCAAACAAATGGGGGTAAAAAGTCGGTTAAATCCAGAACAAAGCATTGAAGGCGGTGCAAAATATTTAACCAAAATGTTGGCCCGATTACCTGAGTCTATTCCACAATCACAACGTTTCTGGTTTGCTTTAGCCTCTTACAATGTCGGTTATGGACATCTAATGGATGCGAGGAAGTTAGCCATAACACAGAGTAAAGATGCTGATAGTTGGAGTGATGTAAAATTAATGCTGCCATTACTTGAGAAGAAAAAATATTACCGAAAAACCCGCCATGGTTACGCGCGTGGTCGCGAAGCAGTTCATTATGTTGATAGCATTCGCCGTTACTATGACACCTTAATTGCGATGAATATTAACAGTAAACTTGCATCATCTGATCTTGCATTAGCGGCTAGAATTGATTCATTGGGTATCACACCATTAACGTTTGAAGAGATAGTGCCATCAGAGTTATTCAAAAGTGAAGACTAAGATTTTAAACAGAGATCAAATATTATTGTTAATAAATAAAGAATAATCATTGCATAATAAATCAAAAACACGCTAAATTAGAATTCTGGTTCTTGGTGTTTTCATCGATAGTTTTCAACTATTTAACAAGCATATTTGAACAGTACAATGGATTAGTATTATAACTTGTGTATATGGATTATTATGAATTTTCGATCATCATTTAAAAAATCAACGGCTACCGTATTCATCACCCTAACTTTGACCGCTATGGTTATCATTTCAAGTTTAGTTCTGACCACTAATTTGTACAAAAAAACAGATAGTCTAAGTGATAAATGGACTGATTTAAGTGTGAAATCGCTGCCAAAACAGCTCTTTACGCAAGCATTAAGTCAAACCTTCTCTGAGCAAGGTTTACTTGGACATATTCGACGCTACACCATATCTCCAAATACAATTAGTGAAAATCATATCCGATTTCAGCTTAAAAAAAGCAAAGATATTGTACTGCAATACAAACATATAAACGGCTTATCCCCCAAAGAAACTCGCTTGCTCATCGATATCAATCGTGAGTTAAACGCACTGACAAACTCATTTTTTCTAGCCACCACTTTTTCGAATCAAAATAAACTCGAAAAAACGATTGAAGTGGGCGAACGCTTATCAGCTAAAGTAGGGCAAGAGTCCGTCAATAAATTGATTAGCCATAACGCTGGCCTGTTTAAAGTAGATAACGAGAGTATTGATAGGACATTCAATGAAATAATATGGCTTATTATCGCCACCCTCCTTCTTATTCCCATCATTTTGTTTTATTGCATATCTTACTGGATGTCACGCCACAATGTCAGCAGTGATGTATTGGCTTTATCTAACCGCAGTGAATTAGACAAAATGTTCCGCCATAGCGCAGTGCCTACCGTCATTGTTAATCGCTCTGGTGATATTGTAAATGCTAATACTGCCATCTGTGATTTAACTGGCTATTCAATGAGTCACTTGCTGTCAAAACATTTAGAACAGATGATCGTTCAGTCTCCATCAGGATTTCTTAATCAAATCGTTAAATTAACACAAATGAACACTCGCTCTGAGCATTCCATTTTGTTAACTAATAAATCGGAAGAAATTCGTGTCGAAATCGACATAAGTCAAATGATGGAAGGTACCGATTTATTATCTATTGTCTCTTTTCGCGACGTTGAAGATAATCAGAAAACACTAGAATTAAAAGATAGTAAAAATGAAATGTTTTCTTTTACAGAGACTGCACATGCTATTGGAAGTTGGCGCTGGGACTTTAATAACGATAGATTATTATGGTCAGCAATGACTTATGATATCTATGGTTTCGATGAAAAAGTAACAGATATCTCCCAAGAAATAATCCTGTCTTGCATACCGGCTAAAGAACGAGAAGCTGTCAGTAATGCGATTAACGAAGCCGTCATTTTTGGTAAAGAGCTAGACATTGACCACCACATTGAACAACAAGATGGCACAGTCCTTTTTGTTCATCAACATGGTTGTGTTACCAATGATGAGCGCGGTAATCCTCGTTATATACTGGGCACGGTCAAAATAATTGATGAAAATAGTGAAAGCTTAACTAAAAGTGATATGTCAGATCGCGTTTTTAATTCATCATTAGAAGCAATGGCAGTCACCAATCAGCAAAATATTATCTTAAAAGTTAACAATGCCTTTGTCTCTATTACTGGTTTCTCTCAAGAAGAAGCCATTGGCCAAGAATTATCAAGCGTTAACAGAGCGACCTTTTTTGACCAGTGTATTTATGACAAGATTACCAAGCAAGTACAACAAAATCAGAGTTGGGCGGGAGAATTATGGAATGTAAAAAAAGACGGTGAGGTGTACCCTACGGCGCAGCATATTTGTTCCCTTTCCCGTGAAGATGACAAGATTTCAAGATACCTATGTACTTTCAGAGATATTAGCGAGCAAAAATCACTTGAAGAGCACATCATCAATAGCAGAGCAGTAGATCGAGTGACCATGTTACCGTCACGTTCTGTTTTACAAGATCGATTAAATCAGTCTATTAAACGCCATGAACGAGATGGCAATCAGAGTGCAGTTTTGGTTATTTCTTTCAAGCCATTACTCATCGATGCATCAGAGCACACACATACACAAATCATTAAAGCCCTCGCACATCGCCTTACGCTGATTACTCGAGATCACGATACAATCGCACGATTTGGACTCTACGAATTTGCAGTTTTGCTTGAAGGATTAGCACTGGGTGAAGATGCCTACGTAGTCGCAGATAAGATACAAATTAAATTAAACGAGCCCCTAGTTATTGAGCAGCAAACACTGAGCCCTCAAACGGCTATCGGCATTAGCTTACATCCACTTCATGCGACAAACGATGACTCTTTAATTCAATATGCTGATGCGGCTATGCAACAAGCCAAATTAACTCATAACAGTAATATTCAAACATTTAATCAGCATATTTTAGGCATTTACAACAGCACTCAACATTTAAATACACAATTGAAACGTGCAATAGATTTAAAAGAACTGGCCGTTAATTATCAACCAGCGATTAGCTTTGACACTCAACATATTGTCAGATGCATTGCACATGTTCGTTGGCATCATAGAGCGTATAACACTAAAGACACACAAAAGTTTATTGAGTCGGCAAAAAGTGGCACCTTAAGTAAACCGTTACATGACTGGTTGTTAGAAAACGCCATAAAATACGCAACACAGTGGAGCAATTCAGGGCTGAAAACCCTCGAACTTCAAGTGAAGATTGTTGCGGCGCAGTTAGAACATCCAGGACTCGCTCAGCAAGTAATTGATTTACTCAATACATACCAGTTTTCACCCAAACAGTTAATTCTTGAAATATCTCACGACATTTTGGAGTACTATTCCGATAAAGGAAATCAGGATCTAGACGCACTTAACAACGTTGGCATTCAATTACTCGTTGTTAATGTACCTACTGACACGAGCATACTTATTGACAGTCACGCTCATCATGCTCTCATTACAAAAAGCATAATATCGGATCCTAACCTGCCTAGTGATATTTCATTGTCAAGTGAACAGCTTATCAACAATATGAAGGAAACTGACATATATCCAAGCCAATTTGATTGGCAGCAGCATACTTATATAAGTTCATATAAAGACATTAAAACTCGCCATAACAAAAAGCTATTAGTTTGCGGCTCATTAGACAGCAAAAATTTAATTATATTAGGTAATAAGCTCAAAAACACAGTCGACTAACCCTGAAATTTACCGTTTTAATTAAAGTTGGTATAACCCCAAAGTGTTGATGTTTTTTATAGAAAAAAATGGCAAACTAAGCCGCATAAATTTGAACATCAACCATTCAATCATACACCTTGTCAGTAATGACCAACCGCATAGTCATATTTTGCATGTCTAGTGAACATGCGTCTGCGAATCAGTGTGAGATAACACCACTACGCTGTATGATTTTGCAATGCATTTAGATACATCAACAGAAATAGGACACTAATCATGACCGAACTAACTCACCTTAATCAACAGGGTGAAGCGAATATGGTCGACGTGAGCGACAAGCAAACGACGACTCGAACAGCTCAAGCACAGGCAGTCATCACAATGACACCTCATACCCTTTCACTCATTAGTGAAGGCAAACATGCTAAAGGTGATGTTTTTGGGGTAGCACGTATCGCGGGTATTCAAGCGGCTAAAAAATGCAGTGACCTCATTCCTTTGTGTCATCCTTTAATGTTAACTAAAGTTGGTGTTGAATTTGAAGTGCTACCTCACCAAAACGCAGTTAGAGTTATCTCTTTGTGTAAACTAGCCGGAAAAACAGGGGTTGAAATGGAAGCATTAACAGCCGCATCAGTGGCCGCACTCACCTTGTTTGATATGTGTAAAGCAGCGGATCCTGCCATGGTTATTTTCGATATTAAAGTGCTTGAAAAAATTGGTGGAAAATCCGGCCATTGGACGCCATAAGTCTACATTCATAAGTAAGGAGTCTTGCTTAAGTAGGCTCCCTATTATGTTTGCAACCCATCATATTTATTAAATCAATCATTCGTCATACCAATCTAGGTAAGTAACTGGTCTACTTTTTCACGAGCATAAATAGGTTAGGACAAGGCATTAATTTTCGTATGTAGTTATTCTACATAGAGAATAAATAACGCAGCCATCATCTATTTAGACCGTTAAAAATGATCAAGTATTTTTCTAGGTTGGTATCAGTTTAAAGAGTATTTTCTTTCATGAACATTCGCACAATATTCATTTCGAGCATTATCGTTAATTTGTTTTTAAATACCACCGCTTTGGCTGACGAAACTGCAGCAGATATTAATGATGGCCCCTACATAACTATCAAAGAAACTAGCCAACAATTGGAGAGTAAGTGGGTTTGTCACTCTAAGCAATTGAGTGAAACAATATCAATTTCACAACTACCCTATTCATTCAACCGCTGTAATTTAAAGGCCACCATTAATAATATACAGCCAGATGTAGCGCCTTTAGACGTACACAGAGATATACAAATTGCCGCCATTAGTGATATTCACGGCCAACACCCACTGCTTTTAAAGCTACTAAGAAAAAATAAGATTATTGACGATGATAATAAATGGGCATTCAAAAGCGGTCACTTAGTCATTACCGGTGATGTTTTTGATCGTGGCGACCAAGTAACTCAATCATTGTGGTTTTTATACGAACTAGAGCAACAAGCAAAACGTGCTGGCGGACGTGTGCATTTGTTATTAGGTAATCTCGAAGTCATGGTTCTCAATAATGATTTAAGATATTTACACCCCAATTATCCTAAAGTTGCTTCTATATTAGATACCCCTTTTGTACAGCTATTTAATAATGACAGCGTATTAGGACGATGGTTACGTGCAAGGCCTGTGGCTATTCGCATCAACAATTTATTGTTCGCCCACGGCGGTTTCCATCCTTCTCTCGTCACCAAGAACCTGTCTATTACAGATATTAATCAGATATTTACTAAAAACCTAATTAAGAGTGAATTACCTTCGCCGCGCCAAGGTATGGCTAAGTTTTTACACAAAACCAATGGACCTATTTGGTACCGAGGATTTTTTGCTGCTGATGAAGGCAGCCGAGTAAAGACTGACGATATCGCTTCTGAAGCTCAATTTACCGCGCTGTTAAAACACTTTAAGGTTGATTATTTCGTGGTAGGCCATACATCCCAAGACGCCATTGAAACTCGGTATAACGGCCGTGTCATTGCCATAGACTCGAGCATGAAGAAAGGTAAAAATGCGGAAATATTGTTTATTAACAACTCTGGAAATACTAAACCTCAACAATTTTTCAGTGGCCTACTATCCGGTGAGAAACGCTTGATATCAGTTGATAATGCCCAAGCAATACACTAATTAACAATATGTTTTATTGGTTAATAGCCTCATAGAACCGCTATGAAGCTATTAAGACAAGCCTGATTTTCTGCCCTTCATTTAATAGGCAAAACCAATTCTCGTGTTATTGCTCGTGTTCTGCTCTACTTCATCAATCAATGCACAGGCATAATCTTGTGCAGATATTTTACTCTGCCCTTCATCATCTACAATCAATTGATCGCCTCCGCTGCGGTACTTCCCCGTTCTTTTTCCCGGCTCAATGATGGCCGCAGGGCTAACAAATAACCACGATAAATCTGTTGAAGAATCTCTAAATACCGACAACGCTTCACCTTGAGCGACAGCTTCATCTTTATAATCCGCCGGAAAATTAGGATCGCTGAGTAATGTAACCCCTGGTGCTACTTCGAGACTGCCAGCACCACCAACCCATAGTAATCGCTTTGCCGTTGTTTTAGGCAGCGCTTGCAGCAGTTTGCTCGCCGTTTTTGCAACAATATCGTGATTACCGTTTAAGCGGCCGCCAATGGCTGAAATTACAACATCAGCACCATCAAATGCCCCTGTGACTGGCGCATCATCTAGTAAGTCCAATGCTTTATGGTTGAGTCTATCATGGCTAATTTCAGGTATTTTTCGTCCTACAGCGGTAACATGGTGACCGCGTTCAAGCGCTTCATTCATGATTGTTGAACCAATCCAACCCGTTGCACCCAATATGGCAATTTTCATTTTTATTCCTACTTGTTTTAAGAGCCGTTATTATCAATTCAAAAAACAATGTAATAAACAGCCATTTTAATACATAATTAGTTCGGTTAATGAAACAGTAGAATATTATGGACAAATTTAGTGCATTAAAAATGCTTTGTTGAAGTCGCTAATTGCGGCAGTTTTACCAAAGCCGCTGAGCAGCTCGATATCAATAGAGTATTAGTCACACGGCAAATACAAGAATTAGAAGATTGGCTTAATATTCGATTGCTCAATAGAACCACAAGACGCGTTAGTTTGACTGCGCCAGGTCACGATGTAATGGCACACTGTGAGCGCATTCTTAATGAAGTTGCTGGGCTTGAGGCATTGGCCAGCAGTCATAATGAACAATTAATGGGTGAAATACGACTCGCTTCTCCCATCGGTTTAGCGCAAAACATGTTGTTTGACGCCGTACAATCATTTTGTAAAATACATCCAAACGTTACTATCGAGTTTGTTGTGTCAGACTCTCATGCGCAACTCGTCGATGAACGTATCGACATTGCACTTAGATTCACTGAGCAACCTGATGAAGCATTAATTGCCCGTCGATTGATGTCTATATCCAGTGTTATTTGTGCGTCACCCGAATACTTGTCAAGCGCTGACCCAATTGCTCAGCCATCTCAATTGACTAAGCACAATTGCCTCATACACCTCGCACATGACAAATGGCGATTTATTGAAGATCAGACACTAACAACCGTCAATGTCTGTGGCAACTTCAAAGCTAATGACGTTGGTGTATTAGTGAAAGCGGCTTTGCATCATAAGGGCATCGTTAATCTCCCTTGCGACCTTGCCAACGAATTGCTGGCAAGCAAACAGCTGATACAGGTTTTGCCGCGTTATGGGTTACCCAAAATACCATTATGGGCCGTGTATCTTTCTCGGAGTTACCAACGCCCTGTCGTACGTGCATTTATCGATTTTCTGTGTGAACATTGGCAAAGGGATATTGATGTCTTTCAATAACAAGGCTGCTTATAACGCGTCTTGATAAAGCTGGCTTGCGAACTCTAGAAAGGCTTTTACTTTCGGTATTTTTGAGCGGTTTTTTGGATATAGCGCATAAACATCAAGTTCGCTCATTCCCCAGCTTGGCATAATATTAACTAGCTCCCCAGCGTTCACTTCATCACGAGCCATATAATCAGGTAATATTGCAATACCTAAGCCATCAACAATAGATTGTTTTAATATCGAAAAATCATCCACAATTAGCCGAGGCTGACAGTTCAAGGTGAACGTTTCATTGTTGTTTGACACTAAATTCAGTTTGGGATCGCTGTTCACAGGATTCATTATAAGCAATTGATGGTCAAGTAACTGCTCAACATTAGTAGGCGTTCCCTGCTTTAATATGTAAGCAGGACTAGCAAATAATTTCCTGTTGATTGTCCCCAGTTTTTTCGCAATTAACATCGAATCATTGAGTTGACCTATTCTGATAACTACATCAAAACCCTCTTCAATAAAATCGACGCGTCTATTGATTAAATTTAATTGAACATGCAACTTGGGATATTGATGAATAAAGCCAGACAAAGCAGGTTTCAAAATCTGATGACCTGTTGCCACTGATGCACCAATTTTTAATTCCCCCGTATAATCATGCAATATCTCATGTACCGATGACGCCGCTAAATCGATTTCTTGTTGTATACGCTTACAATGAATTACATAGCGTTTTCCCGCTTCCGTAAGATGCTGTGAGCGTGTTGAGCGCTCTAGTAACGTGATATTGAGTGTTTCTTCGAGGCGAGATACTTTACGACTAACATTGGCTTTAGGTATACCAAGCCTCTCAGCCGCTAAGGTAAAACTGCCTGATTCTATCACCGCTAAAAATACCATCATGTCATTTAAATCAAACTTCATCAGCTTGGGCCTCTTATTGTTGTTGTATTTGAGATTATAATATCAACAAAAGGCAATATATCAAACAGTGTAAAGCATCTATTATTACCCCATCGAAGCAACAACAGAATAACTCACGGGAAATATTATGAATGTATTAAGTAAAAAATCATTACCACTAGGCGGCTTTGCAGGTTTAACTGAGCATCGATTGATTATGGACCGCAAAGTTTTTGGCTCTCGTAAACTAGCCAATACATTTGATGGCATTGGCAACTTTGTTTATTTAGCCGACGCGCAGTTTAACCCCCGCGGTGAAACCCACATGCATCCGCATAAAGAAATTGATGTGATTTCTATCATGATTGACGGCCAAGTGAGCCATGAAGGCTCTCTTGAGCACGGTCAAAGTCTGCAAGCGGGTGAAGCTCAAGTACAACGCGCCGGCGGCGAAGGTTTTTCACATAACGAAGTTAATCCTGATCAGCATAAGAACCGCATGTTGCAATTATGGGTATTGCCTGAAGAGGCTGGCCAACCAGCAGGTTATAAACACTATGTATTAAAACCTCAAGGGACTACCCGTATTTACGGCGGCGAAAAAAATCAAAGCAACACGTTTGATAGTAAGACAACTATCGATATTGCCAGACTTAAGGCTGGTGAAAGTATAAAACTTGAACACGAAATGTTGGCCTATATGAGTAAAGGTGAAGCAAAATTTATCGATGCCAACAACCAATTTGACGCTCAAGATGGCGACTTAATAAGAAGCTACCAAACCACCATACTCGCTACAACGGCCAGTGAAATAATCATTATTAGCCAAACATCATAACCATTAATATATAAAGGAAAAACTCATGAATAAATTTGCCGAAACATTAACCATAGACAACGCTGTATTAGCCATGATTGACCACCAAACAGGCTTGCTGGTTAGTTGCCGCGATCAAGATCCACATTTAATGACAGAAAATATTAAAGGATTGTGCGCCATGGCCAAAGCGGTAGACATGCCGACAGTGACAACAGCAAGCATGCCTGAGGGTCCAAACGGTCCCATTATGCCTGAGATTATTGATATCCTCGGCGACAATGTGATTGAACGTGCAGGAGAAATTAATGCCTGGAAGAGCCCTGAATTCAAAGCAGCTATTGAAGCCTCTGGCCGTAAAAAAATAATCATGGCAGGCGTCGTTACCGACGTCTGTTTAATGTTTCCGGCCATATCAGCTGTAGCTGAAGGCTATGATGTTTACGCCGTTGTTGATGCCTCGGGAACGTGGAATAGCGCTGTAGCCCAAGCATCTATTCACCGCATGACTCAAGCTGGTGTAAAAGTCGCTACATGGGCTTCAGTATTGGCTGAAGTAATGGATGATTGGCGCAGTGAAAAAGGTATGGAATTAGGCGGCATTCTAGGTCAGCACACCACTTACAGATGGGTTTATAATAGTTTTCTACAAGCTAACCAGACTTAATTTAAAGTGTTGGTAACAGCCTAATCACAATTAATTAAAGAGTGAAAGCATAAAAAAAGGGTAACAACATAGACTATGTTGTTACCCTTTTTAAACGATACAAACGCAAGCGTTTATCAATATAGTATTGTAAAGCTAGTGTTGTTCGCTCGCTAAATTGATTGTATATTTAGGAATTTCAACAACCAAGTCTTCTTTAGAAATACACGCCTGACAGCCTAAACGAGATTCTTGCTCAAGGCCCCATGCTTTGTCTAGCATATCGTCTTCTAGCTCATCGGCTTCACTTAACGAATCAAACCCTTCACGAACAATCATGTGACAAGTTACACAGGCACATGATTTTTCACAGGCATGCTCAACACCAATACCGTTTGCGAGTGCAACATCTAATAGGGTTTCGCCTTCTTTGGCTTCTACCACAGCGCCTTCAGGGCACAATTCTTCATGTGGTAAAAAAATTACTTTTGGCATTCTATACTCCTGACCATATCGGCTTGTTTTAAACCAATACTAAGTTACTAATAAATTATAGTTCGTCTACTGACTGACCGGATAGTGCGACTTTAATCGACTGATCCATACGCATAGCGGCAAAATCACTGCTCGACGTATCACATTCTTTTATGGCGACTTTAATCGCTTTAACATCACCAGCAACTACTGCTTGTTCTAATAACGACATTGCATGTCTAATGCCGCTTAACATGGCTTCATCGAGTAGATTACCGTCTTGGTTAATTGCACTCACTAGCCCTTCAAGTACACGTGATGCTTCAACTTTTTCTTCAGCAAGCATTCGTGCGTCCATATCACCTTGAGCGTGCGTCATTGAGTCTTTGATCATGTTTGTTACTTCATTATCAGTGAGACCAAAAGAGGGTTTAACCTCGATAGCAGCTTGTACTCCGCTGCTTTTTTCCATCGCGCTAACACTGAGCAATCCGTCAGCATCAACTTGAAAAGTAACGCGAATATGCGCGGCTCCTGCCGCCATAGGCGGAATACCGCGTAATTCAAATCTAGCCAATGAACGACAATCTTCAACTAATTCACGCTCGCCTTGCAAAATATGCAATGCCATTGCCGTTTGACCATCTTTAAAGGTTGTAAATTCTTGTGCCTTGGCCACAGGGATAGTGCTGTTGCGGTTTATGACTTTTTCAGTCAAGCCGCCCATCGTTTCTAATCCCAGTGACAACGGCAATACATCAAGTAGCAACATATCGGCATCAGGCTTATTGCCTGCCAAAATGTCAGCTTGAATAGCCGCACCAATAGCAACCACTTTGTCAGGGTCAATACTGGTCAATAATTCTTTATCAAAATACTGACTTACTTGTTGGCGTACTAAAGGAACGCGCGTTGAACCGCCTACCATGACTACTTGTTTTATCTCGTCGGTGCTTAAGTCGGCATCGCGCATTGTACGGCGACAAGCCATGATGGTTCTTTTTACCAGCGGCGCTATTAATGTATTAAATTGCTCACGTGATAACGTATCATTCCAATGACCGCCACAAGGGAGATCAAGGGCTAACTTAGCTACCTTCAAAAAGCTTAACTGCTCTTTCGCATCACAGGCAACGCGCGTAATTTCACGTTGTAGTGCAGGAGAATGGTCGCCAGTATAACCAGACTGTTCGATTATCCATTGGCTAATACACTCGTCAAAATCATCACCGCCAAGGGCTGAATCACCGCCAGTCGCCAATACTTCAAAGACACCTTTATTAAGGCGCAAAATTGAAATATCGAAAGTACCACCGCCCAAGTCATAAATAGCGATAACGCCTTCTTCATGACTATCTAAACCATATGCAATGGCCGCTGCTGTGGGTTCATTGAGCAAACGTAATACTTTTATGCCTAATAGCTGCGCGGCATCTTTTGTGCCTTGACGTTGTGCGTCATCAAAATAGGCAGGCACTGTAATAACAGCGCCAGTTAAATCACCGCCTAACGACTTTTCGGCCAAGGCAATTAATGGACGTAGAATTTCGCTTGAAACTTGAATAGGATTGACGTTGCCATGGCGTGTTTGAATATTGATAAGACCATTTTCAGTAGGACTTAATACATAAGGCAATTCACTATGCTGTGATTGTATGTCGGCTAATGTTCTACCCATAAAACGTTTAACTGACACGACAGTATTCACCGCATCGCTAATGGCATGGAGTTTAGCTTCATGACCAGATTCAATAATGTCGTTTTGACCGTAATGAACAATCGATGGAAAAGAATCTCTGCCTTTATCATCGCTTAAAGTTATTGCTTCACCACTACGTACCGTTGCTACTAATGAGTTAGTTGTACCTAAATCGATACCAACAGCTAATCGGTGTTCATGGGGAGCGGTACTTTGACCGGGTTCAGAAATTTGCAATAACGCCATAATAATATCTTATCTTAATTTTGTTCTGGGTAGTTTAACCTGAAAACTCACAGGTCTGTGATTTTCTTAATAATCAAATATCTGTTCTTCAAGTGAGATAGCTTCGTGAGCAAGCTTAAGCATAAACTTGAGTTTACGCACTTCTTCAGCGGCTGTTTGCAATGCCGCTTGGCTACCATCATTAAATAACGTGGAAAACTTTACATTTATATCATCAATAAACGATTTTATTTGCTCTTGAAACTCGATTAAAGCTTGCTCAGGATCGCCAGCATGAGGAATATCCTCTAGCGTTTCTCGCAATTCCATTTGTTGCATTAAAAACAAAGGGTCTTTTAATGTTTGCGTTTCATGTGCCAATTCAATACCACTAAGTGCCAACAAATGTTGTACGCGTGAGTCGATATTTTTTAGCGTTTCAAATCCATCGTTAATCTGCGCGGCTTTTTGAACCGCTAACAAACGTTCACGTTCAGTGCCATTGGCATAATTATCAGGATGGACTGCGCGTTGCAGCTCAAGGTATTTAGACTTGAGTGACGTCTTATCTATTTCATAAGACGTAGATAGTGCAAATAATTCAAAATAGTTCATGCAATCTTTTTACGGTAGGTTAAACAGAGAAGCTTTCGCCGCAGCCACATTCGCCGTCAACGTTAGGATTTTTAAACTCAAACCCTTCATTAAGGCCATCTTTAACGAAATCTAATTGTGTGCCTTCAAGGTACACTAGGCTTTTAGCGTCAACGATAATTTTTACACCGTGATGTTCAAATACTTCATCACCGTCATTAAGATCATCAACAAACTCTAAAACATAGGCTAAACCAGAACAACCTGATGTTTTAACGCCTAAACGTAAACCCAAGCCCTTGCCTCTATTTTCAAGAAAACTACTCACACGTTGTGCAGCAGACTCTGTGACAGAAATTGCCATAATTAAAACCCTATACTATTTACGCAGTGACATAGCCACTGCGTCAATCAAACTTACTTTGCTTTGTAATCTTCAATCGCTGCTTTAATGGCATCTTCAGCCAAAATTGAGCAATGAATCTTAACAGGCGGTAAAGCGAGTTCTTCTGAGATATCACGGTTAGTAATGGCACCGGCTTCGTCTAATGACTTGCCTTTAACCCATTCAGTAACTAATGAGCTTGATGCTATCGCGCTACCACAACCATACGTCTTAAACTTAGCGTCTTCGATAATACCGTCCGCGCTAATTTTAAGTTGCAGTTTCATTACGTCACCACAGGCGGGTGCGCCAACCATGCCAGTTGCAACCGTTGGGTCGTTCTTGTCAAATGAGCCAACGTTACGTGGGTTCTCATAATGATCTAATAATTTTTCGCTGTAAGCCATTGTTCTATACTCCTATCTTCTGACAACTTTTTTGTGAAACAAGTCCCTAGTGGGCAACCCATTCAACACTGTCTAAATCTATACCATCTTGGAACATTTCCCATAATGGTGACATCTCACGTAATTTACCTATCGAATTGGTCATTTGCTCAATCGCATGATCAATTTCTTCTTCTGTGGTAAAACGGCCAACACTAAAACGAATTGAGCTATGCGCCATTTCGTCATTAAGGCCAAGAGCACGTAATACATAAGAAGGTTCAAGGCTGGCTGATGTACAAGCACTGCCTGAAGAAACAGCTAAATCTTTAAGGGCCATCATTAATGATTCACCTTCAACATAGTTGAAACTGATATTTACAATGCCTTTGTAACCTAACTCTCGGTCACCATTTAGATAGGTTTCTTCAATTTTCATTAAACCATCCATCAAACGTTGGCTTAATGCTTCGATGTGAGCACGATCTTTCGCACTATCAACCATAGCAACGCGACAAGCTTCCCCCATACCAACAATTTGATGCGTGGCAAGTGTGCCAGAACGCATACCACGTTCATGACCGCCGCCATGCATTTGCGCTTCTAAACGAATACGTGGCTTACGACGTACATAAAGTGCACCAATGCCTTTAGGCCCGTATACTTTATGACCAGAAAAAGACATCAAATCAACTTTAAGTTCATTCAAATCAATATCAATTTTACCTAAGCTTTGCGCGCCATCAACATGGAAAATAACTTTGCGTGCGCGAAGCATTTCGCCCATTGCAGCGATATCTTGAATGATACCAATTTCGTTATTTACATGCATAATTGACACTAATACAGTGTCTTCACGTAATGCACCTTCAAGCTGTTCTATGGTAATAATACCATTAGCTTGTGGGTCTAAGTAAGTTACTTCAAATCCTTCACGTTCTAATTGACGAGTCGTATCTAAAACCGCTTTATGCTCAGTTTTTGAAGTTATGATGTGTTTGCCTTTCTTCTTATAAAAGTGCGCAGCACCTTTAATGGCAAGATTATTTGATTCTGTGGCGCCAGAGGTGAAAACAATTTCACGTGCATCAGCGTTAATCAACTCAGCAATTTGGTTACGAGCGACATCTACTGCTTCTTCTGCTTGCCAACCAAATCGATGTGAACGAGAGGCAGGGTTACCGAAATTGCCTTCAAGTGTTAAACAATCAATCATTTTCTGCGCTACACGCGGATCAGCCGGTGTTGTTGCGGCGTAATCAAAGTAAATTGGTAATTTCATTTATTGCTCCACTTTGCAACGTTAAGTAACAAAGTTATCTATTGCTAAAACTGCTAATTCTAAAAACTTAATGGTGACTATTATTATTATTAGTTTGTTATTTAAGCGCCCATAAATTGGCGCACATACTAACTCAATTGGTTAGTATGGAAAATTTCATTTTCTTGCTCTAACCCACTTAACTCTTGGGCTATATTTTGTTTATTCGCAATAGCGATAACCTCAGAATTATCCATCAACTCACCTAAGGTCACACTATCTAAAAAACCTTGCATCTTGACACTAAAATCATTCCACAATGAATGTGTTAAACAGCGTCCACTGGGTGAACACGGTTTTTCACCTTTACATTGTGTGGCAACAACCGAATCGTTGACCGCACTAATGACAGCGCCAATCGATATTTCTACCGCGGCCTTAGCTAATTGATAACCGCCACCAGGACCTCGAATACTTGCTACTAAGTTAGCTTTTCGAAGTTTTGAAAATAATTGTTCTAAATAGGACAAAGAAATGCGTTGTCGCTGCGAAATATCGGCGAGACAAACAGGTCCTTGCGCTTGATGTAATGCAACATCTAACATCGCGGTTACTGCATAACGCCCTTTCGAAGTTAACTTCATTACATTGCCTCACTATAGTTACTGTGTGGACATTACATCAAACCCGACTAAATTAGTCAAGTATATACCTGACTAATTTAGTCGGATATGTTATCACTTATAACAAAGGTCGATTAATCTTCATTTTTTGCTGATTCTATGCGTCCGCGCTGCGTAGCAGTCAAAATACCGCGCAAAATATTTAGCTCACCCGCTTCTGGGCGCGCGCGGTTATATAAGCGGCGTAATTTTGTCATTACCTGACCTGGATGGGCCTTAATAATAAAACCAATATCATTAAGGGTCTCTTCCATATGTCGGTAAAACCCTTCCAGATTTTCTGATAACGGATAATCTTCATCAACCGTTTCAGCCACTGTCTCGACTGAATTTAATGCCGCCATACGCACTTCATAAGTTAACGTTTGAACTGCCATCGCTAAATTCAATGAACTATATTCAGGATTAGCAGGTATGCACACATGGTATTGACACAATTGCAATTCATCGTTTGATAAACCACTGTTTTCGCGCCCAAATACCAATGCAACTTGATAATTACTCGCTTCATTTATGAGCTTCTCACCACTTTGTCTTGGGTCTAACATTGGCCAAGGCAGGGTTCTCGAACGAGCACTGGTACCAATAACTAGCCCGCAACCTTTCACAGCTTCAGCTAACGTGGGTTCAATAGTCACAGTTTCTAACAGATCTTTTGCACCAGCGGCTAAAGCATGTGATTTTTCATCAATTTGAGTTTGTGGATCAACCAAGACTAAGTCTGACAATCCCATTGTTTTCATCGCCCTAGCGACACTACCAATATTCCCCGGATGTGTCGTACCCACTAAAATGACTTTTACCTTAGCAAGAAGTGCTAAAGACGGATTAGTGTTTGAAGATTCTGGTGTTTGATTACTCACGTGATATACCCTTTAAACGTCAAAAAAATCAGCCGTCTCGATTTTGAAAAAACTAATACTAGTAGCAGCTGAAAATAACGGGCGATATAGTATCAAATCAGCCCCACTTATTCCTCTATTAATTCGAAAAATCGACTAAAGGCTTACTTTGCGATTAAACTAGCGCTGAAAAAAATTAAACCGTGATCTAAATACGCTATTGGCGCTTTTAACTTGCTCAAGTTATTTAATCTGGTATGATATGCGCCGATTAAATCCCCGCGCCGCTGCACGGAGGAATAACCGTTCTTTAACATTCAAAGGTATACACACATGCATCCGATGCTAAATATTGCAATTCGGGCCGCTCGTAGTGCTGGCAAAATTATTATGCAAGCTACAGAGCAGCTAGACAAAGTTGAAATTCACCAAAAAGGGTCTAACGATCTCGTTACATCAATTGATATAGCTGCTGAAGAAGCAATCATTGCCGTTATTAAAAAATCTTACCCTGATCACGGTTTTATCTGTGAAGAAAGTGGCGAGCAAGGCAATAAAGCAAGTGAATACCAATGGATTGTAGATCCACTTGATGGCACTACAAACTTCATCAAAGCCGTTCCACATTTCTGTGTTTCTATTGCGTTAAAAGTTAACGGTAAAACAGAACAAGCTGTAATTTTCGATCCTTCACGTGACGAATTATTCACAGCAACACGTGGCCAAGGTGCACAATTTAATACTTACCGCACACGTGTAACTAAAGCAAAAGATCTTAAAGGTGCTGTTGTTGGTACTGGTTTCCCATTCAAAGTTAAGCATTACAAAGATACTTACCTTTCAATCTTCTCAGATATGTATGATGACGTTGCAGATATGCGCGCAGCTGGTTCACCTGCATTAGACCTTGCTTATGTTGCTGCTGGTCGTTTAGACGGTTACTTCGAAATTGGTTTAAAACCTTGGAACAGCGCTGCTGGCGAATTGCTAGTTAAAGAAGCTGGCGGAATTGCTACAGATTTCACTGGTGGACACGGTTACGTATCTTCAGGCAACATCGTTGTTGGTAACCCTAAAGTAGTTAAAAGCATTTTATCGACAATGCGCCCACATTTAACGCCTGCACTTTCACGTTAATTGTCATTTGATGTTTGCTTAAATTAAGTAAGCATCAAACAAAAAGCCGCCCGTTAACAATAACGGGCGGCTTTTTTTATTCCCCAAAACTAATCTAAAATTAGCTAGGAGTATGTTGGTGTAATAATTCACCTTTTTTAAACATCACACACTCACCTGCATTCATTATGTGCCAGCATTCATTGTTTGTTAATGGCCTTGTCGCAATAACCGTTACAACATCATTTGGCGTCGTTTCTTTTTTAAAATCAATCACCATGTCAGTATCAATCAACGTAGCTTGTCCAAAAGGTGCGCGCCTCGTAATCCAGCTTAAATTGTTAGTACAATAAGCGATTAAGTATTCACCGTTGGTCAGCAACATATTAAATACACCAAAAGACTTTAACTCATCACCTAAACTTCGAATATAATCAAAAATAAGCGCTGTATCTGCTGGCATAGTTTCAAACTTAGCCGCTAGCTTATCTAAGATCCAACAGAACGCTAACTCACTGTCAGTTTGGCCAACTGGATTAAAACGAAAAGTCGTAAAGTGAGTTTCATAATCTGACAATTGCCCATTGTGCGCATAACACCAATTACTTCCCCATAATTCACGGGTGAATGGATGTGTATTTTCAAGATTTACGTTACCGCGATTAGCCTGCCTGATATGGCTAATAACCACTTCACTTTTAATAGGATAAGATTTTATTAAATCTGCCACCTGAGACTCACAACTTGGCAGTGGATCTTTAAAACAACGACAGCCTTTACCATCGTAAAAAGTAATGCCCCAACCATCTTTATGTGGCCCAGTAACACCACCACGTTCAACTAACCCTGTAAAACTGAAAACAATATCCGTTGGAACATTAGCACTCATGCCTAACAACTCACACATAAAAATAACTCACTCGATATCAATAACTTAAAACGACAACACATATAAATGTAAAACAGGGACACAATTTAGGAGGCAGTTTGCACACCGTAGATGCTTTCATGAATACTTCGAAAGTTGATATTAGCAGAATATATGGTTTGGCTCTATAACTGATAAGTTCAGCTAAAGCGTAGGTAACAGGTACAGAATGCCCTCACCACTTACTCAACATCGTCCTGACACAGCTATTGGGTTACATAAAAACAATATTGATTTCAACGCGTCTGTTTTTAGCATCATTACCTTGCTCTTTTAACTGTTGCTCCCCAAAGCCTTGAACATGATTAGCCGTAACACCAAACGTTTCTTTGAGATACTGTGCAACAATTTCTGCACGACGCTCCGACAATGCTTGGTTATATCCTTGGGGGCCATTACTTGAAGTGTGACCAGAAATAGTAATATCACTTTGATATGTCGATAATGTGTACCCTATTTCCGCTAATGCTTCTAACGCACTGTCCTGTAATACTTCTTTGTCATTTTCAAACAACAACACTAACTCAAATGGCAGAGGCAATGCCGCCAATGTAATTTGAACAGGTGTATTGCTTTCTAGAGTTCGAGGAACAGGTTCAGAAGTAACATATTCAGGGGCCACAGTGGCCGTAACAACAGGAGGGACTTTTGCTTGTTTCTTTGTTTGATGTTCAAAGTAATAACGAGCACCTACACCGAAAAAATCAACGTCTTGCGTATCAATCCCATAATGGTCATAGGTAGTAAACAATTGAAGACTGGTGGTTAGTTGGTAATTAGCTTCAATTCCAAACCAGATATCATTGCCTATGCCTTTATAGTGTTGAACATTATCGCTTCCTTCTACTGTATCTAAGTCGCTTTTCCAACGAAGAGTTCCAAGTTTTGCTCCTACTTTAATATCATTATTAATTGGCCAAAAAGCATTTATAGAAAAGCTTAAGCCATTTGCCGATTTTGGATAAACTGTAGATAAATTAGGATAATATGCTTCATCTAAAGATGTGGTGGTGTAACTAACAATACGCTCCCCTAAATCCGCATACCCTAACTCAACACTAAACCAGCTATTAAACTGATAACCTATTCCTAAACCAGCTGCTGCGCCACTATCATCAACAGTGGTCAGTTGAGCATTACTCATTGTAGCGTTAATACTTTCAATTAATTGTTGATTATTAACATCGGTTTTTGCCTGACCAATTTTACCGTATACAAAAAATGACGAACTAATGGATTCCTCAGCGAACGCTGGAGTGATTGCCGTTGCAATTAATGTGGCAAGAACAACATGGTTCAGTTTAATTTTTGTCATGTTACTTGTTGGCGCTTGCTTTAAAATCATCATCGCGTTACTGCATGTTTACTAGAATTAGAATAAATCCCAATGCAAAATATTTATAACTATCTTTAGAGAATAGAAAACTAAGTTTAAACCAATATTTAACGGGCGTAATTAATAGTGAGGGAGATAATAGGAGGCCGCGACATAATGACAGAACACCAGCTGTTCCGGCAATAGCGCCTAAATCAAACTCATTCGACTGATAAAATTCAGCGGCTTGCATAAAAACGACAAATGCCATTAAACCTTTTATAAGATATGAACTGCGTTGAATTTTATTAGTTTTTTCTTCCATTGAAATCAAGTCCCTGATTAGTATCATCGCGCGGCAGCGCAAATATGATACTAACATTAATTAACTGATTAATAATAGTGAATATTTATCCCTCTAAGCCTAATATTTTAATCACATCATCACCGGTACTGCAAAAACATATTTTGGCTTTATTCTGAGCTGTAAAGGCAAGTATTCGCTGCATATTATCGCTATCAAATTTTTGATTCCACCAAAACAACATTAAAAATGACGCAAATGTTTCTTTACGAAAATCACCATCAATAAATTTTCTCTTGAAAAAGCGCTTTGTTATACGCCACTGTCTCACGAATACTGATGGATTAAGAATGATAATGATGTCAGCGGCATCGAATGCGCTGGCTAGCCATTTGTAATAAACACCTTCGATAATCAAATCATCTTTAGTCAAAATATCATTGAGCTTGGTTGTTCTTTCTTCTTCACTCGAACGGACATAAGTCACCTCAGCTTGGCACCAAAAGACTTTATCAAGTTCATGCGCTTTTATATTAGTTAACGTCGCCAACTTGCTGGCAACATATGTTTTTCCACTACCAGGTGCACCGATGATATGGATTTTTCTGTATTTCAACGACTACTCCTAATAATGATTACCAGAGACAATTTCTCACAGCCCAAAACATCCCAAATATTATGTATATTTGATATAAGTTAATTTACTCAGAACTATACTAATGAATTAGTGCCATATCTATTGAAAAATAATACTTTGTTATTTAGACTAGTTTTTAGCCTAGGTGCAAATCGCACCTTTTCTTTTTGTATGCTAAAGGATGTAGTATGGAAATAAGTAAGAGAGTGCTCAAATCAAAAACACTGGAACGCGATATTGATGCTAGTACAGAGCAATCAGTTGACACCACAACAGACAAGCCAGATGAGAATGCCAAGGCTGTAAACAAGCAACAACATGCCGAAACTTCTCATCAAGCGGGCTCTACACCTAGCTCCAAACATATCTATTTTGTCGAAGATGATACGCAGCGTATTCTAGAAAACTTATCTGAGCTCAAAAATCAGATATACCCAATTCACGACAAATTTACACTAGACGATCAAGCGCAGGCGCAATTCCCTTCCGTTTGTTTAGTGGGTTTAGGTCGATGTGGTTCGAATATTTCATTAGATCTGGCCAATCTGGTATACAACGCCCGTAATTACTATCTTAATGATTTTCAAAAATCTGATATAAAAAACAACAAAAAGTCATCTTCTGCCACACGATGGATTAAAAAAAGTATAGGTTTCTCTAAACCTTATGATAAACGTGCTGCATTTTTGATTGAGCCTTTTGTCATTTTAGGAGACTTGGATCAAGATATTGACGGTCGTGTTCGTTATTCATATATGGATGAAAAAAATAGCCTACTAGACGGCTATTCAAAAATGAAAATAATGGACCTCTCAGAAGTACATGCTGGCGGTTCCGGTAATGCCCCCGTTTTGGGGCAATACTTAGCAAAAATCATTCTCAATAAAGGCGCTGAAAAGTTTTTGAATAAAGACTGGCGTGCTATCCACTCTTATATGATTGACTCTTGCGGCATAAAAGCGAATCAATCACGTTTATTCTTTTACATATTTAGCGCTGGCGGTGGAACAGGCTCAGGAATGGCTTCTGAATTTGGCCTTGCTCAGCAATATGCTTATATGAGCAAGACGCTGCATACCCAAAAACGCGCCAAAAGGGAAAGTCATGACCATGATGCAGACTCATTTGTCTTTGAGCCAATATTTAGCAGTGGCATTTGTATTCTGCCTAATATTGCCTGCCAGTCCGTCGATATTTCAGAAGCATTACATATCAATGCTGGCCGATTGTTGTGTAAATACTTGTCTGAAGAATGGGATTTCTCTTACAATTTAGACCGTGTTGAAGATGACAACCAGCGAACAATTGTCGACAGATTACGACCTTGGAATTCTATGATGCTAATTTCCAATGACATCATGCGTTATGCTGAGGAAGCCGATGGCGGCAACATGAAAAATGTTGATGTTAACACCATGGAAAAATATGCAAATCAATATATATCACAGCAAATTTTTAACATTTTAACAGCCCAAGCTGTTACCAAAGATTATGACCAAGACTATTTTCGCAGTGCAGGCGTTGATATTAGTGAAACAATACGATTAGATGCTAATGACTTGTTTATGAGCCTTGCTGGTCCTGTCACAATCGCTTATGCAGAATCTACAGTGAAGAAAACAGCCCCGATCATCGACGGTAGACAAGCTGGGCCGAGTGAATTGGTCGAATTAGATATTGATGATCTCTTTTTCCGCTCTATTGACCTGCCACATTTTAATAAAGATACCCGTGCTATTGAAGGTGTTAGCTTATTACCGATGGAAGCAGAAAGTTACCGTGAATATTTAGCCGAATGTCGCAATAACAATTTTGATACCAGTAAATTAAAGGACATTTTATTTTTCAACAAATGTTCGTCAGTGGTGTCAATCATCTCTCTTCCGAAAGATTATAAGCTCTCCTACATGGACCTTAACCGGCTTAAAACCCACCTCAATAGTCTATTTCCTAATACAACATTAAAACGATACGCGCTGGTTATTGGAGCGTCTGAGAATATCTCTCTAACTACATTAGTGGCCAAAAGCCCTTGTTTAAGTGATGATTTCTTAACCTTGATAGTTTCATATGTTAAACGCTGTTTTGCTAAAGAAGAGTTTTGCTTTAACGACAAGTTTGATGAAATTTTCTTGAATATGATTACAGATGAACACTTTAATGAAGATGAATTAGACCAGATGATTTCTGAGTTTGAAAACCCCGCAAAAATACTCGATACAAACTGGCATGCAATTAAACCCATGTATGAGAAAAAGTATCGTGAAATATTGGGAGACGACGAAAGCAAGTTTGTTTCAATTAATGATATTAGGCTCAATGCAGAAAATGTAAAACGCGCCATCAAATATCTTCGTGAAATTTACCGTTATCGGGTGAGTAAAACTAAGTTAATTTCTTTAAACCAAACTAAAAAGGTCAGCCTCAATAAATCTAAATAATTAGATTAAGCGACAAAAAAGCTCAACTTGCAGATTCTAAAGTGCAAGTTGAGCTTTAATCCTGCTTTAAAGCAGGTGATGATAAAGACTAGCCTAAGTTTTATTTTAAACCCGCAGCCTCTTTAAAGGCTGCAAGTAAGTTATCTTCGTCAACGGGCTTTGTTAAAAACCCTTTAACGGATTTAAACTGTTTCGCCTTTTCCATATCATCTTCTGAATGTGAAGATGTTAACATTAGTACCACCACCGAGTTATAACGTTCATCTTCGTTAAACTTACTGTAGGACTCAAGAAATTCAAAACCCGTCATTCCTGGCATATTGATATCGAGTAAAATCAATGTTGGCGGATAATCAGCATTATACGCAGACTTATTTT
>Ga0209292_1002043_pt1 | contig 23843 bp, 19 predicted proteins | sample GOMGulsemesocosm_2_FD_184634 | JGI IMG/M metagenome (GOLD analysis project Ga0209292, IMG submission 184634) | Methane-oxidizing microbial communities from mesocosms in the Gulf of Mexico - GOM9C Gulf of Mexico (SPAdes) (version 2) | ecosystem: Environmental > Aquatic > Marine > Cold seeps... | reverse complement strand
ATTTCAAATAAGCTAGGAGGTATTTTATTGAAACCCGATACGCATTCGTCTCTATATTCTTTTAATATTGTTGACTGGTTTAATCTAGCCCAATACCTCATTGCTTCGATTTGTTCCTCAATCGAACCGCAATATGAACCCATGGTGTTAATTGTATTTGTTCGTGCATAAGTAATAATAGGTAATTTGTTGAAGTCGTTTTTTTGAGTTTTCATTTGATTCACCAATTTGATATGAGAGTAAGAACTGACTATCAATGTAGCAGCATCTTATCGAAAATACTGGACTGGAATATGCTTAAATGGGGTGTGTAAACTACTGATTTATAGGTAATTAATAAAGTGTAAATTATATGTATAATATAGGTGTTATTATTTAATAAGTTAGAATGGTAATAATATGAACTTGTTGGGTTTTTAATAAAATATTAAATAAATAATACTTTTAGGTTTATTAAATCTGTTTTTTATAACCGTTGGGAATAAAACTTAAAATCATTATTTCTAAATAAATGTGAAATTTTATTTTTTTCATCTTTAGTAAATTAGATTTTGGGTTTTAACAACTAATAGAAATTTAAACTGTTTAACATATAGTTTTTGGGTCTAATACCTTAGACTGATTTTTCTCTAAAAATTTATCTTTATAAGAGGAAGGTATTTAGAGCTAGATTAAGTTAAATTTTAGTTAGAATATTCTGGAACAATATAAGAATAGATGATCTTGGGATTAAGCTTTGCGCAGATAAAATTAGAAGGTGAATACGAAACAGCAATAACAAAAGAATCATTAAAGGTTGTTAGGCAAGTTAGGCAAAGGATTACTGATAAGCATCGTGATTGGGAACATTTCGAAGAGCGGCTTCGCACACTAGATGAACTAGAGGGCAAGCTTACAATGTTTTAAGCTGTTTATTTTTAACCAATGACCAAACAATAACTCGAAAGATATAAAAAATAACATGGCAAAAAATCAAACTGTAATACTCATGTTACCCAATGAATTTATTAGCAGACCTTCTTTTTCCATTGATAATCTATTTGATGGAGAAGGGTACAATGACTCCAGCTTGGCTTGGAAAAGTCAATCAAACGTTGAGGAAGTGATAGCCTCGATCGATAGATACTTTGTACGCGGAAAAAGTTGGAATGAAGAAATCATGTTATGGGGTAGAGAATCAGAGTCTGACATTGCTCTGATTAAAGAAGATGGCAGGATTACTGATCTTGTGGTTCGTATCGATACGAGCAAAGGGATCGATGACTGGCTAGATAAAACAAATAAGTTGGCAGAAGAAATATCTTGCACTTTTTTTCTACCAAAAAGTAAGTTGATATTTAGACCTTATGCCGATGGTTTAAAGTTGGCAATAATTGAAAATAAACAAGAATGAGTCAAGCACTACCTAGCGGTTGTTAATGTATTTAAAAGATAGGGATTTAAGGAAGTAAGATGATGTTAAACCAAACGCTGGAAAACTTTAGACAATTTCTGGCCTCTGCTGATAGTGCATTACCAAAATGGCTCAAGCAAAATGATGATTATATGGCAGAGTTTTATCAAGCTAACTGGGAAGTTATGGTTGAAACTCGTTTAATAGACTTGGGAATTGTCTCTGGCGTTATTGATGTCTACGGAGAGGGAGCTGACTCAAATGATGCAAGTTCCAGAGTTTCATTACCCAACGCCTTACCCAAATGCTCAATACAAATAGGCGAAGGATTTGTGATTCATTCATACGGAACAATGACTCAAGACTACTATCATATGGGTTCCCCTTTTGATTTTGTTAAAGGGGAACATCCTGATGGTAGAGAATTGATAATAGCTGTTGAAAAAGTAGAGTACTTTATCGGTGATAGTTATGACAAAATCGCCCTCAATCATGGCTCGTAGTTGCGATCTTCAGCTCGACTAATCTCTCACAAAGTTTATTCGATTTCTCCTGTGTAATATTCATTTAAAGCAATACGTTGTCTTGGGGATAAAGAGCTAAAAGTGGTACAAGATCCTTGGGGTTGTTAAATAAAACTAAGCACTGACTGATATTCCTGTAGGGCAGTGTTAATGTGGCCTTTTAGTTGCTAACTCTCGCAATTCGTTAATTTGTTTCGGATTAAATCCATTCCTAAGTAGTTCAAAGTCTTCATACTCAATGCATACATGATTACCTTTGCCTAGAACTTGGTATATGCTATTGCTGCTAGTTGTTATTAACTGCTGATAGATCTTTGTTATTCTCGATGTGCAAACATAGTCGTTAACCAAATACCGAATACTAGAGTCATCCACAACTATTCCCCATAAGACAAAACCAATAAGACAACCACCATCGTTGACTTCAACTAAACACCAATCTTTGATAACAGTATTCATTAGCTTGACCTTGAGAGTAAAAATCATAAGCTATTTTAAAATTATTAGAAGGTTTCATCCAATAATGTTTAGTTCAAATTAGGCCAGTTTTAGGGCGTAAATGGTCTTTCTCATTTAATTGTGATATTGTCATGGTAGAGAATTGCTTGTGATGTAACACATTAATTTAATTGTATTTAATGTATTAATTGAGTTCAAATTAATGCTGGTAAACTGATGAGAATCTAAGAACAAGGACCGTAGCTATTTCAATGTTAGTGTTATTGCCTGGAATGAATGGGACAGGGGAGTTATTTTCAGAATTCCTATCGTACTATGATGGTGATCATTTAGTAATTTCTTTGCCTGTATCTGGCCCTCAAGATCACGCTACTTTAGCAAATGTTATAAATCAACAATTACCAAATGAGAGTTATATTTTACTAGCTGAATCTTTTTCTGGTGGCATTGTTCCAGAGCTACTTAAGCTGAACCCTACAAATATTAAAGGTGTTATTTTTGTTGCCAGCTTTCTAAGCTCTCCTCGCAGCCATTTAATAGGGATAGCTAAGCTATTACCTATTAAAGCTTTAGTTTCGTTACCACTATCAAATATTGCTCATAGGTTGTTGTTTCTTGGTCAAGAAGCAACTAAACCGCTTTTATCAAAATTTGTAAATGTCATTAAGTCAATTCCTAAACAGGTTTTGAGTAATCGATTGGATGTTATGAAGAGACAACAACTTCCGCAGGTAACCTTTGATATTCCCGTAATTTATATTCGAGCACTCTCTGACAGACTTATATCTACAAAGAAAAGCCAAGAGGTTGCCAACGTTTTTAATCGTGTTGAGTTTATTGAAATAGAAGGGCCTCATTTCATTTTGCAAGCAAAGCCCAAAGAAACAGCCGAATTCATACAAAGCCTTATTCAATCAGGGAAGCTATAACAGTGTCGATCCAGAACATACTTTCCTATTACCGAGACTGCTACAAAGAAGATAGTGCAGATCTCAATTTATGGAATTTAAACAAACTAAAAAAAGATGATTGCTTAATTCTAGAAGGGCAGGATGATTTAGGCTCTGGATTTCTTCCTCGAATGCCAATCCCAGCAGAGTTTGCAGAGCAAATGATGAAGCGCGTTGAAGTTTATCTGCGTGAACGTGTATTGCTATACGCGAGCTTTATTTTAGTAGGTAAGTTGGAAGTAAAAGGTGAAATAAAGCAAGTTGTCACACCTTTATTTTTTAATGAGGCTTTCATTGAAAATGACAGCGGCAACTACTACTTTTCTTTAAATGAACAAACACCAGAAATAAATGAATCATTAACTCAGTTACTAATGCCAGAAGGTAATAGCACTCCTGATGTTGAAGGTAGTGGTAATATTCAATCCGCTTCATTGTGGACATCATGGCTTAAAGATAGCCCGTTAGATTTAAACTTACTTGAGCTACTTAACTTTCCTAACCTCGTTAACTCCGATGAGATCAAGAAAGCATTAAGAAGAAAAACACCAACACTGCTTCCTGCTTCTATGTTGGCTTTTGTTGAAAGATCAACGAGTAGTCGCGGTGTACTGCATGAACTAGAAGAGATCATTGAGTCGAATAAATTCTCTGCTCCGTTATCTGAACTACTGACACCGTCAGAAAATACTGTATCAAGTTCCCAATTTAGAAAGCTTCTTAAGTATGACTATTTACCTGGCTTACTGTCTACTCCACAAAAGAAGATCATTTCAATTGCAGCTAATGCTAATTTAGGTTGTGCCTCTGGTCCTCCGGGGACTGGTAAAAGCTATACAATAGCTGCAATCGCAGCAGAGCATATGGCAAGAGGCGAATCAGTCCTTATAGTTGCCAATAATGACGCAGCTTTAGATGTTATTGCCGACAAGCTAGATGATAATTTTGGTTTAAGTGATGTATCTATTCGAGCTGGACAGAAAGAATTCCTCAAAAAGTTAAAGGGTTACATTGCTGATCTATTAGCAGGATATTTCTCCGAGGAATTGAATAAAGAGCCAGAAGTATGCGAGTCGGAGCTAAAAAGACTTAATAGCTCGTTATCTACATTAGAAAGTCGCTTTGTTAAGTTTTGTCAAAGGGCGATAGTCAGAGGCCAGAGATTAAAAGGTCTAGAGCAAAAAGATTCACAATGGATGAAGCGACTTTATTTGGCTTTAGCTAGTAGTGGAATTAGAAAACTTGCGAAACAATGGGCTTCCTTAAATGAAATCAATAATAAGCATATTGAGCGTGAAGAACTTGCTAGTGGTTATTTAAGTTCATTAAAAACTAGGAACCTTAAGACATTAGTTGAAAAAGAAAGAAAATCCTTACAAGCCTTCAATAAAGCAATCCGTAGTCGTACTTCTAAAAGGCAATTTGAGCTTTTTGATGATATTGAGTACTTAGCATTGCTTTCAGCATTTCCTGTATGGTTGGTTAGCCTTAATACACTGTACAGGGTATTACCCTTAAAAGCAGAAATGTTCGATTTGGTTATCATTGATGAAGCAACGCAATGTAATATCAGTAGCTGTTTACCAGCACTTTATCGCGCCAAAAGAGCAATGGTCGTTGGAGATACTAAGCAACTAAGGCATTACTCATTCTTGGCTAAAAGCAAAGAAGCTCAACTAACGGATAAAAATGATCTCACACCTGAAACAGAAGGAGTCGTGAGCTATCGTGACAATTCAATTTTGGATTTGACATTAAATGCGTTAACTAGTCATCAACAGTTGGCCTTTTTGGATGAACATTTTAGAAGTAAACCAGAGCTGATTCATTTTAGTAATGAACGCTTTTATCAAAGTAAGTTGAAGGTAATGCAGCATAGGCCATGTACAAGTAGTGGCCATCTTCATTTACAGAGGGTCGAGGGAATAAGGGATAAATCGGGTGTTAACCATCTTGAAGCTAAACATGTAATAGAGTCTATTAGAGACCAAATTAATGAAGATACTCAAGCAGGAATTAACCATAGTATAGGCGTTATCTCTCCTTTTAGGCATCAAGCAGAGCACATAGCTAAAGAAATTGAAACCAGTTTCAGTGAAGCTGAAATTATTAGGCATAAAATCCGCGTAGCAACCCCTTATGGTTTTCAGGGAGAAGAAAGAGACATTATGCTTATCTCTTTTGCCGTAGATAACGATTCTAAACGTGCTGCGGTATATCTGAACAAAGCTGATGTTTTTAACGTTACCATTACTAGAGCACGACAGAAGCAAATATTATTCCTATCGATAGATGAAGCTCAATTACCTGAAAATAACTTGTTACGTCGATATTTGGGGTCTATTTGTGAATTTGAAGCAACTCATGCAGTAACTTCTGAACTTGATGAATTTCAACAAAACGTAGTAAGTGAATTAGATACATTAGACATTGAAACATGGCCTGGTTATACAATAGCAGGCACAGAAGTTGATATTCTGTGTCGCTATAACGCACAATATTTGGCAATAGACCTAATTGGATTTCCCGGCCCATGGGCCGACTTCTTTGAATTAAACACTTATAAACTATTTAAACGTGCAGGTGTTGAAGTATTACCTATTAGCTATGGTTTGTGGGTAGTAGATAAAGAAACCTGTATTGCAAAGATAGCGAAAAAACTAGGCTTAGATCGGAGCAAATTATCAGTAGGATGCAAGAGATGAAGTTTATTATTTTAGTGATCTTCATGCTATCCGTGCCTGTAATGGCTAAAAAAAGTACCTGTTATGGAACAACTTCAAAAGGCCGTCTAGACAATGGTATCGCGTTACCATCGTCAGGTCCTAATTATGTTGGATACAGCACAGTTGCAAGGCTTGCGGGTAGAACCTACGTACATTCACAAGTAGCAAACATCATAGTAAACGCCTATAAATCTTTAGAAAAAGAACAATCTGACAAGGTGTTTAAGTATGCTGAAACTGGCTTTAAAGAAGGCGGTCAGTTCAAACCTCATAAAACTCATCGTAATGGTTTATCGGTAGATTTTATGACACCTGTTGTGAATGAGTCAGGTCAATCAGCTCACTTACCAACTCATCCACTAAACAAATTTGGCTACAAAATTGAGTTTGATATTAATGGGAAATATGAAGAATACACTATCGATTATGTTGCTTTAGCGGCACATGTTGTTGCCCTTCATAAAGAGGCTATTGCTCAAGGTGTAGATTTATGGCGAGTTATATTTGATCCTAAATTACAGCCAGAGCTATTTAAAACCTCTTACGGACCATACCTTAAAAAGCACATTCAGTTTTCTAAAAAGCGTTCATGGGTAAGACATGACGAACATTATCATGTGGACTTTGCTATTCCATGTAAGGAATTAAATTAATGACGAATGTAGTTATAGGGTCAATTGGATGAAAATTATGAGTCGTTTATGTTTAACACTTCTTATCTTTCTATCGTTTCATTCGATGGCAACAAAAGTTGATCCAAGAACATGGGCACAACTTTCATTATCTGCTGATTATATTGGAATAATTGAATGCACAAAAGCGGGCGGTATTGTTGCAGAATATCAGGTGATCCAAACTATAAAAGGTTTTGAAAGTACTGGAGATTCAATCAGAGTTCGAATGGCAACTGATTATTGGGGTATGCATTTTCCAACGGCTTTAATTGGTGAAATATATTTGATTACTGGCTTTAAAGAAAATGCACCTATTGGCCTTATCAGTACGTCATCAGGAGGAAGTGTTCCTCTTTGGGCTAGACAATTGCCTTATGATTATAGGCTACCACTAAGCTCAGGAATTATGGCTTTGTCACAGGAACGAAAGGGAGAACTTTTTTCTTCTAGAGAACTTCACCTTCGATTTGATTGGGGAATGAGTGTGGGGAGTGGAGCTGAATTACTTGTAAAAAATATTCAAGATTTATTAGCTGCAACACCTGAGCAACAGGATCTATTTATTCTAAAAGAGCTATATAAAAAATATGAAATTGATGAATACAAAAGCTATGTTGACGAACCAGTTATATTCAATAAGTATCAATGGCTAGAACAAGTGGATGGCTACGAAGATGCCACTAAACTTGTAAACTATATTTGGAATATATCTGAGAGGTTGAATATCCTTGAGCAAGGGCCTTATTCAGACGAAACAGCTCAAGTGGTTTATGATTTGATTTCCTTACTTGATGAAGAGGAATATCAGCTTGAGTATTATAACTTCAGAAATCCTAAGGAAACGATTAATAATGAAAAAAATAAAGTTGTTAATCCCGTTGTAATTACGAATTTAGATATTCAACAAGCAGAACAAAACTTTGAAAAATATTCAAAGTTATCAAAATGGAAAGAAGCAGATTTATGGTATGACGCATTCGATGTATTGGCATTGAAGAAGCCAAAAATTATTGTTGATTACTTATTACAGTATTCAGCTACTGGTAAAGAATGGAAGGATCGTGATGACGGATATTTATTGGCATCTCGCTTACTGATCAAGGGCAGTCCTCTCTCAACTAATTTAATTAAATCGTTGAGAAGCGCTAAATCCGATCAAGTTCGAGTAGCCTCATTAGTATATTTAGCGCTTAACAACCCTTTAGTGGGGGTGAGTGAATTAGAAAATTTGCATCATTTGAAGGATCTTGAACAACTTTCACCTGATATGAAACTTTGGCTCTCTTTTAATTTAGCAAGACATGGTCATAAGGGAGCTGTAGATGATTTTTTCGAGACAATAATGTTTTCATATGCGAATAGTTTTGATCGCTTGGCTGATGGGCATATGCGCTTCTTTTTATCCAATATGTTCAATCGAATGCAGGTTTTGTTGTCAAATTCAGCCGCTATGTCTGGTGTTCGGAAACCGCCGTCATATTCAAGTAGCGTATTAGAATATAATTCCTCCCATATCGACACTCTTACACCGCTGGTTAATTGGTGGAAAAGCAATGCCTCCAAAATAACCTTGTATGATGAATGGATGAGTGAGCTTCGTGATGTAGGTGTAGAGTAACAAAAGGCAAGCATTTCCTTACCAAATTTGTTAATTAAATAGCGTGACAGTGAATTAGTACGAAGCTTGTAATAAAAATAGGAACGGAACCAGTGAAGAAAGTAGTCGTCCTTGGTGGATATGGAAACTTTGGTAAGAGAATAGTTGAAAACCTCGCAGGCATTAGGGGCATCACCATACTGATTGCTGGACGAAACCCAAGTAAGTCATCAGCATTAGTTGAAGAGCTTAAAGCTGCTTCTCATGCGAGTTTAGAGCCTTTAGTAGTCGATATCTTCGCTGATGACTTTAAACAGCAAATATCAGAAATTTCACCATACCTTGTGATTCATACCTGTGGGCCATTTCAAGGGCAAGACTACCGTGTACCCAAAGCATGTATTGAATGTGGTGCTCATTATATTGATTTGGCCGACGATAGACGTTTCGTTTGCGACATTGGCGCGTTAGATCAGCAAGCAAAAGATAAAGGCGTATTAATTGTAAGTGGAGCCAGTTCTGTACCTGGTTTATCTTCGGCCGTTGTTGAGTATTATCAAAATCAGTTTAGCGTCATTGAATCGATAGATTTAGCCATTGCTCCCGGTAATAAGGCAGAACGTGGCTTGGCAACTGTTGAGGCCATATTATCGTATACAGGGCATCCTCTGAATGTTTTTAGGGAAGGCCGTTGGCAAGATGTTTATGGTTGGATGGACTCTAAGGTAAACAACTTCGGTGGCTTTGTTGGTAAACGCCATCTAGCTAATGTAGATGTGCCAGATTTAGAGTTATTCCCTAAGCGTTATAGTGTCTCTCAGCAAGTTAGCTTTCAGGCAGGGTTAGAGCTACCAATATTACATTTAACTATGGTTGGAATGGCTTATCTATCTAAAATAGGCTTAGTCAAAAACTGGGCACCTTTATCAAAAGTAATTGTTGGCACGAGTAATGTCTTTCTTCCTTTTGGTAGCGATAAGGGCGCGATGGAAGTGCTTATAAAAGGTAAAGGTAATGATGGTCATGCTAAAGAAGTAAAATGGACCTTGTACGCTCCAAAAGGTAATGGTCCTTATATTCCAACACTTTCAACCATTATCTTAGCTAGAAAGCTCTTAAATAATGAAAACCATGAATCACGCAACAATGCTGGCGCTATGCCTTGTATCAGCTTATTTGAATTAAACGAGTTTACTACAGATTTTGAAGCCCTCAATATTCACTTTGAAGAAAAGGTGATTTCTAAAGATAGGTCAGAGGAAGCGTAATGGATCATTATTTAGTACTAAAGCTAATCCACATATTAGCGGCTGTTGTCGTAACAGGAACTGGAGCAGGTATAGCATTTTTCATGTTCATGGCAAATAGGTCAAATAACCCACAAGCAATTTATGTCACCGCTCAACACGTTATTTTAGGTGATTGGGTATTTACAACGCCTGCTGTTATTACCCAAATAATTACAGGCGTGTATTTGATGGATATGCAGGGCTATTCTTTTTCTGCGCCCTGGTTTTATTGGGTTATGGGATTATTTACCTTTATTGGAGTCTGTTGGATACCTGTTCTTCGTATTCAATACAAACTACGTGAGCTAGCCAAAGTTTCTGTTGATTCAAACCAAGTTGCACCTGAATTTAAATCACTGATGAAAACATGGACGTTGTTAGGTATACCTGCCTTTACAGCAATTTTGGGTATCTTCTGGTTAATGGTTTTTAAACCATTTCCTGTAGCTTAGAGGAGAAGGCATGAATACTAATAAACAAGATGGTTTAATGAAAGCTGCTAAGTATTCACTTGCCTTTTTATGGGCTTTTACCGGGATAACCTCTATTTATTTCTCGCCAGAAATTGGCTATGAAATATTAACAAGCGCCAGTATTACTGGTTTAATGGCAGATGTATCGGTTTATGCTGGTGGTGCTTTAGATATTGTAATTGGTCTTTGGCTCATGACCTCATTTAAAACTAAGTTGTGCTGTATTGTACAAGTAACAGTCATTGTCATTTATACCGTACTTTTAACGTTCATCGATATGAGTTTTTGGTTGCATCCATTTGGACCGATAACTAAGAATATTCCTATTGTTGTTTTGATTGGATATGTTTATGTTAGCAGCGTTAACAATGATTTAATAAACCCTCATAACTTAAACTAAAAACAAAGAGGCTAACCTTGTCATCATTACAAATTGCTAGATACCATTAATCAATCTAATTATTTGATAATATAAATATTAACGTAATTTATAAAGCTTTCAAGGAAGAGAACCACACAATGAAAATCATAAGTTTAGTCATTTTATTTATTATTAGTTTCAGTCTATCTGCAACTCAACAGCAAAATGATTTAATTGAATATAATGGCCAATTGGGAGAAATTTCTATCGATTGGTCTTATCTAAGCCCGTTAGAGGTTTATTATTCTCAAAACTCTGATGTAGACAACCCCTTTAAATCGAGCCATACAGGTAATTATCGTGGCCACATAGCAACATGGGAAATCAAAAATAAAAGGTTTTACCTCACAAAAGTAGCCACTGAAAAATCTACTTTCGATAAGGTCACCGATAAAGTGACTTCTATCAAAAACAACATTCCATTAATTGAGCTGTTTCCAACAGAGTCTGTTAATAACAATAAAGTATTTGCCGATTGGTTTAGTGGTTATATGCTGATTAAAACAGAGCCTTTCAAACAATGGCAAGATTCTCCTTATGATGATGAAAAATATTACATCATGGAATATCGAGAGTACCAAATAATTAAGATTGTCGAGGGAAGTATTACCGAAAATCACATTTATGATGCTGAACAGTTCTGGCGTATTCAAGGAAGATTACACGGTTACAAATCAATACAGTCTAAAGATAAAGATGTATTCAATAGTTTTAATGAATATATTGCTAGTTTTAGAGGTTTTGAAAATGACGGTACAGTAGAACCGAAGCAAAAGAAGATTATGCATACTGAGGATGATTTTGAAATGTTCATACAGCGGTCTTTAGTAAGGAACATAAATGTGCCCTTGTCAGACTACTGTATTTTAAAGGACGTAACAGTAAATACTGAAGGTTCCGGTTGGACTTCAGAACGTGAGTTTCGGATTAAAAAGGGTAGTTATCTATTATATCTTGAGATGGGTTCTACAAATGTCCCTAATGGGCCGTGGGATGATTTTACAGGAGGCTCTGTTCAAGTTCTAATTCCTTTTGATAATCTAAATGAAGGAAGCTCACTCACAAATGAATCAGTAAATAACAACATTAGCTTTATTAATAATTTTGCTAAATTTGGTTCTCCACAATCAATAACCGTTGATTTGACACTCAATAAAATAGATAGCAATAATGTATCTTTAAGTGGTGATATTGGTCTTTTTTCAGAAGAGCCTAGTACGTCACAAAAAATTTCGCTTAAGAATAAAGTACCGCTGAGATCACTGCGTGAACACTTAGAGTTAAACAAAAGTGATTCAGGATATATTAAATATGATGTAGATGATTTGTATGAAAAAATTGTTGAAAAATCAAATTGATAATAAGCCGATACCGTTAAAAAATTACCAATAAGGTTAATCAATACATATGCATTCAGTAGAAGACAAGGTAATTACCAGGTTGCTAGCTAACATCAAAGCTGCATGCCCTCAGGCTTATGATTTTATTGGCTTTGAAATTACTAACCTTAAAAAAGACCACCAATATTATTGGAGAATTCACAACTCTGTTAAATGCGCTTTTGAAAGTCAGTTACTTCCTCAAACATTTAAAGCGTTAGTCACTGAGCTAAATCAGGCAATAGCTATCATCAACAAAAGGGAATTAATTGGCTTTTGGAAGGGAAAAGCTGATGGAACGGAAGAAGAAATAACATTTCAAATAAGAGAGGACGCTACTACGTCAATCATTCGCGAATGGGAAGATGAGGATGGTGAAATCAAGCAAGTGTATGACTCTTTCTCTGATAAGTACCTTGAATGCAGTGACTTAATTGTATGCGATCTTTGGAATAAGCAAAGAATAACAAATATTAAAATGGCTGTGCATCCAATTATCACTCATACAAAAACGATGATGGGAACTATGTATATGTTTCAGGAAAGAACAATGATGTTTTGTATGAGAGTCCAACTTGAATATGTGCCAGTTGATTGTTTACCAGGAGAATTATAACTTGAGTTTACTTCTTAGTCAGATAGAAGGGACGCTTCCTGAATCAATGCAAGTCCCCGATGCTTTAAAAAAACTGTTTCAATGGATAGAAGATAATGGTTTTTATGAAGACACCGAAGAAGGCAGAATTGGTTACTTATTTCACATTGATAAAATGAGAAGTGAATGGACCGAGGACGAAAGACCTGGTGGTACTTTAATTGAGTTTTACGCAGAAAAAGATACTGAATTATTTCATTTTAGCAATGAAGGAACAAAAGATCGGTTGCGCATATTTGCTCGAACTGGTGGTGATGGCTCTGTAGCTGCTTTCTGGCTCGATGAAAATGGCAAACAACAGATTGTTCATATAGGCTCTGGTTCAGGCTCTACATTAGCTTGTGTTTTGAGTGATGAACCTGTCGATTTCATGCGCCTCATTGCCATTGGCTATGACGAAATTTGTTGGAGTGAAGAATTTGAGCATATACCTGCTATAAATTTTAAGAAAAATGAGTTTACTGTGAAGCCAAATCTTAAATTTCAAAATTGGTTACAACATAACTTTCATACATCAATACCTAAAAGAGCCTTAGATATTGTGAAAAACCCAGCAGAATTTGGAGATGAAAATTCTGATGATCCTTTTTGTGCTTGGTTAGAAGCCAAAGGTGCATAACATGGCAATTTCAGCGAATTGGGAGTGAATCACTATAATCATAGAAGTTAATATATAACCGAGTGCCAATGTTGCAATCAGTGTGTACCTATTGTGGCACACCCATCCAATTATTATGGGGGATTTCGCCAGAAGAAAGCACTTCTGAAGCAGTTGCGTGATGGATAGTTAATAATACCGATGGAATAGGAGTTAATGTATTTATAGTCAGTGATACAGTAATAAAGTAAACTGATATCATACAGTTATATAACAAACGAAATGGATTCATGTTCAACTTATTTAAATCAAAAGAACTATTGTCAGAAGCAGATAGAGAATTTCAAATAGCGACCTTCAAGTGGCTATTAAGAAACTTTGGTGGCGATGATTTTTATAAAACAACAAAGTTAGTTTTGCCCACCAAGGAGTATTTTCCATCAAAGGTCGATACACCAGAGGATGCAGCTAGTGAAACATTTGAAGCTGTTAAAAAGCATGCAGGACTTGAAAACTGGATGTGTAAATTGGAAATTCAAGAAGAGGATGCTAACCCTGTAGTTGCACCAACCCTTGCGATTCAAAATGCGCCAACTAGCCCTCATGGAACTTTTCAGGCAACTGAAGAGAATGAGGTTGTAATTACATACAATCCTGCTTTGGCCTCGCAGCCTACTCAATTGGTTGCTACATTTGCGCATGAGTTAGCACATTATCTTACTGCAACCTCAAAAGAAGAACCGCCTGGAGGCTGGGAGAATTGGGAGTTCGCTACAGACATTGCAGCAACATTTTTAGGCTTTGGTGTATTTATGGCTAATTCTGCATTTAGCTTTAGCCAATATACTAACTCTGATTCTCAAGGCTGGAAATCAAGTAGAAATGGCTATTTATCAGAAAGTGAACACATCTATGCTCTAGCTATATTTAATGAATTGAAAGGCATACCCGCAGAGCTAGCATCAGAACATCTAAAGCCTCACTTGAAGAAACTCTTAAAGAAAGCTCATAAAGAATTGGTTATCTCAGGCATCGCGGTAGAGTTAAGAGGTGTAGCGTTTGTTCCTCCTACTAGTGTGGCGAATAAATCAAATGAATAAAATAAAAGTAACCCCAATTCATCATTACGATCGTTTAGATAGTATTACCCAATAAAAATAAGAAAGGATTCCAATGCGAAAGTACGCACTCATAATTATCACATGCATTATTCTTTTTAGTTGCGCTAGTGAAAATAGCGATGAAAACTCAAACGATCAGCCGCTAACAGTAACTAATCTCAGTTTCGATACCTCTAAAAGTGAATCCATTAAGCAAATAGTTTTTACGTTCAATCAAAACGTTGCGGTAATCGGTGCTGTACCTAGCAATACTCAGATTAACTCGGTATCGATTTCAAATGGTTTAGATAATAGCTGTATATGGCGATTTGTTACGTTAAAGCAAATGACTTGTGAGCTTAACGAGCGCTTAAAATACTTAACCACCTATGAGATTGCGATAGATAAGTCTTTTACCGCCCTAGGTAAAAACTTATCACAACCTAAGGCTGTTAATATAAGTACTCCTGTAGCCCCTGTAAGAATTGACTATGAAGGAGAGTATGACCAGTTTCCTAGTTCAATTACTGTATTTGATAACACCCATACCGATATACCTTTAAAAGCTTTAGATGAAGCAATGTTGTTGAAACTGCCAAATGGCAAATACAAAGATTTAAACGTTGCTGCTTCTACCAACAAGTACCGTGAAGGTGAACTAAAGATCTCCGTAGATAAGGGCATTAAGTCATTGCCTGAGGGCTACTACGAAATTGTGCTCCCTAAGGACTTTCAAGCAAGTTATTCGCAGGTAACGTTATCAGAAGAAACTGTTTTAAGCGGCTTTTGGTTTAGTAGCAAATACAAATTTCACGGATTTGCGTGTGAAAGTGAAGACTATACTAAGCGCTTTGAGAATGTTGAAGTACTTGAAAATGGCATATTGCCATGTGCTCCAGAGAAGATTTCAATCAAATTTTCAATGCCTGCTGGCGATAGAAAGAATGACTCAACTCCTTATTTTGATCCAGACAAACAAGTTGATTGGTTAGTTGGATCTGATTACAAGGTAGGGCGAGTAACGAGAGAAAAACGTATGTTCTATCATATGTTTTATTTAAATGGTGATACCTCATATGAATTAGATTTAAGCAAAATTAGGTCAATGACGGATAAATTAATAGATAAGCCTGAGCGAATAACATTTACTACTCAGCCTGCTACACCTCAATGGCATTTTGATAATTCATTTGGCACTGTGGTAGAAACGGACAGAAACGGTTTACCATCCATATTGCGTAGGAATGTTGAAGAGATCCACCAAGAACTTACCCCAATAAATACCCATCAAGAACTGCTTTCTTTTTTAAATGGTAACTCATCGAATAGCTACAAAAATATACTTAAACCAACTGACTCTACGATAAAGAAAATGAGCGAACAGCCCATTGATTTTAGAAAGAATCTATCCTCTAAAAGAGGTTTAGTACATGTAAAATTGAACGGAGTAAGTTCTGCTCACTTTGGACCACAAGAAACATCACTACAAACAAAAAGCTTTATGGCTCAATCTGTGGATCACAACGTTGCTATTTGGCATCAGCAAGATCTACTTTTGCAGGTAGTAGACTGGCAAGCAAAACCCATTGCTAATGTTGAAGCATTTTTAGTCTGTGAAGGCCAAACAGAATCTACCGTCATTGGTTCTACTAAAGAAGATGGTGTACTTTGGGTTAAATCGAAGCAATGGCAAGAAATTTATCAAGAGCATGGCCAACAAGAATGTTGGATTTGGACACAGCTATCTAACAAAGTTTCAGCAATAAAACTTCCAACGGTTACCAATTCTATTAGGAACACTCAAAATGTATTTGCTTGGTCAGCTCAGCCAATTTATCAACCAGGTGAGCAGGTAAGAATAGGCTTAATAGCGAGAAGTAGAAGTAATAATGGTCTGATGCCAGTTACAGATCTAAGTAACTTTGAAGTGGAGTTACTGCTGCCAGAGCATAATGAACCAGTTCCTCTAACAATGAGTACAAGTACACCTCAAGGTTTTTCTAATACAACATATGACTTAACCCAAGATACACCTATAGGTTACTACCGTATTCATTTAACTGATAAGCGCACAGAGGCAGTAGAAACGGTAGGTCATTTTATGGTTGCTGAATTTACACCTCCAGAATTTGAGCAATTTATTAAGGTGCCAGCAGCAGTTAAAGTCAAACAATCATTCAAAGCAAATATATCAGCTAGAAGAATGAATGGCGTTGCTCTTCAAAATGCCAAGGTGAATATTCGAGGAAATATTCGCAGAAGCTATAAAGTACCTGAAACTTGGCCAAGTGAATATGAATTCAACAGTTGGGATGATTTCAACAAAAATGAAAATGATAAAGAGTCAATAAAGGCTGTAGAAGCTAAGTTAGATGACCAAGGTAACTATATTTTTGTTAGTGAGTTGCTGGAATCAACTGTTCCCTATGGCAAAGTATTAATAACAACTGAAATATTGTCAGATGACGGTGAAGCACAAGCAAAGGATTCAGAAGTGCTTTACTTCTCTCGTGAGCATTATATTGGAACAAAGTTTGATGAAAAAACAAAAAATCTCCATGTAATTGCTGTAGACCAACAAGGTAAAGGGCTTTCTAATATCGATGTGAGTATTGAAGCATTTATTAAAACGGGAGATAGAAATCAACCTCAGCAATTATTTACCACCTGTAAATTTAGCACGCTACCTAACACTTGTAAGATAGACATAGACGATGAGGCTATAAGCCTTGTTATTAAAAGTGGAGATGCAAATTATGCTTGGTATCGCGACTATTACACAGGGATAATCACACAGAAAAATCCATTAGATCTTAAAGAAAAGTTTGAGATCAAATCAAAACTCAAATCGGTGTCTGTGGGGGAAAAAGCAAAACTTGAGTTAACCTCCTCGTTAGCAGGTACAGCTAACTTTATTCTTCAAGCGGGGAATATTAAAAAAGTTTGGCAACAAGGCATTCAAGAAGGCATCAATACAATTGAGCTGCCTGTAAATGCTAGTTGGCTACCATATGCCAGAGTATACGCATCATTAGCTGTAGATAGAGAAGTAGCCAATGAGAGGACCAAACTTAAGCTGTTAAATGAAAATATTCAATCTGATTATCCTATGAGGCCGGGGCAAGTTGAAGAGTTGCTTGGTTCTCAGCGCTTTCTTACAACCAGCGAATTAATTACTGTTAAATCACAAGAACAGCTTCCTGATGTCAAGTTGTTATTGGACAGTAAAGAAGTTAAGGCTGGCTCAGAAGTAACATTGTCGGTCACAGCAAATGTTGATGCAGAGAGTCAAATCTGGCTGGTGAATGAAGCACTATTGCCTCTAATGAGAATTGAAGAGGAACATTATGATTACAATAAAAAATTATCATACGATACTGCATTTGAAGGTGGACTAAACTTTGATGTGCTAACCAATCACTTAATATTAGATTCCATTTTTGGTGATGATAAGAATTCAAAGGTTTATCAAGTTGCAGAGCAAATGAGAAGAAGAGGTGCTGCAAGCAGTGGGTTAGCTTTCAATATGGCTGCGGCAGACAGAGGAAGTAACAAGAAGAGTAAATTAGATTTCGCCCAATCAGTTTGGTTAGATACAGTTAAGTTAAAAGCTAACACTTCACAAAAAGTGACGGTTAAGTTGCCCCAATTGATAGGGCGTTGGAAGATATTTGCTTTAACAGCAACACCACAAACTATGGCAATTGACTCTACTTCTATTTCAACTGTGAGGGATGTCGAGTACTTTTTTGATGCACCTAGTTCGATTTTCAACATTGATGAAGCCAGTTTTGCTGTTACACAAATAAATAAAGGAACGACAAAGTTTTCAGATACATTGCACCTTTGGGTTGATGGTCAAAAGGTAGATACGGTTGATGTGCAGTTAAATGATAGTGAATACAAAAGAACTAACGTTGTATTACCTAAGTTAGCAGAGGGTAAACATGTTCTTATGTTAACAAGTGAAACACAACCGGATTTTGCGACCTATCACGAAATTAATGTACTTGAAGGTGTATTTAACCAGCAAAAGACTTGGTTAGTTGAAGGAAGTGATGCTGGTAAGGTTATCGGTCCAAACAATCCTATTCCTGGAAGCGTTCAACTTACTCAAATGAAAACTGGGCAATTGTTTCCCGATTGGAATGCATTATCGAGTTATGGCAAAAATTATGCGCACCAATGCTGGGAGCAAACAGTTTCTAGAACGATCAGTTACCAGTTCAACCCTACTTCAAATACAGCGTGGCCTGAAGGTGAAGATAAGTTCAAGCATTTAATTGGGCAAAAACATAAATACAAAAGTTATTTTGATATGTTCAGCTATTTTCCATTCATGAAAGCTGATCCGTTCCTCACTGCTTACACTTATTTGGCTCATAGTTGGTTAAAAGATAGCTCAACACCAATTGAGATTGATAAAGAAAACATGAAAGAGGTAATGGAGCAAATCATTGAAGGCGATGAATATGCTCAGTATTTTACAATAGATGCTCAAGTACAAAGTATGGCTCTATTAGCTTTGGCCCAAAATAAAGATATCAACTTAGAACAAGCATTATCTATTAGGCAAAAGCTTGGTAAAAGTAATGCTCAAGCAACAGTATTACAGGCATTAGCATTAAAAGCATTAGATGCAGACTCAAGCTTGTATGAAAATGATTTAATGGGTCTTAGTAGTAACCGTTATGCTGATACAAATAACAATGTATTTAACCAAAATAGTGAGAAGTGCTTAGCTGCTTTGGCCTTTAACCAAGACTCAAAGCAACGAGAAAGTTTACTTTCAGAAGTTATTTTACAACAGCAGCAAAATGGACAGTTTGGTTCTACGTTTGCAAATGCTGTGTGTAGTTACGCCTTAAAAGATAATAAATCAGGTAATTCTTCTTTCGCTCCAATAGAGTATCAAAACTCGGACTCAGTACTGAATTACGATATTCACAATGATAGTAGCCATTGGCTGAGAATGAGCTATCAACAAGAACTTCAGGATGTAGACATTGCCTCGTCTGGAATAATAGTAACCAGGGACTTATATGTGCAAAAGAACGAAAAATGGCATCTAGTAACCGATAAAGAACATCTTAGTGTGAGTGATATTGTAAAAACTACAATAACCATTAATTCGCCTGTAGAACGTGAACATATTGCCATTACGGACTCTATAGCAGGTGGATTTGAAGCAATTAACCCTGCTTTGGGGAATCAACGTTATATAGAAGAATTAGGTAGGGATTGGCACTCACATACACGAATTGAAATACGTGAGGGCAAAGCATATTGGTATTTAAGAAACCTTTCTAAAGGAGAACGGCAAATATCATATTACAGTCGTGTCCGCCATGTAGGGGAATTCAACATCGCTCCAGCAAAAATTGAAGCTATGTATCGAAGTGATGTTTTTGGTTTAACAAAGTCTATCAAAGTAAGCGTGGCTCAATAGCCGTATTGGGCATCCTAGTACCACAAAGGAAAACAACTTAAATGGATTTAACAATTTACCTCAACATGATGATTAGTGCTTCTTGGTATTTAATACCGATCTTCATATTTGCTATCGTCATAAAATCAGCATGGTTTAAAGGTGTATTGGGTGAGTGGCAAGTTAACTTACTCATTAAGTTTTTCTTAGACAAAAATGATTATCACCTTATTAAAAACGTAACTCTTCCTACTGATGATGGCACCACTCAAATTGACCATATAGTTGTATCTAAATACGGTGTTTTTGTTGTTGAAACTAAAAATATGAAAGGTTGGATTTTTGGTAGTGCTAATCAAAAGCAATGGACTCAACAAATCTTTAAACATAAATCTAAATTTCAGAACCCACTTCACCAAAATTATAAGCATGTCAAAACATTAGAAGGTTGTTTGAACGCAAAGAATGATAGTATCTTCTCAGTCATTATCTTTATTGGTGATAGTACCTTTAAAACTAAAATGCCAGAGAATGTAAGGTTTGCCCGTGGTGGCATTGAATATATCAAAAGTAAAACAGACATTGTTTTTAATGGGCAAGAAGTTGCTAGTGTAATTGAACAGATTGAAAGTGGCAGGTTAAAGCGAAGTATTAAAACTAACCGACAACATGTTAGGCATGTACAAGAAATTATAAAAGAAAAACCTGATACCAAATCTTGTTTAAAATGCGGTTCCGATATGGTTTTGAGGAAAGCTAGCAAAGGTAAAAATGTAGGTAATGAGTTTTGGGGATGTAGTGCATATCCTAATTGTCGATATGTTGAAGAGACACTTTAACAAAGTAGAAATTACGATAGAACTCTTAAAATAATTCAATAATAACAAACGTCAAAGAAGATAAATAAATGATAGACGGAAAATTACTTAAAAAGCTTTATAAGCAATATGGGTTTGAGCAACAAAAATCATCGAATGAAAAGATCTTAGTTTTTTCATTGATGGCTGGGCATTATCACAATGTTGATATTGTTCCGCTAGATCGCTGTTTAAACACTGATAAAATTTTTGATGAGTATAAGGCTTCAGGTTTTGCTTGCAAAATAAGAAATTACGATAGCATTTCTAACGCTGAAGAAGCACTGTTCAATGGTTTTTTTAGTCTAGAGTCTACACAACGAAAATTTAAGAAAGATTACGAACATTTCACTCAATCAATCGCAAAGCTCTATTCTGAGCATGCTGAATATTCTTACATTAACTCAAAATACCACGTTAATGAAAAGGAAGGTGAAAGCACTGTAATAAAAGAAGTGTTAAGTAGATTAAATTCAGATAAACCAGTTCTATTTCTAATTGAAGCAGCGGCAGGTTTTGGTAAAACATGTACCGCATATGAAATATTACATCACCTAGTAACATCTAAAACTGAATTTGTTCCTTTGTTTACCGAATTGTCGCGAAATAGACAGGCAAAGATATTTCGGTATGTTTTACTTGATGAAATAGACAGGAGTTTTCCTTCTTTGCGTTCAACTGTAGTCAATAATGAAATACGGAACGGAAAGGTGCCAGTAATATTAGATGGCTTTGATGAATTGTTGCATGAAAGTTCAGCTGATGAAGGTTTTGAAAATTCTGAACCCATGTTAGAAACAATTGGAGAATTACTTACAGATAAAGCAAAAATAATCCTAACAACAAGGCGCACAGCTATTTTTGATGGCGATGAGTTCCATCAATGGATGGATGTACATGAAAAAGATTTTGATGTCGTTAGGATTAGAATACATGAGCCTACTGTATCTGAATGGTTAGATGCGAGTCGTATCACAACATTGAGTGAAAGTGGTTTTAATGTCCATGAACTTTCGAACCCCGTACTTTTATCTTATTTGCGTTCCATTAATAACGAAGAGTTCGTAAATGTAGTGTCAACACCTGAAAAATTAGTTCAAAAATATTTTGATTCTATGCTAGAACGTGAAAGAACCAGACAAGACCTTCGTATGACACCAGAGGAGCAATACGAAGTACTTTTGAGTATTGCCAGAGATATGATGACATACAACTATACAGGAGAAGAGAGGGAATATATTTTGACTGTAATCTTGGATGCAAACCAAGAGAAGATAGAAAAAATCCGAAAAGATTATCCCGCAGATGTAAGGCCCACTTCAGATGAAATTGCAAATAAACTCGCTAGCCATGCGTTACTAGATAGGAGTTCTGATGAAGAGCAAGGTATTGGTTTCGTAAATGACTTTGTATTAGGGAATTTTTGTGCGGAAATAATTATAGAGCATCCCGAAAAAGAATGGGTTGGCGACAAACGATTTATAGAGCCGAGTATCCTGTCCTATATACCAAGGACTTCAGCTCAAAAGAGCGAACTTTGGGATGCATTAAGCTTCACTCTAGAGTTTGGTGAAGGGAATGCAAAGGTCATAAATAGTATTGCCTTAAACAACAATATAATACTGGCGCTAGAAGACGATTCTGTTGAGGATCTTAAAATTGGCAATATAGAAATTGGTGATAAGGCTGAGTTCAAGGGGTCTATATTTGTTAACTGTGTGTTTAATTCTACAAAGTTTTTTTGGAAAAGCTTTAAAAATGTCACATTTATGAATTGTCACTTCTTTAATTGTGAAGGATTTGATGAACCATCAACTATTCACTTGGTAAGCTGTGATACCAATAATAACTTCCTTTTAGACAAAATCACTCACCAAAAAGAAATACAGTCTAAACAAGAAAACGCAGAATCTTTATCTGCTGAAGAGTGTTTCGTGTTAGAAAAGTTTTGGCCAAAAGGTAGACCAACATTTTCTAAACATAAGGCTGTCAAAGCAATAGTTCAAAATCATAACTCATTTTCACATGAAAGTGTGCTTGAGGCATTAGACTCTCTTAAAAGAAGAGGCTATTTAACTGTCCCAGCAAAGCGTTCATTTTTAGAGTTAAATATTGGGAAACTCACTGAAATCAAAGAAAAGTTAGGTAGAAGTTAATGGAAGCAAGTGATAAAAGGATTGCTAGTCAGTTGTTTAATACAATTGAAAGAGAGTTCAATAGAGTTGGCTTATTGCATAGAGTTTTTTATAGAGTAAAGTCTCCAGAATCCTTGGATAGTAAGCTTAAAAAAAATCCAGAAAAATACTCTGAAAATGGAAAGAAAATTCAAGATCTCTTTGGTTTTAGAATTACACTGTATTTTCCTGATGATTTAAATATTGCACAAAATATTCTTTCTGCATTGTACAAAAAAGTTGATGAAACTGTCGATGAAGCAGAAAATACTACCTTTGATGCTACACGATGTAATTTTATATATGAATTACCAAATGAAGCTTCTGAAATAAGCTCAACCTTAATATCTGAACCTAGGGTTGATTCAACCTTTGAAGTTCAATATCGAACAGTTTTGTCGGAAGGGTGGCACGAAGTAGAGCATGATCTCAGATATAAATGTAAGGACGATTGGCTTGAGCATGATGATCTAGGCCGTGCATTAAATGGAATTTTAGCAACTCTTGAAACATCCGACTGGGGGATGTCAAAATTATTTGAAGACTTGTCATACAGACATTATAAGAATTCAAACTGGGACGCTATGATCAGAACAAAGTTTAGACTGAGACTTTCGGGGGTTTTACAAGAACAATTGAAAGAACAATTTGGCGCAAATGAACTTGGTAAAAAACTTTATAGAGTCAATCGAGATAAATTACTTACTGAAGTATCGAAATCAAGTTTGAAAATGCCTATAAATTCAAACAACATTGTTTATTTGTGTAATTACCTTTTCTTAAAAAGCCAACAAATAACAGATTTAACACCTGCGCCATTACTGCACATGTTTGATGAAAACTTTGAATTATCTAATCAATGTTCTAAAGTCACTGATTAAATAACCCAGTAAAGGTATAGCTGAGTTGGTTATACCTTTACTGAAAATGATTTATAGCACAAGTGTGATATGTGGATATTATTTGTTTATCGGCAATTTTATTGAATAAAACCAGTGCCCATATTCGTCCCATTCCTCCCGCCACATTTAGAAAAGCCCGTTAATCGTAAGATTAACGGGCTTTTTGCTTTCTGAAATTTATAATCGCTAGTGAAAGGGGTTGTAGTGCTATTCCTTCGAATAGAGTTCAAACTTCTATCTCACT
>Ga0209292_1002038_pt1 | contig 23876 bp, 24 predicted proteins | sample GOMGulsemesocosm_2_FD_184634 | JGI IMG/M metagenome (GOLD analysis project Ga0209292, IMG submission 184634) | Methane-oxidizing microbial communities from mesocosms in the Gulf of Mexico - GOM9C Gulf of Mexico (SPAdes) (version 2) | ecosystem: Environmental > Aquatic > Marine > Cold seeps... | reverse complement strand
TTTATTGAAAAAGTTTGATAAAACACCTAAAGGTTATCAGTTTGCTAATCTGTCAATTTATTTACAAGATCTGAAGTTAACTTTTCAACAAAATAAACAGGACAAAAGTGACATAGTACTGCTACTCGCACCAGATATTGATTATCAAACGATAATATCGACCATGGATACAGTAAGGTCTTTTAAAGCTGTGGTTGCGGCTAATCTAGTAGATGCTGAGCTTTTTCCTGAAATATCGTTAGGTGATGCGCCAGAGGCTTTAACTGATACTCAGGTAGAGAAGCAATCAAGGGCTATTGCAGGGAGTAAACCATGAAGCAGTCTTTTAAAGCCAAGCGCTTAGCAAAACATCATAAGCGTTTTAGTGCTGGTTCTAAATTGAACTTAGTCTCGTTGATGGATATTTTCACTATTTTGGTATTCTTCCTTATTGTTAATCAATCAGAAGTTCGTGTACTTCAAAATACCAAGGAAATAAACCTTCCGGTTTCTATCGCTGAGGAAATGCCAGCCGAAAATGTATTAATTACTGTGTTACCACAGAGCATAATGATACAAGAGCGTGTCATTTGGCAGCAAAAAGACGTGATAACAAAGGTGAGTGATGGACTTAACTCTGGCCTTATTAAGGCGATAAAAACTGAATTAACTTACCTGTCGACTAAACGTCCTATATTAACTGAGAATGAAACAGATAATGGCCGAGCCGTTACTATTATTGGTGATGCGAGCGTACCTTATCAAGTGCTAAAACAGATCATGGCGGCTTGTGCTGACAGTGATTACCGTAACATGTCGTTAGCTGTTAAGCAGGTGGCAAAAAGTAAGATACAAGGGGGCTAATTATGACATCAGTCACTTTTGCATCAGACCTATCAGCCATGAAAAATGATGAGTGCAACAACGTTTTTCAGGATACGGTTCAAGATAAAAAATTCACACGAATTTTACAGCTTCTTATTGGTCTTTATCTATTGATAGCGGTTATTGTGCCGTTTATTGAGCAAGTTGAAGTATCCCGTGAAGTGAAAGAAAAGGTACCAGTGCAGCTAGCAAAAATTATGCTGAAAGAAAAAAAATTACCGATACCTGAGAAGCCTAAGGAAAAACCGCTTGAAGAGAAAAAACCAGAAGAGCTAAAAGACAAACCAGATAAAAAAGTTGAGCCACCGAAGACCAAACGACAAGCGGCCAAACAAAAAGCGCAATCATCTGGCTTAGCCGCAATGAAAGATGAACTCTTTGCTATGCGTGATGCCTTTGAAGTTAAACCTTCATCAGCAACTAAGCTAAATAAAAGTAACGCAAGTGAAGTTAAAGTGCAACGCAAGCTATTGGCAAGTGCAGCGAATATTCAAAGTACTAATTTATCGGCGGCCAAAACGATCCAAACAGCTGCCAGTGATGAGTTAAGTACACGCAATACACAGCAAGTCCGCTTATCTGCAGAGGAAATACTTGCAAGTACGGATACTGCGGTTGCGGAATCATTAGCCGCACAAAAGTCAGGACAACGTTCGGAGGTGGTCTTAAGGCGAACACTTGAAGCTAATAAATCACGACTATATGCTCGTTATAATCGAGCTTTACGTAAGGATCCGTTTTTAAAGGGTAAGGTTGAATTTGAATTAGAAATTCTTCCTTCAGGTAAAGTTAATAAGGTAACCATTAAGTCAAGTGAGCTAAATAATGCCAAGTTAGAGCGACAGCTTACCGTCATTCTACGTGCTATTAAATTTAGCGTTGAAAGTGTCGGGACTGTGGTAACTATTTGGTCTATCGATTTTTTACCTAGTTGATTTTAGCAACAGATTAGTCAATAGATTATCAGTTATAACCTTGAGATAGCTGACATGAAATGAGAGTAAAGGCACTTGGATTATCTGAGTATCTAAGTGCCTAACTTGACTAGCCTTTGGCTTTATCTATGAGTTCTTTTGCCTTATTTTCAAGTGACTGTATACGTTCACCTGAAATCTGATAAGCATCAAAATTTTCATTCAAAAAATAGCTATAACCTATGAACAATAATAGTGCGACGACTAATAGTTTAATCGCTTTTTTGAGTAAACTAACGATAATGAAAATAGCTAAAAAAACAATGCCAACAATGTATAACGGATTATCTTGTAAAAACTCAATGAACGATGCCATATAGCTCCCTGTAATTACTCTGTAGTTTAAGTTTCTGTGCTTTAAATTGAACGCGTTAATTATTTACCAATAAATAGCGCATTTAACTCAGCGATTAATTGTGTTTTTATTTTTTTTTCTTCCATAGCGGTAGGTTTGCTATTAAGGTTTAGATTAAGGTCAAAAAAGTGCTGCTTCAAATCAATATTAGACCTTGCTAACTTACAATGAAAGGCATTATTCCCTTCCATCACATTATCTTTAATGCTGTATTTAGCGAGGGTGTTTCTATTTAGGTGATCACTGATTTGTACTAGATCATGGTCACGGAAGTACTTTTTGCCTTGTTTATCGCGGGTCATGCCCCTTACTCGGTAATCTATATCAACAACATCTGCTGAAAAAGCCTCAATAACATAATCGAGTACTTTTAGCGGTGAAATAACACCGCAGGTCGATAATTCAATATCAGCTCTAAAAATAGCGATACCGTCTCGTGGTGTCTCTTCGGGATAAGTATGGATACACAGGTGACTTTTATCTAAATGTGCAACTAACGATTCAGGTTTTGCCTCTTCTGAAATCATTAAGGTAACACTTGCACCTTGTGGGTTGTAATCTTGCTTAGCAATATTGAGTACGTTTCCGCCAATAGCGTGGCAAACTTTAGTCAGTAATGTTTCAAGCTGATGGCTACTATAGGCCTCATTAATATAGCTATGATAACTTTCTACTGTTTGCAGTGTTGGTAGGTAATGCACCCTATAAAGCGAGAAACTTAAACTCTTGGTTAAATTGTTAAAGCCATATAGGGGGATCTTTATATCAATAGACATGTGGTCGGCGTTACTTATTGAGCTACGATTTCAAAATCGTGAGTAATTTCAACTTTTGCATTAAGCATTAAGGCAACAGAGCAATATTTATCTGCCGATAAACTCACAGCGCGTTCGACATGTTTAGCTGCTACATCAGTGCCTGTGATAACAAAGTGCAAGTGAATTTTTTCGAACAATGCAGGTACACTATTAGCACGAGTACCAGAGAGTTCTACACAACAGCCACTAATAGCTTGTCTGGCTTTTTGTAAAATGCTAACCACATCTACCGAAGAGCAACCGCCTAGAGAAACCAGCACACCTTCCATTGGGCTTGGCGCTAGGTTACCACCATTAGCGTCTAAAACCATGGTATGGCCACTCTCTGAGGTGCCCATAAATAACTCTTCGCCTAACCACTTCACTTGTGCTTTCATATCTGACTCAATTAATAATTTCAATAGGGAGAGATTCTATCCAAATTGGCGCTTTACCACCAGTTGGAATATGTAATGTTAACCGTTTATTTTTAAATCTGAACTTGATTGAGTAAAAGCTGGTGTGTGTGACTGGGACTAGCGTGATTGTGTGTTATTTGACTAGTAGAGGAGGGCGGTAATGCAATGGAATAGTTATTAGTCTTTATGAATAACAGAATCAAATAAATTCTTTATTAAACCTGCAAATTCACGGATAAAGGCTTGTTGTGCATCATTAACAGGGTTATTGATCACGCCAGAGAGGATCTCTTCAAGATCATAAACAATGGAGTCAACTTCACGGATAATAGCATTACGTTGATTAAAGGTAAGATCCTGGTTTTGGCTACAAACACTAATTATCTGTTCACACAATTCAACTTCAATGGCTGACATTACTGTTTCAGAGGCATTTTCTGGTGCGGTTGAATTTTCAAATAAGCTGAGATGTTCTGTAAGGTACTCAATGATTTGAATGTAACCGTCTGTATCTGTAACCATAATAGCTTTACTTACCTTTGCAGATGAATTGTACTTTTATTTGAGTATAGCAGTTATACCAAGTCTATTAAGTAATTTCCAACTCAGTGAGAGTTTAACCGTTTAACAGTAATCGTTTGATGTGGCGTTTTATCTTTTATATAAATCAGCGCCTTTTATCTATTTATAAAAGCGCTGTGATAAATGAGTTTAGTTTAGATTACCTCAGTTTTTAGGTAAGTGTTGTTGGTACCACGATTAATACGGCACGTTGACCATTACCTACATTAGCATTAGGGAAGACAATACTCTCACCTGCTTGAGTGGTACGGTATTCTTCGCCATTATCTGTCGATAACAGGGTATCAATAGGGTAATCAGTAAAGTTACTCGCATCATCTTTAATGAAAAGTTTGAAATTATCGCTAACTTTAGTGATATCACCTAAGGCTGTAAATAAGTTGAAATCTTTATTATCAAAGTCTTTTAATAATAAGTCTTCATCACTAATAAGGGCTGTTAATTTATCTGTCATGGCTTGGAAATTAGCCATGTTATTTTCACCAAAAGGTCTTACTTTACCTAGTTCAATGGTAAAAGCATGTGCTTTAAATTGAGCACTACTGTAATAAGAAAAGGTACCGGTAGGACCGTGACCAAATAAAATAGTATTTACACCACATGCTGCCATAAAACTAAGTTGCTCTCTATCCCAAGGTTTGTCACCTTGATAAGGGTAAATAGCAAATTTTTCATGTTTAGAGTTACGGATAGCAGTATGCAAATCATAGTGATAGTTAGTAACATCACTACTTTGCTCGGCATTAAAGAAATCACTGACATAGCCTTCAATTCTTTCTGCGCGAAACTTTTCATAACAAGGTGTTATGTTTTGATGTTTACCACAAAATAAACGGTTTAAATTTTCTGTTTGAAAACGCTTAGCAATATTCATCGCCACAGGATTACCCATAATTAAAAGGGTACGATGTTTCACCTGTATTTTTTCTGCGAGAATATCACTAATAAGTTGCTGCACTATTTCAATCGGTGCAGTTTCATTGCCATGTATTCCTGATGAAATGACAATAGACTTACTTGGTTTCACTGAGTTTTCAGGTTCAACCAACAAGATACCAGTATCGAGTAAACTTACTTTAGCTTGTTTTACAGTAAAGTTAAGTTGATTATCTCGACCAGTTTGTGCAAAGCCATGCTCAAACTGGCGTGTTAACGAAATAAAGTCGCCAGCTTCAACAAACGCTTGGTAAGCTTGGCAAAATTTATCACCTTTAATATCGGTAAGGTCTTGTGAAGTAAGTGTATTGTCGTTTGTCATTTAGAATTTCATACCTGGAGTTAATGTTGCAGGTAAGCTTACTTTATCAGCTTCTACTGAAGCAATAGGGTAGGCACAGTAATCTGCTGCATAAAATGCGCTGGCTCTGTGATTACCACTGGCACCAATACCACCAAATGGTGCTGCGCTGCTAGCGCCAGTAATTGGCTTGTTCCAATTTACGATACCCGCACGAATACGGGTAAAGAAATGGTTGTAAGACTCTTCACTATCAGATAACAAACCAGCAGAAAGACCAAAGCCAGTGTTATTCGCTTCATCAATTGCTTGGTCAAAATCAGTGTAGCGGTAGACTTTAACTAATGGGCCAAAGTACTCTTCATCAGGGATGTCAGCAATGATGTCAGTTACATCAATAAGACCAGGAGAAACAAAACCAGTGCCAACTTCTAAGTGCTTAAGTTCAATGATTGATTTTGCGCCAAGGCCAAGTAATTTAGCTTGTGCATCGACAAGGCTTAACGCGGCCTTTTCTGAAATCATCGAGCCCATAAATGGTTGCTCTTCATCATCATAATAACCAATAGTAAGGTTTTTAGTGACTTCGATAAGACGTGCCAAAATAGCATCACCTTGTTCATTAGCTTCAATGAATAAACGACGAGCACAAGTACAACGCTGACCTGTAGTAACAAAAGCTGATTGTACGATATCATGAACAACTGCATCAATATCACTAACCCCTTTAACAACAAGTGGATTATTACCACCCATTTCTAGCGCAAGGATCTTACCCGGTTGACCAGCAAATTGCTCATGCAATATGTGACCAGTGTTAGAGCTACCTGTAAAGAACAAGCCATCAATAAGTTTATGACCTGCTAAGGCTTTACCTGTTTCTACTTCACCTTGAACAAGGTTGATAACACCTTTAGGTAAACCAGCTTGTTCCCAAATTTTTAACATTTCTTGGGCAACACGTGGTGTTAATTCACTTGGCTTGAATACAATCGTATTACCAGCGATTAACGCGGGTACTATGTGACCATTTGGCAAATGACCAGGGAAGTTATAAGGACCAAAAACAGCGACAACGCCATGTGGTTTATGACGAATAAAGGCTTTAGCACCTGGCATTGGGTTTTCAACGGTACCAGTACGTTCTTCATAAGCTTTAAGAGAAATACCTACTTTAGCTACCATGGCACCCGCTTCACCAGTAGTTTCCCACTTTGGCTTGCCAGTTTCTAAAGCAATAGTTGTTGCTAATGCATCTTTATTTTCAGTTAATAGCTCAGCGAATCTTTTGATTACTGCAACACGCTCTTCTAAGCTAATGTTTGCCCAGCTTTCAAAGGCTTGACGAGCGCTAACTACCGCTTCGTTTACTTGCTCGGCACTGGCTGTTTTACCTTGCCAAATAACTTCGTTGCGAGCTGGGTTAGCTGAACTAACATCATGGCCTAAACCTGCTTGCCATTGACCATTAATAAATTGAACTGGATTTGCGTGAGACATGGTATTTCCTTCTCATTGATAGTGGTGACAGAGAGTGTCGCTGTCACCATAATAATTTGATAAGTGGCTGCTGCTAATCACCTAAAATTGATAGGTGTTTTTGCTGCGGCAATTTCTTGTAGTGGGTAGCGTTCTACTAATTAGATACTAAGCGCACCCAGTCGCCTTCTTGCACCATTAGTGCATCAGCAACTTCTTGGCTAATGACAACTTGTCCAGCCGTTTCACGTAATGAAAGTAATGCTTGCGTTGCTCTAAAGTCTTTAACTTTACTATTACAAATAATGTAATTATCGGTAGATTGCACTTCGTCAATGATGACTTGGCAACGTTTGCTTTGGTTGACTGTTCTAATACTATTAACATGTGATTCAACAGTAGGACCTGCATCAAAAATATCAACATAGCCACGTCTTGCAAAACCTTCAGCTTCAAGTAGGCGAAGAGCAGGTACTGTTTTTGGATGTACCTTATTAATAACCTCTTGTGCTTCTTTACTTAGCAAATTAACGTAAATTGGGTATTTAGGCATTAACTCAGCGATAAACTCTTTTTTACCAATGCCCGTTAAGTAATCGGCTGTAGGGAAGTCCATCGAGAAAAAGTGCTCTTCAAGCCACTGCCAAAAAGGAGAGCTGCCATTCTCATCTGAAACACCACGCATTTCTGCAATAATAGTTTCTGAAAAACGCTCTTTGTGTTCAGCAATAAACAGGAAACGAAAACGTGATAAAAAACGGCCGTTATTATTTTTGCGATGACTATCACTTAAGAATAACGTACAAATTTCACTAGCACCGGTATAGTCATTACACAATGATAAGGTTTCTACTGTGTTATAAATATTTAGCTCACGAGAGCTATGAACAACTTTGCCTAAGTGATAATGATAAAAAGCATCGTCTAAACCAACTGCAGCTTCAATGCCACTGGTACCAACAACTTTACCTGTTTCGGTATCTTCCATCACAAAAAGATAACCTTCGTTACCTGGCTGGTCTACGTCTTTAGCAAAAGAGGTCTCGGTGTGGTTGATGCGTTGTTGAAGTAATTGTTCATTTACAGGAAGTGAAGTGAAACCATGACCCGAGTCTATGGCTATTTGGTGTAGGGCTTCCAAGTCACTTTTTTTAATCGGACGTACAATGATCATAAATGCTCTCGATGAAAAGAAATGGTTACCTGTTCAAGTAAAAAATCACAAGAACAGGTAATTATTAGCATTGATTAGACTAGATTAAACTAGGCTAGCGATAGCTTTATCAAAGCGTGCTAAACCAAGCGTGATATCTTCATCAGAAATAACTAATGATGGAGCGAAACGAACAATGCTAGCGCCGGCAACTAATACCATAAGACCTTCAGCCATGGCTGCATTTAAAAATGTCTTTGCTTGGCCTTGGTGTTTGTCATTTAATACCGCACCAATTAATAAACCTTTACCACGGATTTCAGAGAAAACATTATATTTAGCATTGATTGCATTTAAACCATCAACATAAAGTTTAGCTTTAGCTTTGATACCAGCATAAACCTCAGGAGTGTTTACTGTATCTAAAACAGCTTCAGCAACTGCACAAGCTAATGGGTTACCACCATAAGTACTACCGTGAGTACCAATTTTAAGGTGCTTAGCAATATCAGTAGTAGTAAGCATTGCGCCGATTGGGAAACCGCCACCTAAGCCTTTAGCTGAAGTTAAGATATCTGGAGTAACACCTAGATCCATGTAAGCGTATAACTCACCTAAGCGGCCAACACCTGTTTGTACTTCATCAAAAATTAATAATGCGTTGTGTTGATCACAAAGAGCACGTACACCTTTAATAAACTCATCTGTTGGTGAAACAATACCGCCTTCACCTTGAAGAGGTTCAATCATAACAGCACAAGTTTTATCAGAGATTAATGCTTTTAGGCTATCAAGGTTATTGTATTCAGCATGATCGATATCACCAGGCTTAGGACCAAAACCGTCAGAGTAAGCAGCTTGACCACCTACAGTTACCGTAAAGAAAGTACGACCGTGGAAGCCTTGTTTAAATGCAATGATTTGTGTCTTGTCTGCACCATGAACGTCTAATGCCCAACGACGTGCTAACTTAAGTGCTGCTTCGTTAGATTCTGCACCAGAGTTACAAAAGTAAACTTTTTCAGCAAAAGTGCTATCAACTAATTTTTTTGCAAGGCGTAATGCTGGTTCGTTAGTTTGAACATTTGATAAATGCCAAATTTTTTCGCCCTGTTCTTTTAATGCGCCAACTAAAGCAGGGTGACAGTGACCTAAAGCACTTACTGCAATACCACCAGCAAAATCAATGTACTCATTATCTTGTTGATCCCACACTCGAGAGCCTTGACCGCGAACAGGAATAACCGCTGAAGGTGCGTAGTTTGGCACCATTACATCATCAAATAAGCCGCGTTCAACCGAAAAATGTTCTGACATTTTTAAAATCCTCAATTATAAGTGGGTAATGTTTTTAACAGCTTACTTTATTATTGAAATATTGCTTAATGAATATGCCAATAACAGCAAAAAATAATAACAGCGTGTTAAAAAATAGAGCGATAGTATGACAGAAAATAGTCTGATTGTCTCGTTGTACTAAGCTGCAGACCAGATAAAACAAAGGCTTAGCTGATTTTATTCAGTAAAAATGAATATTTATAGAGTCTAATTTTTATGTAGAAATAAAGGGGTAGGTACAAAAATAAGCCCTACACCTCGAAAAGGGCTTAGGGGGATCTTTTAATAATTAATCAGAAAAAAAGCAGCCGAAAAGTGCATAACTGTTGCAAATTAACGACAATTGTCGGCAGTTTAGTTAAAATTGAGTTTAATGTGATCAATATCGCTCTTTTTCAATAATGCAATTTCTGCTGGTGTTAACTTAACTACGTTGAGTAATGTTTTAGTCTCATCACTGTCTATTAACTCTTCTTTTGCTAGTGCACGAAAGGCAACATAGGCTTTTGCTTTGCAAACAATTTGCGCGATAGGATGCATTTTGTCGACACTCTCAGCATAAGCCAAATCAAAAATAGGCTCGGTAATGCCAAGTCGTCTAAAGTTCATTTGTTCAATTAAATCAGCAGACAATTGTGAACTACGCATAACCAGTTGCTCTAGTAATAGCTCTTCACTAGCCTCTATCTTTGATAAAATGTTATGCAAACGTTTGTCTTTACTTTCAAATGCTTCACGTACTTCTTTTTTATGCATTTCGCTAAATGTGGTTAAATAGCAGCGGGTTACGGCAAGTCTGCCAATATTGCACAACATACCCGTAGTAAACGCGGTGAACTCATCTAAACCCTGTTCTTTGGCTAATGCACGCGCCGCTAGAGCAATAGACAAACTATCATTCCATAGCTTTCGTTTCATTAATCCATAAGGAGCAGTACTGGTAGGTAACCAATGTTTTAGGGTAAACGTTGGCATAACTAGCTTTAGGTTATCTAAACCAATATAACTTAAGGCAAGTTTTGCATCGGTAACCTGTACATCCGCACGTTTACGATATTGAGGTTTATTCACTAGGTTGATCAAATCAAGGGTTAACCAAGATAATGAAGCTGCGAGGTCTTTGATTTGATTAACAGAGGCAGCCCTGGCTGATAAAATATCAAGAATAGCAGGGCAGGCATCTTCAATGCCTAAAATTTGATGGTATAAGTGTTCTTTATTGTCAAAATCACTATTAATCTTGGTACGGACACGGTTAAAGAAGTTTTGCATGATTTGCTTGCGAAAATGCTCTTCGCCATGCTGTGCAATAATTTTCTCTTGTTGCGCTTGTACTTCAATAGATAATAACTCACGGCGACGGTTTTCTTGTTCGCTACCTTGGTGGTCTACCATAGGGATTTTTCCACTCTGCTTTTCTGCAAAATCTTTACAGATAGAGAGGCTTGTAGCGCGTTGGTAAATAATGGCGGCCGCGGGGGTGTTTTCAAAAATTTGCATAGCGATTTAAGTTGATTACCTAAGGGTTGGAATCGAATATTTGCTGCGTTAAGTCAAGCGCTTTAATAGACTAAAGTACTACTTTATCTGGCTTTAATCCAAAAAGCTTGTGTTATTAGCTTATCGGATGATTTTTATATTGCTTGATAAAGTTTTCTAATAAATTTTTCCCTTGCTCCGTTAGAATTGATTCGGGATGGAACTGCACACTACTAATGGCTAATCGTTTATGTTCAAGGGCCATGATCTCATCAATATTTCCTTGTTTGTCTACACTCCATGCGGTGATGGTTAAGTCTGCTGGGAGTGTATGGCTATTAACAATCAAAGAATGATAACGTGTCACTTGTAGCGGGTGGTTTAATTGATTAAATAAACCTTGCTGATTATGATGGATTTTAGACGTTTTCCCATGCATGACTTGTTTTGCTTTTTCTACCCTTGCACCAAAATATTGTGCAATACACTGATGCCCTAGGCAAACACCCAATAAAGGTATTTTACCTGCGAACTGCTCAACAACCTTGAGTGATATGCCTGCAGAGTCTGGATCACAAGGGCCTGGAGAGATAACAATATATTGCGGTTTTAATGCTTCAATTTCTTCAACACTAATTTCATTATTTCTAAAGACAATAACCTCTTGATCTAGCGCTTGAAAATAGTGCACTAAATTAAAAGTAAAAGAGTCGTAATTGTCGATCATTAATAACAAAAGGTTCGCCTTACAGCAGATAAAATTCGCGGCTATTCTAATGCTTTTATTAACCAGAGGCAATGAACAGGAATAATGAACAGACAGTGCAGTGGCAGGATATATGGATGGATAAAAAAATAAGAAGCTGGCATGTGTTCCAGCTTCCCATTTTTTAGAAGGATTTTATCTATCCATTGAATTTACTTGATGAATGATTAGAACTTAGCTGTCATTTGAACCCAAAATTTATTAGTGTCAGTAGGAGCTACACCAGCATCACCTTCGCTGTAGTTTGCTGCTTTTACTAATACACCGTAGTTTTTATTAATTTGGTAAGTCGCAACTAAGTTAAGTTCCCCACCAAAATCAATACTGTCAACATCTGATGAGAACGTATGGTAAGTTGCTGCCCATTTGACTCCAGACACTTTACCTTTAGCTGTTACATAAACATCTTGTAGACCTTCTTTTGGTGTTGCTAAAAATTTATCAGCCCAACCGTTGAATTTATGTTTAGTGGCAAGTGGTGTATTAAATGCAGCTTTGCCATCATCACTACCAAGTAGTTCATAACCAGCTAATACAGTGACAGCATTAAAGTTATAGCCAGCTTCAGCATTAACATACATAGCTGAATAACTGGTAGGATTATCACCATTGTCGCTTTGGCTCGCAAGGCTAGCATTCACAAGGAAATCACCAAACTTACCGTTATATAAGCCACCTAGAGTGCTGCTAGAGTTAGCTACAGCAGTGTCGTAATCTAAAAGGTATGCAAAACCAGCAAGTTTATGTGCTTTGTTGATATTGTATTTAGCATTAACTAAGTGGAAATCACCTTTAGTATTACTCGCAGTGATGCCATTAATGTTATGTATTAAGCTATAATCTACTGAGAATGCATCAGCTTTATATTCTACACGAACACCATCATAGGTTTGCTCGTTTTGTCTCCAACCTACACCACCAACAAAACGTTGATTATTGTGTAAAACACGTTGGCGACCAACTACAGTGCTAAAGCCATTGTTTGCGTATTTGATAAAAGCTTGGTTTACATCAGTACCTTGCGGATCGGCAACCACTGGGTAATCAGACGCCTGACCAGGTACAGCATAGTCATCTACTAAAGCATCAACTTTGTCTACTTCTAAACCTAGAGAGAAATTACTGTAGCTACCTGTATTAACTGTAATACGGCTTTTTAACGTTGCAGCTGTTGCATTTTTATCTTTGCCGTCTTGATCTACGCCTTCATAACGAGCACGAAGTTCTACTTTAACACTACTGTCGCTAAGTGCATCAGTAATGCCTTTACCATGTTCAGTTTCACCAGCAAAGGCGGTAGGAGCCGCTAATATAGCGGTAGTGATTAAAGATAAGGTAAATTTTTTTACTGCTGTTTTCATAATAATATCCTAGTGTCATGTTTTATAATTCGATACGTTATCTTTGTTATTATTCTTATAGTTAACTGATAAAGTGATTTTTGCATTGCCTTAAAAAACAAAGTTTGATTTAAATCAAGTTGTTAAATTTTGTTGTTAACCAAGGAGTGAATAGCACAGTTAAGTTGATATACATCAAGTTTTACTACTACTTTAGTCTAAATTGATGAGGATAAGTACTATTTGACTTAATTTGCATTTTTCGACCTAATGAGCCATTTTAAATGTAACCTATATAGTTATGTTAGGAGGCTATAGTGCCGGAAGAAAGACGTATACTAGAAGCAAAAATTGAAGGATTATTAAAAGAATTAACGGTAGCTCAGCAATGTTCTTTGAGTGAAATAAGTAGTTTTGGTTATACATTATCCTTTGTTAGGTCTACACCCGAAGGGAGGGTAGCAATAGTACAATTAGATAATGGCGCGATTACTATTGATGATGAGGGCGAAATTGATCATAATCCAAATATCAAAATTCGCGATTAATAGCGAATTCATTAATAAAAGTTCTAAATGAAAAGAGTTGTCTTATATAGCACAGACAAGTGTGCACATTGCCAAACGGTAAAACGTTACTTAGCGCAACAAGGGATTGCCTTTCGGTTGTGTAATATTAAAACAGCTAAAGGGCAAAAAGAATTTACTGTTACTGGATTACGTGGTGTATCCGTTTTAAAAATCGGCGACCAATTACTTAATGGCTTCACTGTTAAAGGGTTTAACGCACTTTATAATGATTAATATAGGCTCTGCTGTGTTTAATTATTACTGTGAGATCAAGCAATACACATAAACGCTCCATGGGGATCTACATAAGCATACTGACTTGTGAAGATTGCTTTTACTTCAACAGAAAAAATCATGTAGAATCAACTGTTTAATTTTTTAACATCAATAAATGAGAACATAGCCTTAATATAAAATTGGTATTGATTAAGGTCATTTCCAGGTCAAAATTGATGTATATATAACTAATGAGTAGCAAACTCAGAAAAACTCCCTCCTTTCAACTATCTCTTCGTATTTAGGTTGCACCACATGATATCAGTTGGATATTTTACTGCACAGTATTGGTGCGAACTCACCATATAAAAAATTTACAATAAAGTTAGTTAATTGAAAAACAACGTTAATTTATTATGGCATGTGAATTGTATTATCAGGCTATTAGTCATAAAAATAGAACGATAAGAGGTTAACAATGAAACTGATAAGCGCAATTATTAAACCATTCAAACTGGATGATGTCAGAGAGGCTATTTCTGAAGTAGGTGTTGAAGGTATTACCGTGAGTGAAGTCAAAGGTTTTGGCCGTCAAAAAGGTCACACTGAATTATACCGTGGTGCTGAATACCAAGTAGATTTCTTACCAAAAGTTAAACTAGAAATTGCGGTGAATGATGATGTGGTTGAACGTTTAGTTGAAACTATCACTACTGCAGCTTACACCGGAAAAATTGGTGACGGTAAAATCTTTGTATATAACCTTGAGCAAGCTATCCGTATTCGTACGGGTGAGCAAGACTCTGAAGCACTTTAAGGGAGAATGACAATGGAACAAAATATTTTTCAATTACAATATGCTTTAGATACCTTTTATTTTCTAATTTGTGGCGCTTTAGTTATGTGGATGGCTGCAGGTTTCTCAATGCTTGAAGCTGGCTTAGTTCGAGCAAAAAACACTACTGAAATTCTAACTAAAAACGTCGCGCTTTATGCAATTGCCTGCATTATGTACCTGATTGTTGGTTACGATATTATGTATGGTGGTGGTATATTTTTAGAAGGCATTGCTCTTGATGGTGCTGCAGATGCTGAAGCACTTGTAGGTGCTGTACTTGCTGAGTCGGCTGAAGCGGGTTTTGATGGTGGTGCTGTTTACTCAAATGCTTCTGACTTTTTCTTCCAAGTTGTCTTTGTAGCGACAGCAATGTCTATTGTTTCTGGCGCGGTTGCAGAGCGCATGAAGTTATGGGCATTCCTTGCTTTTACTGTGGTATTAACAGGATTTATTTACCCAATGGAAGGTAGCTGGACTTGGAATGGTGATGCGGTATTTGGTTTATATACTTTAGGTGACTTAGGTTTCTCTGATTTTGCAGGCTCAGGTATTGTTCATATGGCCGGTGCTTCAGCAGCTTTAGCGGGTGTGTTATTACTTGGTGCACGTAAAGGTAAATATGGCAAAGACGGTAAAGTAAATGCTATTCCTGGTGCTAACTTACCAATGGCAACCTTAGGTACATTCATCTTATGGATGGGCTGGTTTGGCTTTAATGGTGGTTCAGTATTGAAACTTGCTGATATTAATAGTGCAAATTCTGTTGCTATGGTGTTTTTAAATACCAATGCTGCCGCAGCTGCCGGCGCAATTTCAGCGCTTGTTTTTGCTAAGTTCTTATTTAAGAAAGCCGATTTAACCATGACGTTAAATGGTGCATTAGCAGGTCTGGTGGCAATAACAGCTGAACCTTCTACACCATCACCATTACAAGCAACTGTGTTTGGTGCTATTGCTGGTGTTATTGTAGTGATATCTATTTTAGCCTTAGATAAAATTAAAATTGATGATCCTGTAGGTGCTATCTCGGTACACGGTGTGGTTGGTTTCTTTGGTCTAATGATTGTGCCAATTACTAACTCAGGTTCAAGTTTTAGTGGTCAGCTAATTGGTGCTGCGACTATCTTTGTATGGGTGTTTGGTACCAGCTTTGTTGTTTGGTTTGCTCTGAAGAAAATCATCGGTATTCGAGTCAGTGCTGAAGAAGAGTATGAAGGTGTTGATATCTCAGATTGTGGTATGGAAGCATACCCTGAGTTCACTAGAGGTTAATAGTACTCGAGGTTAATTTTACCTAAGTAGGTTGACCCAGTAACTAGCTAACAGTAAAACTAAAAAAGCAGCGATGTCGTTATATGACACGCTGCTTTTTATTGTTTTAGATTTAGTATTATTTAAAGATTAATCAGTTACTAAATATTTAAAAATCGTTTTCTGGCCGTAATAAGACCAAGCATAATAAGCGCAAACCAAGTTATCGAGCCGCCGCTATCTTCTATAACATCTGCTTCAGGCAAATACTTATTTGGATCACTTGGGAAAGCATCAGCAATATCTATCACGCCATCATTGTCACTATCTGGCTCAGTTGATTTTAATGGGAATAAGTTACTGTCAGTCACAGAAGAAGAATCAAGAATCGTTATATGTTCAATAACAACAAAGTTTTCTAGTCCTGGCACTCCCATATCAGAGCATTGTTGGCTATCATCCATCACCATAGGAATATCTTCAAAGCTACCAGCAGTACAAAATTTAAGCTGCTCTACTTTTTCTATTATATCCAACCCTTCAATTACTTGGCCAAAAACGGTAAAACCACCATTCTGAGGATCTAACTTACTGCTATTGTCTTCTAAGTTAAAGAACCATTGGTTAGTGGCACTGTGAACATTGCTCGCATTTTTCGCCATAGCAATGGTTCCTTTAACATTAGAATAAACCGGCTCGTTTTTCACCGCGGCATTTGGAGTCAATGCGGTTAAAGGCCATTCGCCATTAAAGGAAAATCCACCGCCTTGGACAATAAAGTCAGGGATAGCACGATGTATTACTGAATTAGTGTAATGTCCATCATTTATATAAGTGAGGAAATTTTTTACCGTTTCAGGCGTTGTTGTATCAAACAAGTTAACTTTAATACTTTCTGTACTAAGTGACGTTTTAATTTCAACAATAGTTGCACTGGCTGTATTAGCTAACCCTAGAGTTAAAGTAATAATACTGGTAGCAAAGCCAATTTTTTTCACTGTTTTCTTTGTCATATGTTTAAACATGGATAGCCTAGGTTTTCGGTAAATAGTGATAATCTGTACTTCATAGTAAAGACTGTGATGTTAGTTAACAAGTAGTAGTAACACTTTAGTAACTCAATTCAGGAGATAATTTTATCTGTTGCTAAGATAGTTATAGTGATAAAATTTCAGCATAATTATAAGAAAGACACCGTATAAAATACTTTATGTTCAGATCTTTAAATCATCTTTGGCGCATTATCGCAACGGGCTTTTGTTTTGCTTGTTTTGGTTTGGGTGGTGTTTTTTTAACGCTGTTTGTTTTCCCTCTACAAAAGCTCTTTATTAAAGACAGCAGCAAACAAAAACAAGTTGCCCGTAAAACGGTGCATTACACCTTTAAGTTTTTTATTGCCTTGATGGCTTTTACGCGGATATTTAGTTTTGATTTGGCGCAAGCAAACAAGTTGAGTAATATGAATGGTCAGTTAGTACTTGCTAATCACCCATCGTTGATTGATGTTGTAGTTCTTGTTTCGATTATCCCAAATGCAGATTGTGTGGTGAAGGCGCATTTATTTTCAAATCCATTTTTACGCGGGGTTGTAAAAGGCACTGGCTATATTAGTAATGCTGATCCAGAAGGACTGTTAACGGATTGTAAAGCATCGCTGGCTGCGGGAAACAATTTGATTATTTTTCCTGAAGGTACACGCTCTAAACCAGAGCAAAGTATTAAGTTTCAACGAGGTGCTGCCAATATTGCACTACGTTGCTTATCTGACAAGGCAGAGGACTCAGGGATCAGTACAGTACTTATTCGAGTAAACCCCACGACGTTAACTAAATCTGAGCCTTGGTATAAAGTGCCCGAATTTAAAGCGCAATTTAGTGCTCACTTGATTGAAAATTCGCTAACACCACCTAGCTTTGATCGTGACAATATTAGCAAACAGGTACGTCTGTATAATCAGACGCTAGAGAGTTTTTTTGTCGAGGCGCTAGCAAAAAATAATAACTAACACCGACTTAAGAATGATAGCGCTTAAAAACAGAGATCACATTAGCGAGCACTACTTGTTAACAACTAACCTTTTATTGAAAGTAATGTGCTTCGTAAGCTTTTTTCATGTGTGGCACAGCTTTCCAGTTTTTCAGCAACATTATCTAAGCTAAGGTCTTTACGTTTCTTACAAAACAAGACCGCATCCATAGCAAATTCACGCCAATGATCCCCAACTGCAGTTGCTTCTTTGGCTGCAGCTTGTAAGTCGTCATTCTTGGTTAGTTTTGCTGATTCATCTAAAAAGCTGGCAAACATAAATCGAAAGCCAGCGCCACCGGTACCAATTTCCTCTTGCATACGAACAATATTACCTAAAAAGAGCTTCTGATATTTAGGTTTTGTTTTGCTGAGTGAGCGGATTTTTTTAGCTAAAAAATGGATGCCTTTATTGCCAAAGAAAGGCAGTAATAATCCATTCATCATTTTGGCTGTTTTATTTACCGAGCTATATATGTGAGGGGTTAAGTCAATGTCAGTAGGTACGCTACGTACCACATACATTCTACCTTTTGCGGCAAGTGCACCTTTTGCAAAACGAGCCCGCTGTAAATCTTCTGCAGGACATTCAACAAGATGCTCAAAGACAGGGTCACTAATGAGGTAATTCCCTTTATCCGTCTTACCGTAAACGACTAAGTTATGGGCATTAAAATGAAAACGCATATCTTCAGGAAAATAAGGTAACCAATATACCGAAGTTTGTAAGCCAACTAAGTTACCTTTAGCTAATTCATTATCGAGTGCTTGCATGCCTTTTGTTTGGTTTGAGAACGTTTGGCTATGTAAATCGACCTTAAGCTTTTTACACACCGCTTTGATAATTGCTTTAGGCGGCATGCGATAGGCGATAAGAGGCAAACCACCAATTTTTACCATAGGTAAATAAACAAATGTTAAGGCTGACGATAAACCAAAGGCCATTGGCTCTGATATATTAAGGCCTTTACTACGTAATAGCGTAGAAATAACGCCTGATTCACAGTGTGAAGATTGTTGATGATCTATATCTAAAATAATGTCGGTCATTGGCTTAGCTTATTGTTATTTTTATCGGGTTAAATTTAAGTGCTGAATGCGTAGTGCTTAATAATCACTGCTCAGGCAAGCTGGTTAGCTCAACTAATGTGAGCTTCATTACGTCACAATAGTTATTGAGTTTACTTTCAGGTAATTTATTAAATATTTTTGGCGTTAAGTGACGTTTTATTTGCCACTGAAAAAAGCCCGTGGTTTGAGACAAAGAGCTAATATCAAAACGTAATCTAAGCATATGATAGGCAAGAGGTGACACTTCCCCTCGCTGTGCCTGTGTTAGCGCTTCTTGGGTTTGCTCTTGTAAATCATCAACAGCCATTTGGGTAGCAAAGCTCTCAACTTCCCAACCGCTTGATTTAACCCCTTGGTAATGGCCTGTTTCATCAACAGCGTAAATGAGTTTTTTTTGGCCTTGATAGGTAGTGCTATCGTCTTGAGGTACATCTTTTTCGTTCATGAACTGTCCTTGTGAAGAGATGGTTGTTTAAATTAGCTTACGGTTAACTGCATATAAGCACTAGAAAATCGGCCACTTTCCGGAATGTAACAGAGCAACTTTTGACCTTTAACTAACTCATTGTTGTTAAACAATTCTTCTAACATGATAAAAATAGAAGCTGAGCCAGTATTCCCTTTAGTGGCTAAATTGGTAAACCATTTTTCAAAAGGTATTTCAAAATTGATATTGACTAAGCCATCATATAAACGTTCACGAAAATAGCCTGAAGAATAGTGTGGGATAAAATAATCGTAATCTTCAGGACTGATGTTACGTTTTGCTCTAATACGATTTAAAGCATCTTCTACGGTAACCTTGACAATGTTTTCATTCAGTAATTTAACATCTTGTTTAACCGTTGCAATTGATTGCTGTTCTCGCTCTCGGCTGTTGTAACGTAAAGCACCCCTAAGTTCACCTTGGCTTTTTTCAGCGCCAGCATACATGCAAGCCTCGAGCTCATTAGCGAAAGATAAAATTTCAATCCAATCTATTTTAAGTGACAAACTGTTGGCATTGGGTTCATTACTTAATAAAGCGGCACCGGCGCCATCGGATAACATCCAGCGTAAAAAATCTTTTTCAAAAGCAAGTTCGGGTTTACTGGTTAGTTGGGCTACTTTATGTTCACATTCGGCTTCAAAGTTACTGGCATGCATTACGCTTGAGGCTAATTCACTCGCTACAACAACACCTCTTTTACTCTCTCCGGCTTTAATCGCTAAATAGCCGTATTTAAGCGCGGTAATGCCACAGACACAAATACCTGCAGTTGAAATAACTTCACAAGGAGGGTTCTTTAATTGACCATGTACCATAACACCATGATTTGGCATGGTTTGATCTGGCATCGATGTACTTGCAACTAAAGTATCAATCTGGGCCAGCTCATTTGAATCGGGTAGCAATTTATTGACCGCTTCTGCAGCCAATGAGGCGTTGGTATAATTAAACTCACCAGTGACTGGGTCAATTCCATAATGGCGAGACTTGATTTTATTACTACGTAATATCACTGATTTTGCACGTGAACGTTGTTCACCTACTTGGCCTAATACTTTTTCCATATCAGCGTTACTGACAGGGGCATTGGGCATAACTGCGGTTAAACGATTGATAAAAACTGAGTTTTCTTTTACGGTAAAATCCATTAGTACAACTACTCTCCAGAAGGCTCAGCAAAATATGCTTTTTGTGCACGAATACGTTTTTTAGTTAGTGGTGCGATAAGTTTTTTAATGAGTGCCGTGATAGGTACTACCGTGACAATTAAGGTCAACAAAAATAGCACATAGACTAACAAGCCACAACTTCGACCTAGAGAGTTTTGTGGACCAAGAGTACTCAATAATTTGCTCCAAATGCGAAAGCTATGGCTGCCTACTCGTTCACTAGCAATAAGCTTTTCGTTAATCTTGACTGCACCCAAGCCTTTTAGCATCGGTTGCTCAATTTTATTATCATCAAACAGTAGCCGCTCTTTAATCGCGCAGCCAAAACGACTGGCATTGTTAATATCATTTTCACTTACGCCAGCGGTAGGTAACCAGGAATAGGCTTTTTTTCTACCGGTAAACATCCACATTGGTGTCGCTAAGAAACTGAAAGCTGCACCACAGTCATCAGTCAGCGCGACGTTATCAACTAAGTTTGCCTTTAATGATTTAAGTAAGTTTTTAACTTTTTCTTGGGCGCTTAACCACATGCCTCGACAGCCAATAACAGTAACAACGGCTTTATCCTTGAAGATAGTTTTTGCTGCTGCACTTTGTAAAAACGAGGATATAGGTGTTGAGGGCGATAAAAACCACACTTGGTAGCTTAAAACAATCAAATCATAATCAGTGGCATTATTAATAATAGTATTATCAATAGGTTTTAATGCTTGTGGAGTCATTTTCACGGCTTCAGGAAAAACATGAAAAAAACGTAAAAATGGCCAGGGGAATGGATAGCTTTGCTCTGGCTCTATAGTTAAATAATCAACTTGGATATCACTATCTTGCTTTAACGGTTCAATAATTGAGTCGGTGATTCGAGTCAGCTGACCTGTTTGTGAGTAATGTATAACGAGAACTTTGCGCACCAAAATAAACCTAACAAGAGATAATTGTGGGTTATTATACTTTATTGCCTTAGAATAAAAATAGTTATAAACCATTCAACTTCACAATAGCTGTAAATCAGATGATACTTAACCTTCTTCCCCGCATGTTTGCTGTCACCTTGTTAATTGTAATGTGTACAGATCTTTATGCACAAAATAAAGGTTTAGTGGTTGAAGTGCAGCGTATTAAAAAAATACAAGGTGAACTTCATTATCAATTGTTTTCTTGTCCAGATACCGAAGAGACATCTTGGACTACCCTTATTCCATTAGTTAGTCGGAAAACGGAGATTAAAACAGACAGCCTGAAATTGAACTTTCCAATGCTGAAGTCAGGGCAGTATATAGTCAGAGCTTTTCAAGACCTCAATGGAAATGCCGAACTTGATTTTAGTGGTAATGGTATTCCTAAAGAGCCAACCGGTTTTTCTAACAACCCAAGTCTGTTATTAGGTTACCCAAATCCGGTCGATAGCTGCTTTTTATATGACGAAGACAATAGAGAAACGGAATTAGTAGTGATAAAGCTCAACAATAAAAAACAGCGGAAGCGAAGAAAAGTTAGATAAGCAGGATGTAGGTAATTACTTTGCAAGAAACGCTTGTTTTTGCTAGTCTAGCGCCAAATTGTTGTCTTTTGTAATTGTATGTAAATCAAGCTTAACGAAGCTTGATTAGGCTATTGAGTTTGTTATGTCTTTTCCCCACTTATTAAAACCACTTACCCTCAAGTCCACCACACTGAAAAATAGAGTGGTGATGGGCTCTATGCATACTAGCCTAGAAGAAACTGAGCAAGGTTTTGTCAAAGTGGCAGCTTTTTATCGAGAGCGGGCTAAAGGTGGTGTTGGTTTAATTATTACCGGTGGTATTTCACCTAATTTGAGTGGCATTGTTGCACCTGACAGAGCTATCATGCAGCAGCAAAGTGATGTAAAAGATCATCAACTTATAACAGCTGCTGTTCATGAGTTTGATTGTAAAATTTGCATGCAAATTCTCCATGCTGGTCGTTATGGTTATCATGTTAATCAAGTAGCACCATCAGCAATCCAAGCACCCATTAGTTTGTATGCGCCACGGGCATTAACCACAGATGAAATAGAGCAACAGCTTACTGATTTTGTGCAAAGTGCGGTGCTTGCTAAACAAGCTGGTTATGATGGTGTGGAGATTATGGGGTCTGAAGGCTACCTCATTAATCAATTTATCGTTAAAGCCACCAATGAACGCACTGATGATTGGGGCGGAAGCTTTGAAAATAGAATCCGTTTTGCCCTTGAAATAGTTAAACGAACACGAGCAGCCGTAGGTGATGACTTTTTACTAATCTTTCGTTTATCATTGATTGATCTCATTGAACAAGGCAGCTCAGCAGCGGAAGTCATCGACTTAGCTAAATTATTAGAACAGCATAGTGTTAACATTATTAATACTGGTATTGGTTGGCATGAATCAAGAGTGCCGACCATTGCTGCTTCTGTTCCAAGTGGCTTGTTTGTTCCATTAAGTGAAGACCTTAAACAGCATATTAGTATTCCTGTTATCGCCAGCAATCGCATAAATACTCCTGAACAAGCGGAACAAATTATTGCCAACAAGCAGGCAGACTTAGTCTCAATGGCAAGACCCTTTCTAGCTGATAGTAATTTTGTCAATAAAGCCATTGCTGGAAAATCAGACGAAATTAATACCTGTATTGCGTGTAACCAAGGTTGCTTAGATAAAATATTTATCAGGCAAACGGCCTCTTGTTTAGTCAATCCAAGAGCCTGTAATGAAACTACCTTAAATTTTACCTCAGCTAAAGACGTTAAAAAGTTGGCCGTTGTTGGTGCTGGCCCTGCAGGGTTAGCCTTTGCAAAATATGCTGCTCAACGAGGTCATCAAGTTACTTTGTTTGAAAGTAGTGACAGTATTGGTGGTCAATTTAACTTGGCGAGTAAAGTGCCGGGTAAAGAAGAGTTTTTACATACCCTGCGCTATTTCAATGCCATTTTGCCAACGTTAGGAGTTAATATTAAGCTGAATGTTCGTGTTACTTGTGATGATTTAACCGACTTTGATGAAGTGGTTTTAGCTACGGGAGTCCGTGCAAGAATACCCAACATAGTAGGTTTAGCACAAGGCATAAAAAGTGGCCAAGTACTCAGTTATCAAGATGTTTTATCAGGAAAAAAAGAAGTTGGTCAACAGGTCGCAATTATTGGCGGTGGTGGAATAGGTTTTGATGTCGCGCTTTTTTTGGTCGCGCAAGACTCAAAAGTAACAAAAATCCAGCGTAACTTGAATGTTGAAAATGAATTTATGCAGGAGTGGGGAATCGATTTATCACTCAAGCAAGCGGGCGGTTTAACTGATAAACATGTTGAACCCGCAACACGTAAAATAACCATGTTGCAACGCCGCTTGAGAAAACCAGGTACAGATTTAGGAAAAACAACGGGTTGGATTCATCGTCAACATTTGAAGAATAAACGCGTAAAAATGACAGTTGGTGTAACCTATGAAAAGATAGACTCGCAAGGC
>Ga0209292_1002035_pt1 | contig 23890 bp, 21 predicted proteins | sample GOMGulsemesocosm_2_FD_184634 | JGI IMG/M metagenome (GOLD analysis project Ga0209292, IMG submission 184634) | Methane-oxidizing microbial communities from mesocosms in the Gulf of Mexico - GOM9C Gulf of Mexico (SPAdes) (version 2) | ecosystem: Environmental > Aquatic > Marine > Cold seeps... | reverse complement strand
TCGATCAATTAATCGCTTCCAATCTGCTAACGTTCGTCGCTTCATCGTTTATCCCCATTATTATATTGAGGATGAGATTAAATGCTTTAGCTAATGTTAAGAAGACGTGTTTCACCGGACGGACACGCCACACCCCATAAGGGCAGAGGTAATTGCAAATACAGTGATATAGCTTTTAAACAAAGTAAATTTCAAAGTGATTTCCCTATTATGTAGATAAAATTGGTTTGTAGATTTTTACTAGGATTGGGAGTAACGAACTTGAAATGAGTAGGTATAACTATGCAATCCATTGCTAATAAAAGTTAAAAACTTTTTGTATTCAATATTTTAGGTGGTGCGATCAAAGAATGCAATAGCTCAATAATTATATAGTTGATTTAAATCAGTATTATCAATAATAAAGAATAGCCTAAACTTTTCTATGTGGTAGAAAAAGCCCTGCATTTGGGCAGGGCTAAATACAGCTATTTTATAATAAAGAAATATCGGCAATAGCAAAGAAGCTATTACGTATTTCATTAAGTAAAGTTAAACGGTTAATTTTAACGGCTTCATCGTCACTCATCACCATCACATTATCAAAAAATGTATCTATCGGTGTTTTTAATTGAGCAAGTTCAGATAAAGCTGCTTGATAGTTTTTATCAGCCATTAATGGAGACACTTTCAAGTTGATGCTTTGAAAAACCTCAGCGAGGTCTTTTTCCGCTTGTTCACTAGCTAGTTCAGATTTAAATTCTTCATAAAGTTGGCCATCAAATTTAGCAAGAATATTACCTACACGCTTATTCGCTGCCGCTAATGTTTCAGCTTCGGCTAGCTCACCAAAGTAGCTTACTGCTTTGATACGTTTATCAAAATCTAACGGAGCACTTGGTTTTTTAGCCAATACCGCCTGAATTACATCAACAGCAATACCCTGCTCTTGATAAAAAGCACGAAAACGTCCCATGATGAAATCAAGTACGTTCTCAGCTGTATTTTCATTTGATAATTTGTCACCAAATAAACTAATACTTTCTTTAATAAGCGAAACAAGGTCTAAATCAAGCTGTTTTTCAATGATTATACGTATTACACCTATTGCTGCTCTTCGTAGCGCAAATGGGTCTTTATCACCTTTAGGTGGCTGATTAATACCAAAGATACCAACTAAGGTGTCAATTTTATCACTAATAGCAACAGCACAACCAATATTGGCTTCAGGTAAACTATCTCCCGCAAAGCGTGGACGATATTGATCTTCTAGCGCTTGAGCTATTGATGCACTTTCACCATCATTTAATGCGTAGTACTTACCCATAGTGCCCTGTACTTGTGGAAACTCTAAGACCATATCTGACATTAAGTCTGTTTTACTTAATAAACCTGCACGATATGCATCTTCGCTATTTTCACCTAACTGTTCGGCAATAGCTTTACTTAAATTAGCGATACGTTCAGATTTCGCTTTTAATGTTCCAAGCTGCTTTTGAAACAATACTGACTCTAGTGTTGTTAATCTCGATTCAAGTGTTTGTTTTTGATCCGTTTTAAAGAAAAACTCGGCATCAGCTAAACGAGGGCGAATAACTTTCTCATTACCAAAAATGACTTGTTGTGGATCTTTTGATTCAATATTGGCAACAAAAATAAATTTATTAACCAGTTCGCCATTATTATTAGTTACTGGGAAATATTTTTGATGATCTTTCATTGAATAGATCAATGGCTCCGCAGGTACATTAAGAAAGTCTTCATCAAACGTACCAACTAAAGTTACTGGCCATTCAACTAATGAGGTCACCTCTTCTAATAAGTCTTCATCAATTAAAGGCACCGCAGAAATGTCGTGTGCTGTTTGTTTAATTTGTTCAATAATTTTATCTTGGCGTGCTTGGTAATCTACTTCCACATATGCTTTCAATAATTCCGCTTGATAATCATTGGCATGTTTAAGCGTAACTAAACCTTGATGATGAAATCGATGGCCTTGTACTTGATTACTTGAATCCACACCTAACGCAGCACCAACAATAACTTGCTCGCCATACATTAAGGTTAACGTATGAACGGGTCTAATAAACTGAATACGTTCTGAACCCCAACGCATAGGTTTGGCAATAGGTAATTTATTTAATGCCGTAACAACCATACCTGGGACTAAGTCATGAATAGTTTTACCTGCAACAGTTGCTTTGTGTAGTAACCATTCACCTTTAGGCGTGACTAAACGCTCTGCTTGCTCAACAGTAATTCCGTTAGAACGAGCCCAGCCCATAGCTGCCTTGCTTGCTTGGCCTTGCTCATCAAAAGCAACATTAACTGCCGGTCCACGTTTTTCTATTACTTTATCAGCTTGCTTATCGTTTAAGTCTAATACTTGTACTGCTAAACGACGTGGCGTAGCGAACCATTTTATCTCTGAATAGGATAAATCATTACTATCAAGCTGACTTTTAATGTTGTCATAGAATGCTGTCGCTAATGTTTTTAGCGATTTAGGTGGTAATTCTTCTGTACCTAATTCAATCAGGAGAGTTTCGTTAGTCATTATTTATCTCCTTTAGCTGAATTATCAGTCTGGTTTTTATCTTTATCTTCTTTACATAAGGGAAAGCCTAACTCTTCACGTTTAGCATAATAGGCTTGCGCTACAGCTTTCGACAAAGTACGCACACGTAGAATATAGCGTTGGCGCTCAGTCACTGAAATAGCATGGCGAGCATCAAGTAAATTGAATGCATGGGAGGCTTTCATTACTTGCTCATAAGCTGGTAGCGGTAAATTTGCTTCAATTAATTTTTGACTGTCTTTTTCACATTGATCAAACTGTTTGAAAAGTGCATCAACATCGGCATGTTCAAAATTGTAAGTCGATTGCTCTACTTCATTTTGGTGGAAAACATCACCGTAATATACTGTACCCATAGGGCCATCAGCCCATACAAGATCATAAATACTGTCTACATTTTGAATATACATGGCAAGGCGTTCTAAACCATAAGTGATTTCGCCCGTTACTGGTGTACATTCTAATCCGCCGACCTGTTGGAAATATGTAAACTGTGTTATTTCCATGCCGTTAAGCCAGATTTCCCAACCTAAGCCCCAGGCGCCTAATGTTGGTGATTCCCAGTTATCTTCAACAAAGCGAATATCATGAACTAAAGGATCTATGCCTAACTCTTTTAGGGAATTAAGATATAGCTCTTGAATATTCTTTGGTGATGGCTTTAACATTACTTGAAATTGATAATAATGTTGTAATCGGTTTGGATTTTCGCCATATCGGCCATCAGTTGGTCGGCGACAAGGTTGTACATAAGCACTACTGATTGGCTCTGGGCCAATTGAACGTAAAAATGTCATGGGGTGGAATGTGCCTGCCCCAACCTCTAAGTCTAATGGTTGTACGATAACGCAACCTTGGCGTGACCAATAATCTTGCAACTGCAATATTAGGCCCTGAAACGTTTTACAATTGAAACTAGTCATGAGTGTTCAAATTCACTTTTTTGTTTAAAATTATCTACAATATATTGATTTAATTGTAATTCTTAAAATATAAAAGCCCAGTAATGAAGACCGGGCATATTATTTGTTCTTTAACTACATAATTACTCTGCGTAGCAAGTTGATTAAAAGTCTAAATTAGATACTTTTAATGCATTTTCTTCAATGAAGTGACGACGTGGTTCAACATGATCACCCATTAAGGTAGTAAACAATTGATCAGCAGCAATGGCGTCTTCAATAGTTACTTGTAGCATACGGCGAGTATCTGGATCCATAGTGGTTTCCCATAATTGTTCCGGATTCATTTCACCTAGCCCTTTATAACGTTGTATGTACTGACCACGTTTAGACTCTGCCATTAACCAATTTAATGCTTCTTCAAAGCTATCTGCTGGTTTAATTTTTTCGCCACGCTTAACGTAAGCACCTTCTTCCATTAAACCATTGATAGCATCGTTTAATGAAATAATTGCGCCAAACTCAGTCGACTGAATAAAATCATAGCTGCAATTATAGACTTTATCTATACCATGTTGACGAACGTTAAATCGAGGATAGTAAATATTTCGCTCAATATCATGTTCAACACTTACCGTATAAATAGACCCATTACCATCTTGATTATCAAGTTGAGTAATTAAATCTTTTGCCCAAGCTTCAACTGTGGCTTTATCGGCAAAGCTTTCCTTAGCAATATTTTCGCTGTAAATCATTTTCTCTAGAATATCACTTGGAATTTGTCTTGAAATTCTTTTAATAATATCCATGGTTGTACGGTATTGATTTACTAACTGCTCAAGCGATAAACCAGCAATAGCAGGTGCACTTTCATTTACATGAATGGTCGCATTCTCTAATGCTAACGTAGTTAGGTATTCTGTTAATCCGTCATCATCTTTAATGTAACGTTCTTGCTTACCTTTTTTCACTTTGTACAAAGGAGGCTGAGCAATAAATATATGACCTCGCTCCATTATTTCAGGCATTTGACGATAGAAGAAAGTAAGTAGCAATGTACGGATGTGAGATCCATCCACATCAGCATCGGTCATGATGATAATACTGTGGTAGCGAAGTTTCTCTGGGTTATATTCATCACGACCAATACCACAACCTAATGCAGTAATAAGGGTACCTACTTCTTGTGATGAAATCATTTTATCAAAACGCGCTTTTTCTACGTTAAGAATTTTACCCTTCAATGGCAATATAGCTTGGTTTTTACGGTTACGCCCCTGCTTGGCTGATCCGCCAGCAGAGTCCCCTTCCACAATATAAATTTCAGAAAGTGCAGGATCTTTTTCCTGACAATCAGCTAACTTACCTGGCAAGCCTGCAATATCTAATACACCTTTACGACGAGTCATTTCACGTGCTTTACGAGCTGCTTCACGTGCTCTTGATGCATCAACTATTTTCATAATAATAGTACGAGCAATACTCGGATTTTCTAACAAGTACTCACCCAATTTTTCGCCCATAGCTTGCTCAACCGCGGTTTTAACTTCAGAAGAAACTAGCTTATCTTTGGTTTGAGAAGAAAATTTAGGGTCAGGTACTTTTACTGAGATTACTGCCGTTAAACCCTCACGAGCATCATCACCGGTTGCATTAGTTTCAACACTACCTTTCTTCGCTTTATTTAAGCCTTCTTTCACCATATATGAATTCAAGGTTCTGGTTAATGCAGTTCTAAAACCACTTAAATGAGTACCACCATCACGTTGTGGGATATTGTTTGTAAAACAGAAAATATTCTCTTGAAATCCATCGTTCCATTGCATAGCAACTTCAACAATAATGCCATCTTCTCTTTCTAAGTCGAAATAGAAAATTTCTTGATTAACTGCAGTTTTATTAGTATTTAAATAATCAACAAACGATTGAATACCACCTTCATAACAAAAGTGTTCTTCTTTACCTTCTTCACGCTCATCAATTAAACGAATAGAAATACCAGAGTTTAAAAATGATAATTCACGAATACGCTTTACCAATATATCATAATGAAATAATACATCTGTGAATGTTTCACTACTTGGCCAAAAGCGAACTTCTGTACCTGTTAGTTCACTATCACCAACAGCAGCTAGTGGTGCATCAGGAACACCACCCGTATAAAATTGCTCATACAATTTACCTTTGCGACGTATGTTTAATTTTAATTTTTTGCTCAATGCATTTACTACTGAAATACCCACGCCATGAAGACCACCTGACACTTTATAGCCAGAGTCTTCACCACCGAACTTACCACCAGCATGTAATACTGTCATAATAACTTCAGCTGCTGATACACCCTCTTCTGGATGAATATCTGTTGGTATACCTCGACCATCATCCTTTACAGATACAGAACCATCGAGATGTATTTTTATAACTATTTCTTTACAGTGACCTGCAAGTGCTTCATCAATTGAATTATCTAAGACTTCAAAAACCATGTGATGCAAACCTGTGCCATCATCGGTGTCACCAATATACATACCGGGTCTTTTACGTACCGCATCAAGTCCTTTTAGTACTTTAATACTGGACGAGCCATATTCATTTTCTACTGTCATAGTTTTAGCCTATTCACTCTACATTGCTTTTTCTGATTTATTGAACTCAGAATCGTCTGGATATATATCTGTTACTTTACCATGTTTCACGTGGAACATACTGTAATTCATATTACCGAATGGCCCTAAAAAAGGTTGTAAAACATTTGGGTCTATTGCCGTAATAATAACTTGGCAATCTAACTTCTCTATTGCTGCAGATAAAACAGTGCGAGAATTAACATCTAATTCTGCACCAATATCATCTATCAACAAAATTGGTTTTACTGAGTTAACTCTTGCTATAAAGCTCGTTTGTGCGAAAGTTAACGCCAATAAAAACAACTTTTGTTGTCCTCGTGAAAGCTGATTTTCTACCGCTTGTTTATCAAGTAAAAATTTAACATCAAATTTATGGGCGCCATAAAGACTATAACCAAAACCGAGTTCTCTTTCTTGATTATTTATCAAAACATCACTCAACGCTTTCTTTTGTGGCCAACCGCGTAAGTACTGTACTGTTACCTTTTCATTTAGTTTTGGTAACAAAATTGCTAACCAATAATTCAATTCGATTATAATTTCTGAAACATAAGTTGCTCTTAATTCTGCAACTTCAATTGAAAGCTGACAAAATTGATTATTCCAATAAGACAGCATCGAATTATTGTTGAGACTTTTCGTTTCATTAACTAAACGAATACAAGCATTACGCTGTTTCAGTACTCTATTAAAATCCTTCCATAGATTAGAAAAATCATGTTTCACGTGAAACATTCCTAAATCAATAAAACGTCTGCGCTCTTTAGGCCCACCAAAAAACAGTTTAAAACTTTCAGGTGTAACTATCTGTATTGCTATATTCTTAGCTAAAACAGAAAGTCTGCTATGGCGCTGCCCATCAATTTTAATATTAGTTAAGCTAGAAGATATATCTCGGCTTAAACCTAATTGGCAGTCATTGCTATCTTTTATACTAACAACAAATTTATTTGTATCATGACAAGCAAGTGAATCAACTTTACTGGTTCTAAAAGATTTACCATGACCTAGAAAGAAGAGCGCTTCTAATAAGCTACTTTTACCACTTCCGTTATCTCCAACAACAAAATTTAAATTAGGATGAAAATCAATTGCTCCACCATGTAGATTGCGAAAATTTTGGGTAATTAATTTAGCAACACTCATTATATCTATATCAATTAATCTAAGAGAAAAACGGGCTATATTTTAAAATTATTTATAAGCGCATTGGCATAACGACGTAAAGAGCTTCACCAGAATCCGCACCTTCAATCACTACACTAGAATTGGCATCCGCTAAAGTAAACTTTACTTGTTCATCTTTTATTGCACTAAGCACATCAAGTACATAGCTAACATTGAAACCAATTTCTAATTCATCATAAGGAAAGTCAATTTCTAATTCTTCTTCTGCTTGTTCTTGTTCTGGGTTATTCGCTGTGATTTTTAATAAAGAGTGTAAGAAATTTAAGCGTACGCCTTTAAATTTCTCATTAGAAAGAATTGATGCACGTGATAATACCTGACGTAGTTGCTCTTTATCTGTTATGAATATCTTGTCACCGTTACGAGGTAATACCCGGCGATAGTCTGGAAAACGTCCATCAACTAATTTACTGGTAAAAGAAAACTCTGTATCAATTATTCTAATATGATTTGAACCCAGATAGACTTTGATCTCTTCATCAACAGGAGCAAGCAAACGGATAATTTCTAAAATACCTTTTCTAGGTACTATCACTTGCCTAGCTGGTAATGATAAAGAGTCATTAGCAATCTTACATATAGCTAACCGATGACCATCAGTTGCTACTGAACGAATTTCATTACCTTCACTTTCAATCGACATGCCATTAAGGTAATAGCGCACATCTTGATTGGCCATTGAAAAATGGGTGCTTTCTATTAACCGTAGTAATTCAGATTTTAATAAATTAAATTCAACATCACCTTTCCATTCTTCAATATTAGGAAAATCGGTAGCGGGTAAAGTTGAAAGTGAATATCGACTACGACCCGAACTTAATTTAACAGTGTCGTCTGTTGCAGTAAAAGTAATCAATGAATTTTCAGGTAAACTTTTACATATATCAAGTAATTTTCTTGCCGGTATAGTGACTTTGCCATCATCGCCTTGATTGTCTAAATCAGCATAAGCAACCATCTCTAATTCTAAATCTGTAGCAGTTAAAGTAAGGGATTGACCACTTACATCAAAAAGGATATTTCCTAAAATAGGTAATGTACTTTTACGTTCAACCGCTCCGGATACTAACAATAGGGGTTTAAGTAATAATTCTCTATTAATTGAAAACTTCATTTGTATTCCTGCTTATACACATAAATTATTATTTTAAAGAAAAAGTTAAATGATAAATATATTAGCACTTAACTTTTATAAATCAAGACGAAAGTGTTCTTATTAAATTAGAATAATCTTCTTTAATATCATGAAGTTCTTCTCTTAATGACTTAACCTTACGACAGGCATGAAGTACGGTGGTATGGTCTCTCCCACCAAAAGCATCACCGATTTCAGGTAAACTATGGTTAGTTAATTCTTTAGATAATGCCATCGCTAACTGTCTAGGTCTAGCAACCGATCTATTTCTTCGTTTTGACAGTAGATCAGCCACTTTAATTTTATAATACTCTGCTACTGTGCGCTGTATATTATCAATAGTAACTAACTTATCTTGCAATGCTAATAAATCTCGTAATGCTTCACGGACAAAATCGATAGTGATAGCACGACCAGTGAAGTTAGCATTTGCGATAACCCTATTAAGGGCCCCTTCCAATTCACGAACATTAGAACGCAAACGCTTTGCAATAAAAAAAGCAACTTCATCAGCAAGATTAATATTACTCTCTTGTGCTTTTTTCTTCAAAATTGCCACGCGGGTTTCTAACTCTGGTGGTTCAATAGCAATAGTTAAACCCCAGCCAAAACGGGATTTTAATCGATCTTCAACAGCAACCTCTTTAGGGTAACGATCACTCGTTAGGATAATTTGTTGATTACCCTCTAACAAAGCATTGAATGTATGGAAAAATTCTTCTTGAGTTCTATCTTTACCAGCAAAAAATTGGATATCATCGATCAACAGTGCATCAACACTTCGATAGTAATGTTTAAACTTTTCCATCTCATTGTTTTGTAGCGCCTTTACCATATCCTGAACAAATCGTTCCGAATGCATATAAGCGATTTTTGCGTTGGGGTTGTTTTCTAATATTGCATTACCAACCGCGTGTAATAAATGCGTTTTACCAAGACCAGTTCCGCCATAAATAAATAAAGGGTTATAGGCAGCACCCGGATTGTCAGCTACCTGGGATGCGGCAGCACGAGCCAACTGATTAGATTTACCCTCAACAAAATTATCAAAAGTATATTTTACTCTAACATTTGCTTTTTTAGGTAAACCGGTACTAACCTCATTAACTGTTGGTACTTTATTACTTTTGCTAAAGTGAGCACTCGCAGGAGATGATGAATTACTTTTTACACTCGGAGTTAAAGGTTTACTACCTACATCAAACCGTAAGAGATAAGAGTCCCCACCATCAGTCATCGTAATCAACTCGTTGATACGGTTAACATATTTATCACGAACCCAATCCAAAACAAACCTATTAGGTGCATAAAGTGTTAAGACATTATTGGTAACGACACATTGTAATGGTCGAATCCACATACTAAATTGCTGAGCAGGCAATTCTTCTTGTAGAACAGAAAGGCAACGTTGCCAAAGTGAATGTTCCAACCAAAACTCCAAAGGAAAGTGATCTAATTAGCTTACAAAATATATTCACTGTTTAAGACAAATGAATGCAGAATAAAATGAATATTTTATGTAAAAATAAACAGAAAACTAGTTAAATTAAAAAACTAGGGCAAGCTAAAATTTTATTATGTGGCGCCATTATCTCTATACTTATCCACAAGTGCAATATTGACAATCAAGTATTATCCATAAACTTTATTAACAACAACCTAACCACTTGTTAATTATATACATTACAAATTTTATTAGATTTAAATAATGCTAAAAAAACCTAGATAGTACATTTACTTATGGTGATAAAAACATAAAAATAACTATAAATTTATAAATAACCTTAAAAGCTGTGGATATTTTATTATCCAAAATGGTAAAAGGATCTTAATATTACATTCCCTTCATTAAGATCCAAAGGATCCTAAGAACGATCATATATAAATAAGGAGATATATTTTATTGACAATCGCTTAGTTAAGCTTTAAAATTCGCCCTCTTTTTTTAGACCTGTGTGCTCATAATGGCTTTTTTGTCAGGGCAACAACAACCGACGGATTAGCGTAATGAAAAGAACATTTCAACCTAGCGTATTAAAGCGTAAGCGTAACCACGGATTCCGTGCTCGTATGGCAACTAAAAATGGCCGTGCTGTTATAGCACGTCGCCGTGCTAAAGGCCGTGCACGTCTTAGTGCTTAATCTTAATCCTTTTTCTTTCTAAGAAAGTAGATTTAAGATATGGTAACCAATAAGGTTACTTATGAATTTAATCGGGAGTCACGTCTGTTGACTCCCGGTCATTTTCAATCTGTATTTAAAAAACCAATTAGATTTGGCTCGTCCCACTTCACTATCCTAATAACACCTTCAAATTTACCTACTGATTCATCTAAAAATAATCGTTTAGGCTTAGCTATAGCTAAAAAACGAGTAAAGCTTGCCGTACAACGAAACAGAATGAAAAGAATAATCAGAGAAAGCTTTCGTTTAAATCAACATAATTTACCTGCTATCGACATGGTCGTTATGGTAAAGTCCGGTATTGATCAGTTAGACAACAAAGAAATTAATCAACAATTGGCAAAAATATGGCGAAAGATAATTCAACGCCACAAAAGTTAGCAATAACCTGTATAAAAGGTTACCAGCGCTTTATTAGCCCGATGTTAGGATCAAATTGTCGATTCCACCCAACCTGCTCTTGTTATGCCAGTGAAGCGATAAATCGCTTTGGTGTAATTAAAGGTGGTTGGTTAGCGAGTAAACGAATATTAAAATGCCATCCCCTTAATGAGGGTGGTGAAGATCCTGTGCCACCTATTGATAAGGACAAATAAAACTTGTCTTATCTCAATAATACTAGATTTTAGTCTACATATTTTAAAAGGTAGTTGGTTAACGAGCTCACGTATACTAAAATGCCTTGCAATTAATTAAATGCAGGTGGTGATAACCCCCTGTCAACACAAAAAGAAGAGAAATAAACCTTATGGAATCTCAACGCAGTCTGCTATTTATTGCGCTTATGGTTGTTACTTACTTACTATTTAGTCAGTGGCAATTAGAAAATGCTCCAGCAGTTGAACAATCAAGCCTTAATCAAACAAATTCAACAGCACAAGATGCTAACGCTGATTTTGTACCAGAATCATCAGATTCTTCAGCACCATTAATAAAGGCAACTCATTCTAGTGCAAAATTAGTAACGGTAACCACTAATACATTAATTATAAAAATTAATACACAAGGTGGTGATATTGTCGAAGCAAAACTGCGAAAATTCGATACCGAACAAGGCAATGGTATTCCATTTACGATATTACAAAATGGTAATCAGAAATATATTGCGCAAAGTGGTTTAACAGGTGCAAATGGGGTGGATAGAGTAGTTAAAGGTCGCCCTATTTATAGCAGTTCACAATCAAACTATGAATTATCTGCTGATGACTTAACAGTTAATTTAACATTTCAAGATGAACATGGTTTAACGGTTACTAAACGCTTTAAGTTTAATGCTGACAGCTATAGCGTCAATGTTGATTACGTGATTGATAACAACACAGCAAGCAGTGTTTCTGTGCAAATGTACGGCCAATTAAAACAATCAACGCTAGCTGATACTTCAACAGGCATGTTACCTACTTATAGAGGCGCTGCTTTTTCAACTAACGAAGACCGTTACGAAAAATATGACTTTGATGATATTAGCGAAGCTAATTTAAACAAAACAACACCTGGTGGTTGGGTTGCTATGCTTGAACATTATTTTGTTTCAGCGTGGATACCTGATGCTACAGACAATAACCAACTTTATACAAGCTATAGTAACAACTTAGAAGCGGTAGTTGGCTTTAAAGCACCAGCAATCACTATTGACGCCGGTAAACAAGGTGTTACATCAGCAATTTTCTATGTTGGTCCTAAAGATCAGGCAGTATTAGAAAAAATAGCACCAAACTTAGATTTAACCATTGATTATGGTTTTTTATGGATGATCAGCCAACCACTATTTTGGCTATTATTGAAAATTCAAAGTTTTGTTTCTAACTGGGGTGTTGCTATTATTATCATCACCTTAATTGTTAAAGGTGGTATGTACCCTCTTACCAAAGCACAATACACTTCTATGGCAAAAATGCGCGAGTTAGCCCCTAAAATGGCTAAATTAAAAGAACGCTATGGTGATGACAAGCAAAAAATGTCTCAAGCTACGATGGAAATGTACCGTAAAGAAAAAGTAAACCCAGCGGGTGGTTGTTTACCATTACTTTTACAAATGCCGATTTTCTTAGCGCTATACTGGGTATTTTTAGAAAGTGTAGAATTACGCCATGCACCATTCATATTCTGGATTCAAGATTTATCTGCAATGGACCCTTACTATGTATTACCTGTATTGATGGGTATTAGTATGTATGTAATGCAGAAACTGCAACCAATGACAGTACAAGATCCAATGCAACAAAAAATTATGCAATATATGCCCGTTGTATTTTCTATCTTTATGGCATGGTTCCCGTCTGGTTTAGTTCTTTACTGGTTTATCAGTAACTTAATTTCAATTACCCAAATGAAAATTATCTTTAGCGGCATTGAAAAGAAAAAATTAGCTGAAGAAAAATAATAGCTATTAGCAACTCATTTTAAGTTACGTATATACTAATATAAAAGCGATTTCTTGAAAAAGAAGTCGCTTTTTTGTTAGTTATCGCTAAATAAAGTAAAATACCTACCATTAGTTATTCAGTTATCAAAACAACATCATGACATCATCATTTAATGAAAAAAGTACTATTGCTGCACAAGCTACCGCCCCCGGCCGTGGTGGTGTCGGTATTATTCGTGTATCAGGACCTGAAGCAAAAAATGTTGCACAAGCTATTCTAGGCAAAATACCAGAGATAAGAAAAGCTGAGTATTTACCTTTTTCAAGTGCTAATAATGAAGTTTTAGATCAAGGCATAGCATTATTTTTCCAAGCACCTAACTCCTTTACTGGTGAAGATGTAATAGAATTTCAAGGCCATGGTGGTCCTGTTATTTTAGATATGCTACTCAATGCTATTATTTCTCTACCCAAAATAATAATGGCCAAACCTGGAGAGTTTAGTGAACAGGCTTTCCTTAATGATAAACTTGATTTGACGCAAGCTGAAGCTATTGCTGACTTAATTAATTCAAGCTCAGAGCAAGCAGCCCGCTCTGCCCTACACTCTCTTCAAGGAGACTTTTCTAAACTCGTTAATGAAATGGTTGAGAGTATAATTCACCTGCGCATGTATGTTGAAGCTGCTATTGATTTTCCAGAAGAAGATATTGATTTTCTTGCTGATAAAAAAATAGTAACAGATCTAAAAGCTATTATTAACCAAGTTGAAAGTGTCCAAAAACAAGCACAACAAGGCAGTATTATTCGTGAAGGAATGCGCGTGGTGATTGCTGGCCGTCCTAATGCAGGAAAATCGAGTCTGTTAAATGCATTAAGTGGTAAAGATACAGCAATAGTAACTGATATTGCCGGTACCACGCGTGATGTATTAACCGAACAAATTCATTTAGACGGTATGCCACTACATATTATTGATACTGCGGGTTTACGTGACAGTGATGATAAAGTTGAACAAATAGGTATAGAACGGGCTTGGAAAGAAATAAAACAAGCTGATCGCGTATTATTAATGGTAGATGCCAGTGAAAATCATGGCGTGTTAGAAGATGAACAAGATATTAAAAATTACTACCCTGAGTTTTTTGAAAAATTACCAAATAATATAGGCTTGACGTTAGTGAGAAATAAGGCTGATATTAATCAATCAATCAGTCATACCAATATAGGTTTAACAGAATTTACCGATCAGCAACAGGTCAAACATACCGTCGTCACCTTGTCAGCAAAAACTGGCGCGGGTGTTGATAGCTTAACAGAACACTTAAAAAGTATTATGGGTTACCAAGGTAGCACTGAAGGTGGCTTTATGGCTAGAAGACGTCATTTAACAGCTTTAAGCAATGCCCATCTACATTTGATTACCGGTTTAGATCAACTTGAATCTTATGTTGCTGGCGAAATACTCGCTGAAGAGTTAAGAATATGCCAACAAGAACTAGACCAAATCACCGGAGAGTTCACCAGTGATGATCTGTTAGGTAAAATTTTTAGCTCCTTTTGTATCGGCAAATAATACTAAATGATTGTCAATACATATTCCTCTAGCTTTTAACAATGTCTGCATCGAATTAAGCTAGAGGTGGTAATAATATTGAATACTAATACGATCACTTTTACCACAAAGAAGACACTAGCCCCTAATTCAAAAAGGACTGCTCACAATCTAAAGCGGTCATTAGCATCGAAGATAACCTTGTGACTTCTGTTAGCCAAAAGCGGAAGTTAACTTTTGAGTTAAAAACGGCAGATCAGGGATCCTAAAGTTGTCGTTTTTATATAAAAACTCACATCCATTATTAATTGAGATTGTGCCGAAAATTTTTGCAAGTAATTAGATCTCAAATCCCCAAAGCGGACATTGAATCATGTAATTTTTAAATGAATTGAGAGCATTAACTCTAACTCGCTTTCGCCCCATAGTGAGTTAGAGCTAACCGTCACTTTTGCCATAAAACGCTCTCAATTTCGGCTTGAATTTATCACTATAATAGTCTGCTTCGCCGCCCAATAAGCAGTCGATAGCGTTAGACAACTTGGAGCACATAGAACTTGGTGGATAGCTGGTAGAGGTCGGCTGCAATGAAAAAGCGGATGTTGTCCAAATTGATTGGTTTTGGTACAAGTGGAGTTTTAAGGTGATTATCTCTTCATTCGACTCAAAGTCAGTTCAGGAAATTCAATCCCGTATTGTGACCAATCCCCTGTTATTTTGTCTCCGCTTATTGTAGCTTCATATTTGCCACCAATGACTGGAGATGTAATGAGTATCGAATTTCCGTTTAGTATAGTTTTTTCAGTTGGGATAGCTGTTGAACCTTGATCTAAGCTATCTATGGTACTGGAGTAGCCATCTTTGGTCTTTTTAATATGAAACACTACACGCAGATCTACGGTTTTTCCCATGAAAAAATAAGCTACTCGCGTTACGTAACTTAGGCTGGTATCGGTCAATGTACCTTCCCAGTCACCCACAATTACCGCTGGTTCTTGATTTTTTGGCTCGGGATCTTCTGCAATAACTCGGTTTAAGGTCAGTTCAGGAAATTCATCTGAGTATTGTGACCAAATACCCGTTATTTTGTCTCCAATAATTGTTGCCTTATATTCTGCACCAATCACAGGGGCTGTAATGAGTAATCTATTTCCCTTTAATATCGTTTTTTCAGTTGTGATAGCTGCCGAACCTTGATCTAGGCTTTCTATGGTACTGGAGTAGCCCTCTTTTGTCTTTGTAATATGAAAAACAAGACGTAAGTCGTTATTATTAACGTCGACGTCCAAAGTACCTTGCCAGTCGCCCACTAACGCCATTTCGTTAGCGCTTGATGCCTCGTCGTCAGCAAATGCATTATTTAAAAAACACAGAAGAAAAGTGAATGCTATTATGAGTTTTGTCAGCATGCTGTAATACCAAAAGTAAGTGAATAATTTAACTGATTGAGGGTAATATACTAACAAGTAAGGACTATTTTAGCTAATTCAACTGTCCCAACTATCAGGAACAAACAAATAACCTTGACCACGAACAGTAATAATTCGGGTAGACATTGAAGCGTTGTCACCTAGCTTTTTGCGTAAATTGGCAACTTTAGTATCAATACCTCTGTCCATGCCGTCATACTCAATGCCACGTAATGTTTTATAAATGAAATCCCTTGATAGTATCATTTCGGCGTGATTTGCTAATAGCGCTAGCAAATCAAATTCACTGGTGGTTAGTGTGACTTGTTGTTCACCTAAGACAACCTGACGTTTAGATAAATATATTGATAACTTTCCGAATTTCAGGTTTTGGCTGAGTTGTGGTTCAGTGTTTGTTATAGCTTGAGGTGATGTGTCATTTACGTCTTCTTGGCGTCTTAATAACATTCGAATGCGAGCTAACAATACTCTTGGCTGAATGGGTTTTACAATAAAATCATCGGCACCCAATTCAACTCCAGCTACATGGTCCATGTCGTCTTCGCTGGCTGTTAAGAAAATGATTATTCCCTTATAATGAGGGCGAATTTCTCTGCAAATGGTTAAACCATCTTTCCCTGGCAGCATCAGATCCAAGATTATCAAGTCTGGTTGTTGTGACAAAATCAACTGCGGCGCTAATGAACCATCCTCTATAACTTCGATTTCAAAATTATGTTTTTTAAGATAGGTTTTTACAAGTGATGATAATTTATTGTCGTCTTCAACTAACGTTATTTTAGTCATATTGACTTACTAGGTTTCGATATAGAAAGATTAATAAGATCATATTAAACAATAACAATACCAGCTGACAAACTTATTCGTAAGAATATTGCTTTTTGAGCCTTAATCTTCATCTACTGGCCACGAAACAACAAATCTGGCTCCTCCCAAAGGAGCATCAGCAATACTTACCTGGCCACCGTGCCCTTGTACTATTTGTTGGACTATGGCTAATCCAATGCCATAACCACCGGTAGCTTTGGTGCGGCTGTTATCGAGACGCTTGAAAGGAGAAAAAATATCACTTCGCTCTTGCTCGGGGATACCAGGACCGTCATCGTCAACATAAACTGTACATTGACTTTTGGTTCTTATCACTTGAATGTGTATATGATTATCAGCGTACTTTTGCGCATTGGTGAGCAAGTTTCCAATAGCACGTTCAAGATTCTTGGCGTCAAAAGGCAGGTTGTTATTCTCTTCATCATCACTGAGCCAGCCATCGTCGTAGGTCAGTTTTAAATGACTGTCAAAATGTCTTGCCTGAATGACTCTTCGTAGACTTTCATCTAAAGAATTCATCTGAAAATTCAAAGCAGGGGTTTCAGCTTCAAAGCGTGCATAAGTCAGTATTTCGTCGACCAAATCAGTTAACTCATTGACGTCGTCTGATATTCCGAACATATATTCTTTACGCAAATCATCATCAGACTCTTCATACATCATATCTAATTGAAAACGTAACCGAGAAATTGGTGTCCGCAATTCATGGGCAACTGCGTTGGTCAAACTCTTATTGGCTTTCACTAATGCTTCAATGCGTTGTGCCATTATATTGAATGATTTATTAAGGCGACCAATTTGGTGCCGTCCAGCTTCAGACACCCTGAAGGTGAAATCACCATCACCAAATTGCGTTGCGGCTCTATCAAGGCGGTTTAGTTTTTTTTGCAGGTTAAAAATCCATAAGAGCACACTCAGACCGACTAAAATAAAGATAGATTTTTGATAGATATCATCCATGTTAATTAATGGTTGATATGTACGCACAGGACCCACACGAACAACCAAATCAGCATGTATAAATTTATAGAACGCAACATTGATATCCGGTTGAGCGATGAAGATGTTACTTTTTTCAAATATAGTGCCATTGCTTCGATGAAAAGCTTTACCGTCTAAGAGTTCTATCGGCATATTCGATGATTTTGGATATGAATTAACGACCTCCTTGAATTGCTGTTCATCAAGGTTTTGCTGTAATTGTTCAAGCAAATGAAACAGCCCGATGTCGTCATTTACTTTATCTTGCACAATGGCTTCATGCATCCAAAGATGTGAAGAATAAACGCCTATTACTTGATGAATAAAGACAACAGCCAATAGCATCAAATAGAAGCTGAAAAAAAGGCGAACCATATTAGTTACCAGTCAATAGGTTAAACGATGTGGCTTAGCTTATAGATAACGACAACGGGATACCAGATTAAGATTGTATTAATGTACCTTCAAATATCGATACTTTAGACAGAATTAAGACAAAGCACAGACAAACTAGGACACAAGTGCTGAGGAAATCGTTTCTACCCTTGTTCATAATTCTCCCATCATTCAAACAAGGTAAAGACAATGAAACTAACCAACACATTTAAATCAAGCTTTATAGTAACGATAATATCACTGACATTAACGGCCTGTGGAAGCAGCTCATCTGACGAACCTAAACCACCACCTCCTCCACCAGTAGAAGATATTGTTCTTGATTATCAAGACGTCATCAATGATTTAGTATCAACCGATATCCCTGGTATTGTACTTTTAGTTGAAACACCCACAACACGCTTCTTAGGCAGTGCTGGAATGTCCAACCTAGAAACCGAGCAAGCCATGCAAGTAAGCGATATCATGCCCACCGGCAGTACCGGTAAAAAAATGATCGCCCTGCTTGCTGCGCAATTAGCTGACGAGGGGTTACTCAACCTTGATGGCACCTTAGATACTTGGCTCAGCGACGACATTTTGTCACGTATCCCCAATAGTTACCAAATGACAATGCGTCAATTATTAAACCATACCAGTGGCGTGTTTAATTACGACGAAATTAATGATGGCGAAGCGTACTCCGATTTATTTCTTGCTGAGCCGGAATTACTGAAAACCGATATCGACTTTCTCGAATTAATATTTGACCATCCTGGTTATTTTTTACCTGGCGAAGGTTATGAATATTCGAGCTCGGGCTATTCGTTAGCGGCACTAATAATGGACGAAGTATTGGGAGATCATCATTCTATCGCCATGCGAAATCGTTTTTTTGACCCGCTTGGCATGACATCAACTTACTATAAAGGTATGGAAGCCTCTATGGGGGATTTCATCTCGGGTTATTTAACTACCGATGAAGGTGATTTATTTGATAGCAAACAGTTTTTAATTAACACCCGTAAAGCCGATTCACCTGTTGTGTCAAATGTTGAAGACATGGCTATATTTTTTAAGGCATTAATAACAGATGAAAGTTTTGCTAATGATACAGTGAAAGACACTATGCTTGGGGAAGATAATCGGGGTGAAGAAGCATTTGGCATTGGTGTAGTCACATACAATGGGCATGTAGTCTACCTACATGCTGGATTAACCTTTGGATACACAGCGCAAAGTATATATATTGAAGATACAGATACCAGTATCGTCCTGTTATTTAATTGTGGTGGCGACGATACCTGTGCAACCGCTCACGATGGTTTGATTAACACTGTGCTCGAAAACGAACTTAAGTAACTTTAACATTTTGAAGCTCTTGGCTGAGAGCTTCAAAAATGTATGTTTTAACTACGAAAAGCTCGATACATACAGCTACGAGACTTAACAAGTTTATCTATTCTGCAACTTAAAAGCAGAGTGATTTTAATAAAAAGTGAGAAATAAGATGATTTTAATTAAAAATTTAGTGGTAATAATGTGCTTTTTAGCCGTGACAGCCTGTTCAAGTATTAATTCAGCGAAAGTGGGAACGTTAGATGTTGAAAACGGAACTTCATACAGTGGTCAGATAGTCAGTATTGAACAAACCAAATTGAATGCCAATTTTTCTGATCGTCTTTCAGGTGCCGTGATAGGTCACTTCATTGCTGCCGGACTGGGCGCAAATAGTAGCCTTAAATTCGTTGGTGCTATGGCCGGAGTTGCTATTGCCAATAAAGAATACGGACAATTTGTTGATTTAATCGAAGTACAATCGACAGATGGTCAACGTTATAAAACATTCGTGCCGCTTGACTATTTTTCTTTAAATGAACAGGTTGATTTTATAGCAGAAAAAACAACGATCAATTCAATTGTACGTATCAAAGGATAAAGTGGAATACCGAAGATATTTTTCAAATTGTAGTTTTGGAAATTTTTTATCGGCTGTTAACCACATGAACTATATGTAGTTCACGTGGTTTGCGAACTTTCTGGCTTGGTCTTGGTCAGATAACGATTGTATAAATAAGGATTTGAATTGAAAGTAATACTATTGATATCTGTTTTATTAACTCTGTTAGGTTGTAGTTCACTGCCGAACGCTCAGAAAACATCTACCCAATATGGAGAATATGTCTACCAGTTATCAGGAAAAGGTAAACCGACCATAATATTGGAGACGGGAATGGGAGATGATATGACCGCATGGCAATCGACCATTGAACGATTTGAAGAACATTCACAAGTATTCGCATACAATCGAGCTGGTTTTTCGGGCAGTACCAGTAAGAATGAACAAAGAGATGGCCAAACAATTGTAATTGAGCTCAGAGAGTTATTAAGAGAATTACATCTATCTCCGCCCTACATTTTAGTAGGACACTCCCTTGGTGGGTTATATATGAAATTGTTTGCTAATACCTTTTCTGACGAGGTTGCTGCTGTTGTATTCATTGATGCTACTCACCATGAAATGCGCGAGATTTGTAAAACCGCTGATGGAGAATATTGTGTTAACGAAATACCCTGGTGGGCAAAAATCATTTTGCCTGATGCAGTAGCTAACGAGTACAAGCAATTAGATCACAGTTTAGAACTTTCAAGCAATGTTAAAAGTTTTCCTACTGTCCCTGTGGTAGTACTTAGTGCCGGTAAAATTCCAAATGGTGTTGAGGATACGGATAAAGAGTGGCTAGATAGTCAGCAGTGGCAAAAATATTTTACTACGCTGTCTCCCGTTTCAAAGCATATTACTTGTCGTTCTTGCGGGCATCATGTTCATCAAAACAAACCTGAGTTAGTGACCGAAGCACTCGACTGGGTATTTGAACAATTATAAAAAAAATCGTAAGAAGAACACTTAATAGGCCGTTTTTAATTCATTCAATATTTTAACTGATCATCTCTGCTTATAGATTTGACGTTTTAGGGTGTTTATGTGCAACATGTAATAAAATCTATTTGGTTCGCCATTGTTTCAGGTAATAGAACCTTGATGTTTCTATTGGTATTAATGGCCTCTTTATTTATCAGTGGCTGTCATCATCTGCAAAAAGAACATCAAAATGAAGTAACTGAGACGAGATGGGGAAATTCGCTTAACGGGAAGTACGTCGGCAAATCGATATTGAAATCGAAAATAACGGGTATTGCTTATCCTTACCATATTTATCTACCGGCTTCTTATCAACAAAATATTGATAAGCACTACTCTGTTATCTACGTGCTAGATGGCCAATGGAATTTTAAAACCTATGCTAATATTATTGATGGTAAAAACCGAGATGTTATCGTGGTTGCCATTGAAGAAGGTCCTGAAGGCAGCGACCGCCGTGCCATTGATTATCGATTGCCGGGCGCAATTGCTTATCTAGATTTTTTCAGACAAGAGTTTTTGCCATTGATCGAATCGACTTATCGTATTGATAGCGATGATAGAAGCTTTCAAGGCGTTTCATTTGGCGGCATAGTTACTACGGTATTAATGTTAGTAGATGATCATCAACAGCCACTATTTAAAAACTATATTGCTTACGATGCCCCATACTGGGATAAACCGGAATTAATGCGGACCTTAATAGGAAAACGGTTACTAATAGATAAAAGCATTAACACTAACCTATACGTAAGCACAGCATTCCCATTAGGTAATCATCTGACCGTCATGGATTTTATCGAAAACTTGCAACAACTCGCCATACCTGGTTTAAAAATACATCACGAATGGTACATGGTTCATCATGATAATATTTTGGGTGCATCAATCGAAGGTACTTTAGAACTTATGTATGGAAAAATTAAATAGACGATAAGATTAGACTAACAAAAGGTTTAACATCTGACTCATGGTTGTTGGCTGAGTTCTCCTTCATAGCCAACTGAATGCAAATGGGATTTTTCGTAGTTTAAAAAACACAGTAATAAAGTAAATCAATTGAAAATAATTAAATTAATGGGGTAGGAATGTTGAAAGTAATAGTAATTCTATTAGGTGTCATTCTCAGTAACTTATCTGATGCGAATGAATTTATAAAGAAAAATGAAATTGATTTGGCGTTGGAAACTATTAGGGATTCTCATAATATTCCTGCATTGGCTGTGGCTATCATCAATGAGGGAAATGAAGTATATACAGCAGGGTTTGGCACTTATGGTAAAGAAAGTACTCGACAGGTGTCACAGCATACACTGTTTAGAATAGCATCTATTTCAAAGCTATTTACAGCTCAAGCGATCGTTCAGTTAATAGAAAGTGACCTTATTAATTTAAATGATTGTGTTAGTCAGTACATTAGCCAGTTTAAAGGATGTGATATTAAGGTCCTTGACTTGATGACACACACGTCAGGTTTAAGTGACACTGTTGAACCTGAATAAATAATGGTTAAACGAAGTTTCGAAGACTATTTAGCTAGTAGTTTAGCTAGCTATGATATTAATAGGACGAAAACGTTTGAATATGCAGACCTTAACTTTAATATCTTGGGAAGAATTATAGAGGTAGTATCTGGTATCTCGTATACAGATTATGTTCAGCAACATAGTCTTGATAAAATCGGTATGGAAAATACTGGTTTTAACTTGGCGAACAAGAAATTTCCTCCGTGGAAGATTTATCCATTTGGATTCAGAGTGTTTTACAACATGAAGAACGCCTTCTAAATGAGTCGTCTTATCAAAATATGCTAATTCCAAGAAAAGACACTGTTTGGGGAAGTATAAAAATGGGTTTAGCTTGGCAGCTTTATCAAGTGGACGGTGAAAAAGTTGCTCAACATGCTGGCTCTATTACTGGTTTTAAATCACTATTGATCACTTATCCTGCTAGAAAGCGTGCCATCATTATACTTGGGAACACCCAAAATGTACCTAGGTGGGAAATCGCTACAGTAATAAACTCTATTTTAGACGATAAGTCTTATGCGATACCGCCTTCTTCTCAAGAAAAGTATATAGCGTACATTATAATGTTCGCTGTAATCATAATCATTAGTATCGCAGTGCTAATACGTAAAAAATTAAGGAATCCGGCCAAATCTAATTGAATATGATTAGATAATAAATAGTAGTTCAGCCACCTTGATGGTGATGTTATAAGTAGTGTATCTGAACTAACTATTACTGAGCAGCTTATTGATGCCTTATTGATACAAAAACTAATCAAAATGCAGTTTTAACCCGTTAGTGTTAATGTCTCGAATGTGGTATCAGTTAGCGTTTTGAGATGGACTCCCTCTGGCAGGTATGAGCTTGCAGAAGACGTTAACTATAATGATGTTGTAGCTTCTGTTTAGCGCACAAAGTGATCATAATTTCTGTGGCCCCATAGCGTCACAGAATTTAATACCAAAATCATATTGTTCTAATGTCCGCTTTGGTATTTTATAATCAAATTAGAGTCTTTGACTTTATAGATTCCTGATGAGATTTAGAACAATTCTATTATCTAACGCGGGGCTGATTTTCATCGGTTCAAATGTCGCTAGATAAGCCAAGGCTAAGGTCTTCTTTCGTATCTTAGTGATCCATTGGTGGGGCGATTCAGAAGGGTCTATAACGACAGCTTTGAGATATTCGTGGAAGGAAGCGTCCATTCTTCCTGATTTTTTATAGTTTAGATATCTATAGCCTCAGATAATTCAAGGGCATCATCGACCTCAATACCAAGATAACGTACAGTACTTTCCAGTTTTGTATGACCAAGTAATATTTGGA
>Ga0209292_1002028_pt1 | contig 23935 bp, 19 predicted proteins | sample GOMGulsemesocosm_2_FD_184634 | JGI IMG/M metagenome (GOLD analysis project Ga0209292, IMG submission 184634) | Methane-oxidizing microbial communities from mesocosms in the Gulf of Mexico - GOM9C Gulf of Mexico (SPAdes) (version 2) | ecosystem: Environmental > Aquatic > Marine > Cold seeps... | reverse complement strand
TCGGTTTCTATCTGTCGGCGATAACAATTAATCACAAAGTCGAGCTCGATAGTCAACCCTTGAGCGTTCTCTATGGCACTCGTTTGCTGCTCATTGGCTTTCCACGCAAACGGCGTCATTTGTAAGAGGGCGCTGCGGTGAAGGTCATTTGGACAAATAGTAAACGAGAACTGTTGATTGCTCGCTAAGCTAAACCCTGAAAACTGGGTATCTTGGGTATCATGTGCCCGAACATCATCATAGATAAACTCCCGAATTTGCCACAAATGGCGCGGGCCAGGCATCACCGAAATTATCACACCTTGCTCATTGAGCACGCGGGATAACTCGCTGTCATTCGCTGGTGCATACACTTTAAGCACCGCGTCTAATACACTATCGGCAAGCGGGATGCTATCAGAGCTCGCTACCATATAGTGAGCCTGTTTATCTTGCGCTGCGGCTTTAACGACCGCTGGTTTTGAAATATCCATGCCATAGCTAATTAACCCCGGGATTAAAGATTGCAGTTGACGGGTGTAGTAGCCTTCGCCACATCCTAAATCGAGCAGTACACCATCACTGGGTAAGTGCTGCGTAATAACCTGGGCTAATTTAGCCGCTAACGGTTGATAATGATCGGCATTGAGGAAATCATGACGAGCGGCGATCATCTCTTTGCTATCACCGGGCTGTTTCGATTTCTTGTGTTGGACCGGCAACAGATTGTAATAACCCTGTTTGGCGCGATCAAACTGATGATTGTTGAGACAGCCAAGCGTTTTGTTATTTTCACTGAGTGATAGGGAGGATTGGCACAGCGGGCAAATGAATTTCATGAATAGTCCAAACAATGGCGATAACGACAGAGCATTAAGATCAAAGCCGCACAACAAAGTGATGTCTTGCTGGCGGCTAAGGGATGGTGGTTAACTAGCTATTACTTCCACTGGTAAGCGGCTTTAGCTTTTTGTAACTTGGCGTAAGCGGCTAGTAGTTTTTGATGCATCGGGAACTGCGACATTGACTCATCGCCGGCTTGTAGGCCATAACATGCTTGCTCGCCATTAACGTGTGCAATCGCATCGTTTAATAATGCTTCACCGTACATCTTCGTTAGGCCGTAATGGTAGTCATTGATATCACGTTCGTGATCGAGCGTAATATTTAGCACGTCTTTGACGGCACGGTAGAAATGAGCACGAGTAATGGTGAAGGTACTGGCATTGTAATCGATGGTCCATTCAACCCAATCGAGCGCTTCTTCGTGTTCGCCTAGTGCTAGATGGATTAAGGCACGTAGCTCACCAACACGCAATGTTTTCCAACCGTCGCCAGCAGGTGCTGCTAAACCGATAAGTTCATAAACGGGTTGGAAATCGTCTTGTTGATCGAGACGCTCAAGCAGTTCAGTTAAGGTGTCTGGGTGGGTTAACGAAATGGCTGGTAACGCCAGTACCGTGCTGCGGATGTCAGCACATGAGGTATTATTACTCCAGATAAGATCATCAGCAGGGTAAATCTCTGAAAGGTCAGGGGCGATAATACGACAGCTGTAAACACCTAAATGCTCATAATCAGCGATATAGACTTCTTGGCCAATCTTATCGAAAACACTCATTAACTGGTCGAATTCTTGCTGTGTATCGCCTTGGAAATCCCAATGTACGAACTCGTAGTCAGGTTGATCTTTAAATAGATCCCATGAGATTAAGCCCGATGAATCGATGAAGTGGGTTTCAAGGTTGTGGTGATCAGCCACTTCTTCGTTTTCAAAGCTCGGTGGGCTAAAGACATCTAAGTCTTTTAAACCACGACCTTGTAATAATTCAGTCACGGTGCGCTCTAATGCGATTTCGAAACGAGGATGGGCGCCAAATGACGCAAAGCTGCCGCCATCTGCTGGGTTAAACAGAATCACTGCAATAACCGGGTACTCGCCGCCAAGTGATGCATCGTAGCAGCTAATTGGGTAACCCTCTTGCTCCAACTTATCGATAGACGCTTTGATCGACGGGAACTGAGCAATAATATCATCTGGAATTAGCGGTAAGCTGATTGCTTCGCTGATAATACGGTTCTTGATGCTACGCTCGAAAAGCTCTGATAAAGATTGGGTGCGGGCTTCTGTTTTGCTGTTACCGGCAGACATGCCATTACTGACATAAAGATTACCAATGATGTTCATTGGAATGTACACCATCTCTTTATCAGATTGACGTTCATAAGGAACACCACAGATACCGCGCTCGCTGTTGCCCGATTGGAAATCAATCAGTTGCGATGCTTTAACTTCCGTATTTGGATCATAGAATGCACGTGTTGTGTCATCTAATAGGCCAGCAGGGATTGTGTCATCAGCGGGTAAATCAAACCATTTTTCATTAGGGTAGTGAACAAAGTCACCGTTTGCAATGTCTTTGCCAAGGTAGAAATCAGCAAAGAAATAGTTACAAGATAAACGCTCGAAGTATTCACCTAATGCAGAGGCGAGAGCCGCTTTTTCGGTGGCGCCTTTACCATTAGTAAAACATAAAGAACAATCAGTATCACGAATATGCACTGACCATACGTTTGGTACTGGATTTAACCAAGATGCTTCCTCGATATTGAAACCCAACGCCTTTAGTTTCGTTTGCATGCGTTCGATTGAAATTTCTAAGGCTTCGTCTTTGCCAATAATGTATGTTTTAGTCATGGGAATAGCCACTCAAAAAAAAAGATGCGGCATTGTAGTAGATAATGAGCCTAATGGCTAAAATTTGTTGCTATTTTTTGGGGTAATTATCGAAAGTGTGATGAAAATTTATACTGATAGCGTTAATACGGTATTGTTGCCCAGCAAGTGAGCAATAATCTACAGTGATTTTTCGAAAATGGCGACATCATGGGTCTTACCGAGTTTTTCACCGACTTCAGTTAACAAGCCGACTTGCTCAAACCCTTGGGTAATGTGAAGCTTGTGTGACGCATCGTTGGGCATAGTGATTAATGCGTACGCACGTTTAAAGTTGTTGAGTTTGAGCTCTTGTAACAATCGCTTATACAACACACGTCCGATACCTTTAATTTGGCAGTTTGGATCTTTATAAATGGTTACTTCGGTAGACCGGCGGTATGCTGCTTTAGGGTTGTAGGGACTGTTGTAAGCAAAGCCAACGATCTCTGCGCCTTTTTGCGCCACCAGAAACACGCTATCAGCGGTTAAATGATTGTCGTTGTACCATTCAAGACGCTTTTCAAGCGACCACGTATCGACATCAAAAGTGATCGCGGTGTTAACGATAAAATGATTATAAATAGTGTTAATCGCAGGTAAATCATCAATGGTAGCGTAGCGCAATTTTAACATGGGTTTGGTTATTCCGGTCGTTAACATATTGTTGATTAATAAAGTAACTCACTTAGTGGAGACTAAGCGAGCTTTTTTTTATTAACATTCAAAGGTTGACCAAATAGGCGCATGATCAGAAGGTTTTTCAATGCCACGAAGCTCATAATCAATGCCTGAATCTAAGCAGTACTGACTAAGATTTTCGGTGGCTAGGACAACATCAATCCGTAAACCACGATTGTCATCAAAACCACGTGAGCGATAATCAAACCAGCTATAGGCCTCTTCACGCTCTGGGTGTAATAAGCGGTAAGTATCTTCCAGGCCCCAGCCCTTAAGTGTCGCTAACCATTCGCGTTCTTCCGGTAAGAAGCTACACTTGCCGGTTTTTAGCCAACGCTTAGCATTGTCCGGTCCGATGCCGATATCGATTTCGGCCGGTGAAATATTGATATCACCCATCACAATAACATTCTCGTCATTGGTGTGATTGTCGACTAAGTAACTCTGTAAGTCTTGGTAGAATTTCTCTTTAGCAGGGAATTTCGTCTCGTGACTGCGGTTTTCACCTTGCGGGAAATAACCATTTAAGACACGGACTTTATTGCCCGCTTTGGTGGTCACTGTCGCCATAATCATACGACGCTGCGCATCTTCGTCATCTGTCGCGAAGCCATATTGGACATCTTCAACGTCTAGATTAGTCATTAACGCGACGCCGTAGTGACCCTTTTGGCCGTGATAAAACACTTTATAACCCATCGCTTCAACGGCTTCTAACGGAAATTGTGGATTATCAACTTTAATTTCTTGAAGGCCAATAACTTCCGGCTGATGTTTGTCGATAAGCGCCTGTAGTTGGTGAAGTCGTGCTCTAAGGCCGTTGATATTAAAGGATACAGCTTTCATAGGAGTTAGTTCTCTTGTTTTGACCCTTGTTGGATCACTTGGCAATTATTTTTGAAATCATCGTAAATAGTACGTTTTAAGGTAATACTTTCTTGTAAGGTTTTACGATAACACTCTCATAAACACCGGCTTCGAAGTATGGGTCATTATCGGCCCATTGTTGTGCGTCCACTAGTGAGTCAAATTGTGCGATAACCACAGACCCGGTAAAACCCGCGTCGCCGGGCTCTTCGCTATCAATAGCCGGCGTTGGGCCAGCGACAAACAGACGGCCTTGTTCTTTCAACGCGATTAAACGGGCAACATGCGCAGGGCGGGCCGCTAAGCGTTTTTCTAACGTCTTTTCAATATCTTGTGCGAAGATTACATACCACATATTAAGAGTTCTCTTGTTGATCTGATTCAGGCATGTACTTATAAAGATAAATGCCGGTAAGAATAAATAACACCATGGTTAAACCAAACAGCCCAAACATCTTGAAGTTAACCCAAAAGTCTAAACTCAGGTTAAAGGCGATGTAATAGTTAAGCGCCGAGGCAAACACACAAGTTAAGGCCCAGCCGATGCTAATGTTACGCCAAACATGCGTTGGAGCATCGATTTCTGCGCCGAGAATTTTCTTTGGAATAGGGTCTGACATCAGCTGATAAGCGGCGATAACTAAGGCGAACAAACCGTAAATGAAGGTGACTTTCCATTTGATAAAGGCATCATCTTGCAAATATAGCGTCAGTGAGCCAAAGATCATAATCGCCACTAGGGCGATCCAATGGCTCTTAGCTATTTTGTTGAATAATACTTTAATCAAAATAAGCTGAATGACCGTCGCCGCCATCAATACTGCGGTGCCAACGTAGATATCAAAAATATAATACGTGATAAAAAAAGCGAGGATAGGTAAAAAATCGAGTAATTGCTTCATGAGTGTCTAATCGGTGAATTTAAAATCATTGTAGTCAAAATCACGCACAACTGAAATAGCTAAATGTCGTTGTGTGTGACTTTGATTAAGAATTGTAATGCCATTTCCATTAATTTACGGGTCTGGTATTTATTGGCGTTGCGATAAACTACAGGGTTGCCGCTTTCATGCTTTTAACAAACGCCGATAAATCGCTGAGCATCTTGGTCGGATTATCAAGATTTTTTTCAATAATCTTAACCACCGCAGAACCACTAATGATACCATCAGCGCCAGCCGCCAGACCATTTTTAGCATCTTGTGGTGTTGCAATGCCAAAACCGAGTAATAGCGGTGCCGCTTGGTGCTTATTTAACGTCGTGATCAAATGTTCAACAGGCATCTTAACTTTTGCTTCCGTACCCGTTACACCAGCGCGGCTGAGTAAGTAAGTATAACCTTGAGTGTGCTTTGCTACTTCGCTTAACGTCTGCTGGGAACCGTTTGGCGGTGCAATAAATATCGCTTGGATACCAGCGTCATTAGCGGCTTTCTTAAAAGGCGCCGCCTCACGTAATGGCACATCAGCAATCAACACTGAGTCGACGCCAGCGTCTTTACATTTTTTGTAAAATGCCTCGATGCCATTACTTACCACAAGATTGGCGTACAGTAGCAGACCGATCGGTGTTTGCGGGTGGCGTGCTCTAATTTCGCTAAGGAGTTCAAAGCAAATTGCAGGGGTTGTACCAGCATTCAATGCACGCTCGGTGGCCGCCTGAATTGTTGGGCCATCGGCACTTGGATCTGAGAACGGAATACCCAGTTCCAGCGCATCGGCACCGGCTTGCACTAAGGTATCAATTAGCGCCAATGATTGTTGTGGATTTGGATCGCCAATCGCAACAAATGGTACAAAGGCACCCTGATTGTTACTTTTTAGTGACGCAAACGTATCTTGATAGCGGGTTGATAACGAAACGCTCATAATTATTGTACTCCTGAATCGTTTTCTTGCGCGGCAAGAATGGCGGTAACGTGGGCTAAATCTTTATCGCCACGCCCAGATAAATTAACCAGTAATGTTGCCGGTTTAGTCGCAGCTTTCGCCATTTCATAGGCATAGGCGAGGGCATGTGATGACTCAAGGGCAGGGATGATCCCCTCACTGCGTGCTAACCGCTGGAAAGCCTCTAACGCTTGTTGATCCGTCACCGACTCGTAGCGAGCGCGGCCAATATCGGCCAAATGCGCATGTTGCGGACCAACACCTGGGTAATCAAGACCGGCAGAAACTGAGTATGACTCTTCTATCTGACCATCGCTGTCTTGCATTAAGTAGGTGTAAGTACCATGGATAATACCCTTACGGCCTTTACCGATTGTTGCGCCATGTTTACCACTGTCAACACCAAGTCCTGCGGGTTCAACACCGATTAACTCAACACCTTCTTCCTCGATGAAATCGTTAAACATGCCAATTGCATTTGAGCCTCCACCTACACAGGCGATAACACTATCGGGTAATTTACCTTCCACTTTAAGGATTTGTGACTTGGCCTCTTCACCTATCATTTTTTGGAATTCACGCACCATGGTCGGGAATGGATGTGGACCAGCGGCAGTACCTAATAGGTAATGGGCACAATCGTAAGTCGCTGACCAATCGCGCAATGCTTCATTGACTGCGTCTTTTAGGGTGCCGCTGCCTGCTGTCACAGGAATGACGGTGGCGCCCATTAATTTCATACGAAATACATTGGGTTGCTGGCGTTCACAATCTTTCGCGCCCATGTAAATGCGCGCTTTAAGTCCTAGCAACGCACATGCTAGTGCCGTTGCAACACCGTGTTGACCAGCGCCAGTTTCTGCGATGATCTCTTTTTTACCCATGCGTTTAGCGAGTAATGCCTGACCCAATACTTGATTGGTCTTGTGGGCTCCGCCGTGTAATAAATCCTCACGCTTTAAGTAAATCTTCACGTCTGGATTTGGGCTGAAATTGCGGGTTAATGTCAGCGCGGTAGGGCGTCCGGCATAATCCTGCAACAGTGACATAAACTCGGTCTGAAATGCTTGATCTGTTTGGCTATCGATAAAGGCTTGTTCTAGTTGCTCTAGTGCTGGCACTAGGATCTCTGGGACGAACATACCGCCAAAATCGCCAAAGTAGGCATTGTTGCTACTCATAAATAATTCCTAATATTCTCTAATGTGTTGCATTAATTTTTTAATTTGGACTAAATCTTTTACACCCGGGCTGCTTTCTACGCCTGAGTTTACATCTAATCCGATAAAGCCACAGCTGGCTGCTTGTTTAATATTGTCGATGTTAAGGCCACCGGCCAGCATTGATTGACCGCGAATATCTTTCGAAACAAGTTCCCAATCAAAGGTTAAACCAGTACCGCCAAATTGAAGGCTATGATCAGTCGTCACTGCGCTATCGATTAATAACCGGTCGACAAGCGGCGATGCCGCTATATCGGTTAATTGATCGCTGCGTAACGCTCGCCAGATTTGGCAGTCGTCATGCAATGCTTCACGTAGCTGGCGCACATAGTCATTGTCTTCACCGCCGTGCAATTGCACCGCAAATAATGAAAGTTGTTTGGTATAATCGGCGATAGTTGCAATCTCTTCGTTAACAAAGACACCGACAAATCGCAGCACGCCCGTATCAGTGATTTCTTGGGCTTGCGTTAAGGTGACAAAGCGTGGTGATTTCTTCGCAAAGATCAGTCCGCCATATACCGTGCCAGACGCTGCTGCCGCAATCGCTGTCTCAGGGTTGCTCATGCCACAAATTTTATTATGGCCAAAGATTAGCTCGCGACAAGCCAAATCAATGTCAGGTTGACTCATTAATGAACTGCCGACTAAAAACGCATCGACAAAGGGCGCTAAATCGGTAATTTGTTGGTGCTTAGAAATGCCAGATTCAGAGATAATGACGCGATCGCCAGTGACTTGTGGCGCAAGGATCTTAGTGGTATTGAGATCAATGGAGAGATCACGCAAATCACGATTGTTGATACCGATGATTTTGGCATCGAGCGAGACGGCGCGCTCTAGTTCCTGTTGATTACTTACTTCGGTCAACACATCCATGCCCAATGTCGCAGCAAAGTCACTCAGGGTGACGTATTTGTCATCATCAAGCACCGATAGCATCAACAAAATCGCGTCAGCGCCCATATAACGTGCCAACACAATTTGATAGCTATCGACAAAAAAGTCTTTACACAGGATCGGTTGGGTAAGCTGCTTGCGTACTTGACGAACAAACTCAAAGTTGCCTTGGAAGTACTTTTCGTCGGTTAATACCGACACCGCGCTGGCATGGTTTTTATAACCGGCGCAGATCTCATCAAGGTCAAAAACGTCGCGAATAAGCCCCTTCGATGGAGACGCTTTTTTACATTCGAGAATGTAGCTCGCGTTATCGGCTTTTAGTGCCTCAAACAAACTGTTGGTCGATGGCTTAAGGCCTTGGCTTATTTGTGCCACGGGATATTGCTGATTTAATCGTTCGATTTGCTCAGGCTTAGAAGCCACAATTTGATCAAGTACGGTGCCGGTATGTTTTATGCCAGCGATTTCGCTATAAATATCCATATTATATATCTCCGAATTGACGACTGGCGTCTGCTAACTGTGTAACAACTTGGTACGGCGCGCCACTGGCAATTGATGCCATGGCCATCACGACACCGTCTTTAAGGCTCGCGACTTTACCGGCAAGATAGAGTGTCGCGGCCACATTGACCGCAACCGCTGTTTGATGAGCGATGGTACCTTGCCCCTTTAATAGCGCCGTAATTAACGTCGCATTGTGAGCCGCATCGCCGCCCTCAAGCGTTTCTAATGGAAATTGCTCGATGCCAAGATCTTGTGGTGTCACTTGATATGTGCTGATTTGACCGTCTTTTAACTCAGTGACTTGTGTCGGACCGTGAATCGCAAATTCATCTAAACCACTGCCGTTAACCACTAATGCGTGTTCAACGCCAAGTAATTGTAGGGTTTGGGCAATCGGTTGAGTCAAGGCTTGATCGTACACGCCCATAAGCTGTGTTTTAGGCGCGGCTGGGTTAATTAACGGGCCCAAGACATTAAAAATCGTGCGAGTGGCTAATGCTTTACGCACCGGGACCGCGAAACGTACGCCTTGATGGTACTGCACCGCAAACAAGAAACATAAATTATAATCATCTAAACATTGGCGTGATTGTTCTGGCGACATATCGAGCTTAATACCAAGTGCTTCGAGTAAATCAGCCGAACCAGATTTTGAAGAAACACTGCGATTGCCATGCTTAGCGACTTTGACGCCACAAGCTGCCGCAACAAAAGCGCTTGCTGTAGAGATGTTGATGGTGTTTGAACCATCACCACCGGTGCCACAGCTGTCTAAAAATGGATAGTCGGGGCGAGGAAAGGCTAACGCCGCCGCTTTTAATGCTAAGGCTGCACCGGCTATTTCATCCGGTGTTTCCCCTTTGATTTTGAGCGCCGTCAGCAATGAGCTCAGGACTATGGGGTCGACATTGCCATTGATAATTTCAGCAAAAACCTGCTGGCTCTGTGCCAATGTTAATGACTGACCGCGATAGACTTGTTCGAGTAATGCGTTGCTCATGGTTATGCGTCCTTGTTGGCCAGTAGATGGTTTAGCGACTGCGCTAATAATTGTTCACCATCTGGCGTCAAAATTGATTCAGGGTGGAATTGAAAGCCAAGTATTGTTTCGGCTTGATTCATTACCGCCATCACGATGTCATCGGTGGTCGCAACAACATTCAAATTATCCGGCAATTGATACGCCATTAATGAGTGATAGCGTGCTACTGGCATCGGATTGACCAGGCCGTCAAAGGGGCCTGTTTGATTGTGTACAATCGCAGACGACTTACCATGAACGGTTTCTGGACTAAGCCCAATGGTGCCGCCAAACGCTTCAATAATCGCCTGATGGCCAAGACAGATCCCTAGCATCGGAAAACGATCGATACATTGTTTGACCAAAGGCACCAAACATCCGGCATCGCCCGGAGAACCAGGACCTGGTGATAGCACTAACACGGGCGGTTGCTGGCTGTTTTCCATTTTCTCAATGAATAGCGCTGGGCTAATATCATTCCGATAGATGGTGACCTCAGCGCCCATCGAGCGGAATTGATCGACAAGATTGTAAGTAAACGAATCAAAGTTATCTAATAAGAACACATGGCATGACGTTAAATTAGGCATCGAATGCTCCTTTTGCCAAGATGGCACTGATCACCGCTTGCGCCTTTGCGCGTGTTTCGTCGGTTTCGGCCTGTGGGTCTGAATCAAAAACAACACCGGCACCGGCTTGTATGGTGGCCTTGCCATTACTGACAAATGCAGAACGGATAACGATACATGTATCCATATCGCCTGCGCTATTGATATAACCAACCGCGCCGCCGTAACTCCCACGGCGTTGTTGCTCGACTTCGCGGATCAGCGCAGATGCCTTAATCTTTGGCGCGCCCACTAAGGTGCCCATGTTCATACATGCCTGATAGGCATGAAGTGCGTCTAAATCACCGCGCAACTGACCGATAACGCGTGAAACAAGGTGCATCACGTGAGAATAACGGTCAACTTTAAGCAGTTGTGCCACGGTTCGCGTGCCGGCTTCACTGATGCGAGCGACATCGTTACGTGCCAGATCAACCAGCATAATGTGCTCAGCCAGCTCTTTCTTATCGAGGCGTAAATCAAGTTCCATCCGACCATCTAAGTCTGGATTGATGGTGCCATCACTATTAAAGCCACGGCGACGTGTGCCAGCAATCGGATACACTTCGACTTGATTGTTTTCGCTTTCGTATTTTAGCGCACTCTCCGGAGAGGCCCCAAACAGCACAAACTCTTGATCCTTGATATAAAACATATAAGGAGAAGGGTTAGTCGCTTTAAGTTGATTGTAGGCCGCTAACGGGTTCGGACACGGCAAGGTAAACGCACGCGATGGCACCACTTGAAATATATTGCCTTTGACAATCTGTTTCTTGAGGGTGCTAACAATGTCGTTAAACTCAAGATCACTAATATTGACCGCCACCGCTTGCTCAACGGGAGCGCCAGTGATCGGCGTTACTTGATGTTGTTCGATATCGTGCACCAATTGCTGATGTTTATCGGCAATTGAAGATTCTAAACCCGGACAATACTGTAGTGATACGAGTTCGGCCTGCTCAGTTTGATGATCTAACATTAACGCATCTTCAATCAGGTAGAACACAAAATCGGGACAATGATTGTCACCGTTGGGCACTTGTGGCAGTGATTCGATGCTCGCAATCATGTCGTAGGCGAATGTACCGGCAATAAAGCGATGTTGGTCATGCTCGTCTTGCTTAAGTAACCGCTGCAAATCACGTAGTGCACTAAACGGCGACGCCGCACTAAGGCGACTGTCTTGATCCAAGTCATTGGCCGGTTGTGGGTAGCTTATCGCAAACTCATCTTCAGAAGCATTTTGAACTAACGGTTCAAAATGCTTAGTCAATGGTGCTATAAGAGATTGACCGTTATCATTTAAGGCGGTGAAGGTTACCACGCGTCCTTGGCAAACAATGCGCAGTGCGCTACTGATCAATAATAAACTTTTGAGATCATCTTTAGAGTCGATTTCGCTCGACTCGAGCAACATGACATTATTCTGATCCGCGGTTAAGTGAGAAAATAGGGCGGTTGGGCTGCCGCTATAACGGCATTGACTCTTTATTACTTTACTTTTTATCATCTAAATTCACTGTGTTCCGTATTAAAGCTAATAGCGAATTGTTGGAAAAAAAAACCCGCTAGTTAGGCGGGTTTAATGTTTGTTTGTTTATCGTTTAGACAACAACAGAACTGACCCGCAATGCTTGCGAGCGCCACCAACAAAAAATTGTAAGGATGTTCTGTGTGAATTGTTGCATAATAACGATAATTTCTTCTAATTTAACTAATAAATTAACGGTGTAGCCTGTTTATTGAGCGCTACAAAGTCATGGAATATGGCTATAGAAGATAATAAATCACGGCGGATGTCAAGGAACTATTTCGGCTAAATAATTTATTTGTAAGGTTTTAACATAACATGATATTCGATCTTCATTGTCATAGCACTGTCTCAGACGGGAAATTAACACCTCAAGCCCTTGTAGAAAGGGCACTAGAGAGAGGCGTTAACGTTTTAGCGTTAACGGATCATGACTCAACTGACGGCGTTTCGTTAGTTCAAAAAGAGATAACTGATAAGCAATTAAACATAGAGTTAGTCAGTGGCGTTGAGATCTCAACCTGCTGGGAGAACAAAGATGTTCATATTGTCGGCTTAAATTTTGATATTGAGCACCCAGCAATGGTTGCATACTTGGCGAATCAAAGTGAGATCCGTGAAACCCGTGCTCAAGAGATTGCCAGACGCTTAGAGCGTACTAATTTGATCGAAAACGTCTATCTTGGTTCAAAAGAGATTGCGGGCGAAGGACAAATTGGCCGTGGGCATATCGCGCGCTACATGATCGCGCAAGGCATGGTTAAAGATAATGCCAGCGCCTTTAAGAAATACTTAGCGCGCGGTAAGTCAGGGTATGTACCAAGCCCTTGGCCGGACATGACCAGCGCGATTGATGTTATTCACCAAGCGGGTGGTCATGCTGTACTAGCTCACCCTATGGGTTATAAATTGTCTGGCAAGTGGTTAAGAAAGCTTACTATCGCGTTTAAGCAATGCGGTGGCGATGGTTTAGAGGCGGCTGGCTGTCAGCTGGCGCCACCACATCGCCAACATCTTGCGAGCTTAGCGCAAGAGTATGATTTGTTTGGTTCGGCAGGCAGTGATTTTCATTTTCCCGCTAGTTGGATTGAACTTGGACGTAATCTCCATTTTGCGAAAGGGGTTAGGCCTATTTGGCAACTTTGGCCCCAATATGAAACGGCAGTCGCCTAAGGCAGTGTTATGAGTCAGTTTTTTTATGTTCACCCAGATAATCCGCAGCAGCGTTTAATCGATCAGGCAATTACGATCGTTAACAAAGGTGGCGTGATCATTTACCCAACTGACTCTGGTTATGCCATTGGTTGTCAGCTTGATAATAAGGCCGCACTTGAGCGGATATGTCGTATTCGTGATATCGATAAAGAACATAACTTTACCCTGATGTGCAGTGATCTAGCCCAGATATCTAACTATGCTAAGTTCGATAACCAGTGCTTTAGGGCGCTGCGTAATAATACGCCTGGCCCCTATACTTTTATCTTTAGAGCCACCCGTGAAGTGCCTAAACGGGTTCAAAATCCCAAACGTAAAACCGTTGGATTACGCGTACCAGATAATAAAATTGCCCATGCCCTGCTCGCGTCCTTAGGTGAGCCTATTTTATCTACCTCGCTAATTTTACCGGGGGAGTTGATCACCGAGTCGGATCCTGACTTGATCCGCGATAAATTGGAAAAACATGTCGACCTCATCGTTAATGGTGGTCATCTCGGGGAAACACCGACTACCGTGATCGACATGTCTGATGGTGAATTTAAACTCATTCGTCAAGGCGCCGGTGATGTAACACCTTTTGAGTGATCCTGTGATGGGTCGATGGCCAATGTTGGATAATAAAACCGCGATCACGGTTATTTTTGGTCGAGAAGCTATGGCTTGCGCCATTAAGTCAGTATAATGATGGGTAATTCTGTGCTTACTGAATCTAAAACCTTGGAAAATCAAGATCCGCCAATCGCGATGGTTGCTGGCAAACCAATAGACCAACAACCAACCGATTTGTTTATTCCGCCAGACGCGTTGAAGGTTTTCCTTAATGCGTTTGAAGGACCGCTTGATTTATTGCTCTATCTTATCCGCAAACATAAATTTGATATTTTGGATTTGCCAGTGAGTAAAATCACTGATCAATATATGGAATATGTTGATTTAATGAAAGAGTTTAACCTCGATTTGGCGGCAGAATATCTGTTGATGGCGGCGATCTTAGCGGAAATTAAATCGCGAATGTTGCTTCCGGTCGAAACCCAATCGGATGACGAGTCGGATGATCCTCGTGCGGACTTAGTAGCCCGGCTTAAGGAATACGAATTACTTAAACAAGGCGCATTGGATTTAGATTCATTACCAAGGCATGAGCGGGAGTTTTTTGTGGCACAGGCGACGCGCAGTGATTCGATTAATGTTGCGCATGAGATGCCTGATTTAGATTTGTCGCAGCTGACGATGGCGTTTGCTGGTGTGATAAAACGGATTAACGCGCAAGCCAGCCATCATATCAGCCGTGAGTCGTTATCGACACGACAACGGATGAGTCAAATAATGGAGCAATTACAGCAGCAACCGCAACTGCCATTTCATCAATTGTTTCTGGTTGAAGAAGGGGTTTCTGGTGCTGTCGTGGCGTTCTTAGCCATCTTACAGTTGGCCAAAGAACAATTGATCGGGATTGCACTGGGCATAAATGAATTAGCGATATTTAGATTAGAATCGCTGCCACAAGAGGCTTAATGTGAACAAGAAGGATCGACACTAACATGAGCAATGTCCAACAAAAACAATTGGTTGAAGCCGCTATTTTTGCGTTAGCTAAGCCATTGTCGATAAGCTTTTTGCAAGGCACGGTGTTAGCGCCTTTCAAGTTAAAGAAAGCTGAAGTTGTTGCCATTGTCGAGAGTCTTAAAGCGGATTATCAAGATCGCGGAATAGAGTTAAAAGAAACTGCCTCGGGTTATAGCTTCGTCACCAGAGCGGATTTAAGTGAATCGTTAGCTTGCTTGTGGCAGGAAAAGTCGCCTAAATATTCCAAGGCGCTATTAGAAACATTGGCTATTGTAGCCTATCGTCAACCGATAACGCGGGGCGAGATAGAACATATACGAGGGGTTGCAGTAAGCAGCCACATCATGAAAACACTGGTAGAGCGCGAATGGGTAAAGGTTGTGGGCCAAAAAGATGTGCCGGGTAAACCGTCACTTTATGGTACCAGCAAGGGGTTTTTAGACTACTTTGGACTATCCCATTTAAACGAGTTACCAATACTACAAGACAACAAACTCGAAGATGCAATTAGTGCCTTCGAGCAACAATAGGGTTCACCCATGAGTGAAAAGCTACAAAAAGTATTAGCGCGAGCCGGCAAAGGGTCGCGTCGTGAGCTAGAAAAGATGATTGCCAATGGTGACATTAGCGTTAACGGTAAGATCGCAACGCTTGGCGTACGTGTTGAACCGAGTGACGCAATCCGTATTAATGGCATCATTATTAATCTTGCTGAATCGGCTGAGCAAATCTGTCGTGTTATTGCCTATCACAAGCAAGAAGGGGAGTTATCGACGCGTAACGACCCTGACGGCCGAGCGACAATTTTTGATCGCTTACCAAAAATTCGTAACGCCCGTTGGATTGCGATTGGTCGATTAGACACCAATACCTCAGGATTAATGCTTTTCACCACCGATGGTGAACTGGCTAACCGTTTAACACGTTCGAAGACAGCGATTGAACGTGAATATGCGGTACGTACCTTTGGTGAAGTGGCTGAAAAAACCATTCAGCATCTACGCGCCGGTGTTCAAACCGATGAAGGCATGTCGAATTTTGAACGTATTAAGCCACAGCCCGGTGAAGGACTTAACCGTTGGTATCACGTTGTGTTAAACACTGGTCGTGACCGCGTAGTTAAAAAGATGTGGGAAGTTGAAGAGATTCAAATTTCGCGTCTTATTCGATTACGCTATGGTGACATCGTGCTTGAAAAATCATTGCCGCGTGGCGGTTGGCAGGATCTTGAGCTTGAACAGATTAACTACTTGCGTGGCTTAGTCGGTCTCGAAGCTGAAGAAGAGTCGTTCTTAAATGTTCGTGAAGAGCATCGTAACAAAACCGCTCGTATTCGCCGTGCTGTACGAAAGCATGCTGTGATCAAAAACCGCGAAGAAAGCGGTCGCGGCAAGCCTGCGAAAAACAAGAAACATCGTCAAAAACAAGCGCCGCGTACGCGCAGCTAGAGCTTGTCTATTCAGCAAAGCCGTTAATGGCTTTGCTGTTATATCCCCTTCATAAGCAACATCTCGGTATTTAGCACCAGTCTAACCTTCGGAAGTTTCAAATTAAAACAACGTTAGTTTGCACATTGTCCTAGCCCTGTGCATATCATCAACCTAAACAGATTACGATAAATCGACTTATTCAGCTTAGCTAAGCGAATGACGCGATAAAAATAGGGCTAAAGAGCGGGAGGCCGTCTAAGAGATATTGGTGTATGAGAGCAAAGCGTATTTTTCAGGGGGGAATATTAAGCCAATATGGACGTTTTTACGGCGTGCTGGACGTCTGTGGCTGACTTGCCACAAGCGGCGTTAATTTATACCATCCGCTGATTTTATGGTTTCGTTTATAATGCGCTTGGCGTTGGTGATAGCGCCTCTTAAATTAATCAATCTTTGACACTAGTGTCATTTTCTGGAATGCTCGTGGATAAAAAACGAGCAGGGAAGGGAATGTATATGGAACAAACTATTGAAAAATTTAATGTAAGTAGCCACACCCATCAGGTTAAAAATCAGCCTAGATCGCTCGAGAATTATAATTTATTTGTCCAAGATCCCGCGTTGCAGCATTGGATAACGACATATGGTGCTAATTGGGCCCACGATGATTTAATTAATTTTGGTCGCACCGCCGGACAACCAGCTAGCATTGAACTCGGCGCACAAGCAAATCGGCACGCTCCCGAACTCTTTACCCACGACCGCTTTGGTCATCGAATCGATGAAGTGCGTTTTCATCCTGCCTATCATCAATTGATGACACAATCGATTAGCAATGGTCTCCATGCCAGTCATTGGCAGCAACCTGGCGCTGGCGCCCAAGTGGCCCGAGCCGCTAAATTTTATCTCCAAACCCAAGTCGAAGCCGCCCATTGTTGTCCGATAACGATGACAAGTGCCGCCGTGCCTGCCTTACAACACCAGCCTGAAGTGGCTGCACTTTTATTACCTAAATTATTTTCCAATTGTTATGATCAGCGCAATATTCCGATGGAACAAAAAGTGGGGATAACGATTGGCATGGCAATGACCGAAAAGCAAGGTGGCTCTGATGTTCGGTCCAACGAAACCCGTGCCAACCCAATCGGTAGTGCAGGCCCTGGTAATGCCTATGAATTGGTAGGGCATAAATATTTTGTATCGGCGCCGATGAGTGACGCATTTTTGGTGTTGGCACAAGCCAAAGGTGGCATATCGTGTTTTCTGTTGCCCCGATGGCGCCCTGACGGCACTAAAAATCCGCTTGAACTACAGCGCTTAAAGAACAAAATGGGTAACGTTGCCAATGCCTCGAGCGAAACTGAATTACGCGGCGCCTATGCGACATTAATCGGTGAAGAAGGCCGAGGTATCGCCACCATTCTCGATATGGTGGCGATGACCCGAGTCGATTGTATGATTGGCTCTGCCGGCGCTATGCGCCAAGCCGTCGCGCAGGCGAGTCATCATTGCGTTCAGCGCAGCGCTTTTGGCAAACCGTTAAATCAACAACCGCTAATGCAAAACGTACTCGCTGACTTGATCATCGAACATGAGGCTGCGTTAGCCCTGAGTATGCGAACAGCACATGCACTAGATATGGCTGAACATGATCCCCAGCAAAAGCAATTTTTGCGTTTAGGGACAGCGGTCGGAAAATATTGGATCTGTAAACGCACCCCAAGCCATGCCTTTGAGGCGATGGAATGTCTTGGTGGCAGCGGCGTCATGGAAGATTGCATCATGCCACGGCTATTTCGTGAATCACCCATTAATTCGATTTGGGAAGGGAGCGGCAATGTCCAATGCCTCGACATGATTAGGGCGATAGAGAAGGAGCCTCAATGTTTGGAAGCTTATCTGGACGAAATCAAGCTGGCGGCCAGTGGCGATCGCCAGTTCGATCGTTATGTCACCGCGCTAGAAAAAGAGTTTAATGTCCGAGACAATCTTCAATATCGCGCTCGCATTTTGACCCAAAAACTGGCGTTAGCAATGCAAGGCTCACTACTATTGCGCCAAGGAAACTCCGCAATCAGTGATGCATTTTGTGCCTCGAGATTGTCACCGCAATCAGATGGCCTTGTCTATGGTAATTTACCTCATGGATTAGATCTAGCCGCCATCATCAAGCGCGCGACACCACTGATGTCGACACAATGAACAACTGATTGTGCTTTGTTAAATGACGGCGATTTACGGTAACGAAACCAGATTGCTTAGTAAAATTTGCGAATGTGATATCGTTGTCAACCGTATTTTGCATGCTTAATCTTGGATGGTCACGGCAAGCGCATTATCGTTATCGCATGCCAGAATCCGTACATATTACGAAAAACCGCCGTAAATCCATCCGTGTAGGCTTTTTTTCGTCCCTGAAAAAGATGTTTTTCTTCACATGCACGGAAACTGGCAATTTACCTCTCCAAGTTCTATAGCCTAAAATTGACAGAAAAATTTAATGACGTAATACCAATTTCAATAAGTTTGTGGTCTTGTTGTGCGCTGGTAGGGAGACGCTAGATGCCAAAGCCGAGACGTAGATTTTAGCCAGCAAAAGTGATCAGCTAATTGTCGGGACGAAAATCAGAGCTCAGAGCGAAACAACACCATGTATCTGTGATACAAGGAAGTTTGTGTAGCAGTGACGTATTCACGCGGTTTTCGACATTCAAAGGAATATTTCGTTGGAGCAATTAAGATTAAATTAATACGCTCTTGCCGTGATATCGAGGGGCAATTTACAACGGCTATCGAAGCCTTAGCATTGGCGCAGCGCTAATAATTTGATAAGATTGGATTAACTTTTATTATAAGAATTATCCAGTCTTGTCTAATCCTACTTCTGACTCTCAAGCGCCAGCGCTACCAGACATTTCCGCTCAAATTAACGAAGTGCAAAAGCGCTCACATCAATGCATGTTGCTCGATGGTATCAAGCTGCGTGCGCGGCTACGTAATCTTAAGAAAATTAAGCAGCCGCAGCGCCAAGCATCGACCCTTGAAAAGATCGCTAACGATTGTGATAAAGCGGTCGCCAAATTTGATAGCCGCGTGGCATCAGTACCCAAGATTGACTATCCAGAGCAACTACCGGTCAGTCAATTGCGTGGTGAGATAAGCGACGCGATCAGAGACAATCAAGTAGTGATCTTGGCGGGTGAAACTGGGTCGGGCAAGACGACACAGTTACCAAAAATCTGTATGGATCTTGGCCGCGGTCAACGCGGGCTTATTGGACACACTCAGCCGCGCCGAATTGCGGCACGTAGTGTTGCGGAGCGGATCGCCAGCGAACTCAATACAGAGCTGGGCGAAACCATTGGTTTTAGAGTGAGATTCGCTGATAAACTCAATGATAATAGCCTCGTCAAACTCATGACCGACGGCATATTACTCGCTGAAATAGCACATGATCCGATGCTCAATCGCTATGACACGATAATCATCGATGAGGCGCACGAACGTAGCCTCAATATCGACTTCTTACTCGGTTACTTAAAGCGCTTATTACCAAAACGTCCAGATCTCAAAGTTATCGTCACCTCAGCGACGATTGATACCCAACGATTCTCAGAACATTTTAACAACGCACCGGTTATTTCGGTAAGCGGTCGTACATTCCCAGTGGAGGTTCGTTATCATATAGACGAACACAACGGTGACAAAGACCAATTACAATCGGTCTTTGACGCGGTTGATGAGCTAATGGCTCATGGACCGGGCGATATTCTGATCTTTATGAATGGTGAACGTGAAATACGTGATACCAGCGATGCTCTGGGCAAACGTAAATTACGCGACACCGATGTATTGCCACTGTATGCACGACTTAGCTATGCCGAACAGTCAAAAATCTTCAAAAGTAGCCATCGTCGCCGTATTGTTTTGGCCACCAATGTCGCGGAAACATCATTAACCGTTCCGGGTATTCGTTATGTTATCGATCCTGGCACGGCGCGCATTAGTCGCTACAGTTTCCGGACCAAGGTTCAGCGCCTACCAATCGAGAAGGTATCACAAGCGAGTGCTAATCAGCGAAAAGGCCGTTGTGGTCGTGTTGCCGAAGGTATTTGTATTCGTCTTTATAGCGAATCTGATTTTGATGCTCGGTCACCCTTTACCGATCCTGAAATTCTACGAACCAACTTAGCATCGGTCATTTTGCAAATGGTCTCGCTCGGCCTTGGCAATATCGAAGCCTTCCCATTTTTACAGGCACCAGACAGCCGAAACATCAACGATGGCATTCGACTGCTCGAAGAAATAGGCGCGTTGTCCAAAGATCAAGGCAAGTTCCAGAGCAACGATCATCTGTCATTGTCAACGATAGGCAAGCAAATATCGACACTGCCAATTGACCCTCGTCTCGCCAGAATGGTGATCGAAGCAAAAGACAATGGTTCGTTAAAGCAATTACTGATTATTACCGCCGCGTTAAGTATTCAAGATCCACGTGAGCGTCCACTCGAGCATCAACAAAAATCGGATTTGGCGCATCAACGTTTCATCGATAAGACCTCAGACTTCATTGCGTTTGTAAACTTGTGGGATCATTTGGCGGAGCAACAGCAATCATTATCGAACTCACGCTTTAGAAAAATGTGTCGTGAACAATTTCTTAACTACATGCGCGTGCGTGAATGGCAAGATCTCTACGCTCAGTTAGCACAGGTGCTAAAAGAACAAGACATTAAAGTGAGTGACAACGAAGCGAATTGGGACAACGTTCACCAATCAATCTTGTCAGGTTTATTGAGTCATATTGGTTTTAAAGAAAACAATAATGAGTTCTTGGGCGCGCGTAACAGTAAATTTTATGTCTTCCCCGGATCAGCGCTCAACAAGAAACCACCTAAATGGGTGATGGTATCAGAGCTAGTCGAAACTTCGCGTTTGTTTGGCCGAGTAGCCGCTAAGATTGATCCTGCGTGGATCGAACCACTAGCGGGTGATCTCGTCAAAAAGAGCTACAGCGAACCACACTTTGAAAAGAAACAAGGTCAAGTGGTCGCGTTCGAACAAGTAAGCCTGTTTGGATTGGTCATCGTCAGTAAACGTAAAGTTGACTATGGGCCAATTAAACTTAGTGAAGCGCGGGAAATCTTTATTCGTCAAGGGCTGGTCGAAGGAGAACTGGCGGTCAAACACCAGTTCTACCGCCAGAACTTAAAGCTTGTTGAGCAAGTTGAAGAGCTAGAACACAAATCCCGCCGCCGCGATATTCTAATCGACGAAGAAGATTTATTTAATTTCTACGCCGAGAAAATTCCGGCTCATATTTGCAGTGCAAACTTGTTGTCTGGTTGGTGGCGTAAAGAGGAAAAACGCAACCCAACATTACTCGATTTCGACATTGACCAACTGATGCGCCAAGATGCTAATAGCGTTAGTAAGAATGATTTCCCCGACCAGTGGCAACAGGGTAATCTGACCTTTCAACTGAGTTATAATTTCGAGCCGGGTGATATCGAAGATGGTGTGAGCGTGCATATCCCTATCGAACTACTTAACCAGGTCACGCCTGCCGATTTTGATTGGCAAGTATCTGGCCTGCGTGAAGAGAAAGTGATTGCGCTAATAAAATCGTTACCAAAATCAACACGCCGTAACTTTGTGCCAGCCCCTAATTATGCCAGTGCATGTATCGATGCAATGCCTGTTATGCAGGGCAGCCTTATCGATGCCATGACCAAAAATCTATTACGGATGTCCGGTGTGCGCATTGATAAAGAGCAATGGGATCTATCGCAATTAGCGCCACACCTACTAATCAACTTTAAAATCGAGCAGGGCGTAGGGCGTAAAACAACCATACTAAAACAGGGTCGTGACTTAATTGAACTGCAAGCAGAGCTTAGCGGGCAGGTGGCTAAGTCATTAATCAAAGTAGCCGATGTTGGCATTGAGAAACAAGGTCTAACGCAATGGGATTTTGGTAAGCTGCCAAACAGTTACACCTCTAAACGCGGCCAATTTGAAGTCAAAGCGTTTCCGGCATTAGTGAAGGCTAAAGACAGCGTCGACATCAAGCTGTTTGACGATCCTGAGCAAGCCAAAGTCGCCCACGCAGTTGGCCTACGGGAGTTATTACGCTTAAACGTGCCATCGCCGATAGCTCACATGCAGCGCACGTTACCAAACAAAGCTAAGCTTGGCCTGTATTATCACGGCTTTGGCCAAGTAAACGTCCTCATTGATGACATCATCGCGGCATCGGTTGACCAAATTATTATGAAAAGCGGCGTCGAAACAAGTGATGAATCATCATTCACTGTATTGCGAGACATCGTTAGAACAGAGCTTGCGGACACAGTAGTCGAGATTGCAACAAAAGTTGAAACCAGTCTGAGCCTACTTAACAAGATCAATAAAAAGCTTAAAGGTAAAGTATCGCTAGACATGATCATGGCACAGGGTGATATTAAGTCTCAGCTTGAAGGGTTAATCTTTAAAGGATTCGCCTGTGAACTAGGCAGCGAACGCCTCGATGATCTACCACGATATTTAAAAGCGATCGAACGTCGATTAGAAAAACTGCCGGTCGATCCAAATAAAGATCGGGTGGTTACGCTAGGTATCGCAAACGTGGTTAAAGAGTATCAAGGCCTGCTCAACAAACTACCAAAAAATGCTCAAATACCACCGTCACTTGTCCAAGTACGTTGGATGATAGAAGAACTACGTGTCTCGCTCTTTGCGCAAACACTGGGCACAAAATTCCCGATTTCAGAGAAACGGGTAAAACAACAAATCGCGATCGTAAAGCAAGCGCTTTAAGCGTGAGCTCAACAGAACATAGGAACAACAACATGAATATTTTAACCCGTACCATTAGCACCGTAATATTGGCGCTGACATGCTGTGTTACCCAAGCCACCGACCTAAAAGTAGGTGACATGGCCCCAGATTTCACCATGAAAGCCACAAACGGTAAAAGCTATCAACTTAGTCATTACCGCAACCGCCAAGCGGTCGTACTCGCATGGTACCCAATGGCCAACACACGCGGCTGTACACTAGAATGCCTATCACTAGTGAAAGACGGTGCATTAATTCGTCAGTACGACGTTAGCTACTTCATGGCAAGTGTTGACCCATTGGAAGACAATCTTGATTTTGCAAAGAAAACCAAAGCAGACTTCCCGATGTTAAGTGATCCTAAAAAGGTCGCTGCAAATGCTTTTGATGTTGTGAATCTATTTGGCGTCGCCAGTCGCGTCACGTTCTACATCGATAAAGCAGGGCGCATCGCTAAAATAGATCAAGACATCAACGCCAAAACTGCCGCCCAAGACATCGCTGACAACTTAAAAACCTTAGGCATGAAAACACGCTAAATTACGCCATATCGCAGTAAAATGTGCCGAAATAGGCACACTTTACTGCTTTGGTTAAACCACCGTTACAGTTCAGCGCATGGCAGTAATAATTAGACCGATCCATTCCTTTGATGGTGACTGGGGAAAATGTACTGCCAACAAAACGTCTTTAATAGCATCGCTATCCTCATTTCATGCTCAAAAACCGCACTAAAAACAACATTCCCGCGGAATAATGACTTAATGATTGAAATCGTAAATTATCTCAACTATTGTCTTGGTAATAATAAATTAGCGCTGAGCATGTTAAATAGCACAGCCTCGTTATGTGACTAGGGAAGTCCAATGTGTGAATTAAAAGTAGCATTTGAAGCAATAAATATATATCAAACTCAATATACTCAAGTTGATAAACTTTGGGGATACTTTAGCGT